>Ga0307513_10002582_pt1 | contig 25037 bp, 32 predicted proteins | sample 15_EM_MG_FD_202174 | JGI IMG/M metagenome (GOLD analysis project Ga0307513, IMG submission 202174) | Populus trichocarpa ectomycorrhiza microbial communities from riparian zone in the Pacific Northwest, United States - 15_EM | ecosystem: Host-associated > Plants > Roots > Unclassified | place...
GGTGATGCCATCAGCATCAAAGGTGACGCTGTCAGCACCGATGCTGACAGTAGGCAAGATGCTGATGGGAGATGCTGATGGGAGATGCTGATGGCCATCAGCACGACGGTACACAAGATGCTGATGGGAGATGCTGACAGTAGGCGAGATGCTGACGGGAGGTACTGATGGTAGGCAAGATGCTGACGGGAGATGCTGACGGCCGTCAGCACTAAAGGTGATGCCGTCAGCATCAAAGGTGACGGTAAACGAGATGCTGACGGGAGATGCTGACGGCAGGCGAGATGCACCTGCTCTCAGACTCGTCTCGCAGTCCTTTCGACGCTCGGGACAAGGCGTATATTCGCCTTTGCTACACAAGCATGAAACAGGTCGTCAGTACTGTCTACTGTTCACAACTTTCTGCTCTGGAGTAGATGCACGACCGTCATTCCGCCGCAGAGATCGTGTAACCCCGCCGTTCATACCCGGTTTGTGGCGAACCCGTCATCACTGCGGAGCTACTTGAAAGTTCGTCACTCCTGAGATAGCAAGATGTCGGGCTTGACTTTGTGACAGGGCGGAAGGGCAGGCGAATGAGGCTCAAGAGCCGTCACTCGCAAATTTACCCTATATCCACCATTCGATGCACATATAAGACGCGACGCAGCTCCCGTAATCTTCTTGTAGGAAGGGGAGGATGAGAAGGCGACGTAGCTCCCTCGCGGTTGCCCGGATCCGGTCAGAGCGTAGTCTTCTGCGCGCGGTGAGGAGCTTGGGTGGCTAGAGAGGTTATTCCAGGTGAAAGGTATGCGTTCGAATTGAGGTCGATGGGCGAAATGAACACCATCTGCCGATGAGGAGCGGCCCGTCATATGCTAGACACATTGTATTGGAGCAGGATGGAGGGAGAGAGGACGTGGCCGGCTGGAGAGAACGCGAACGTGTCTTCGATATATGGCCGAAAAATAATTGAAGGCGTGTTCACTGTAGACGTGCATCAGTGAGCTCCTCAGACGTCGAAACAGGTGGCCAACGGAGCTGTCGATGAATAATGCCACATTGGATTACGAGCGCTGGATATTCTCCAAGAACAGTCCCAGGCTCAATGGTCCGAATCCCTGAATCGCTTTTTGACCTCCATCTCGCCCGACGAACGTAACTCACTTGTCGACTCGCTCCCATATTATACAGTAAACAAGTTTAGGGCGTCTTTGCAAGATGCATTCGCGTACAAGTGCGACGGAGCGGCGCTGGCACCTTCAGTGCTACCCACAAACGGATAAGACGAAGAAAGACTGCACTAGCACCAGCACCATGTGAATTGTGATGGCTTTCACCTCGTCACGGAGCTTAGCAAACGATGGTAGGATTGAGCGCCGTGAAGGTGACTCTCTGGGGGATAACCTGCTGACCTCTCTAGTCTGGTCACGTCCCATATACCCCAACCATTCTCAACACCCCTAACAACGTGTATTTTTTCGTTCGTACCGCCCCACCAGCACCGTGTCTCTTGCAAAGAACCTCCACGACTATCACAGCCAGTTCGATACACCTCATCCGACGGTATCAACACAAGGCTCGCATTTACCCGACTTTCCTACACCACGCATGTAGTTCTCGACACCATTCTCTGTAGGCAGCTCAACCGTGATTTGCCGGAGAAATACACCGCCGTTCGTTCTCCCTTGGTGGGCGCCAGTCGTCCGTCGAGATCTGGCATCGTCACTAACCCGGTGTCCTTTGCTTGGAAATTCTACCAGTGTGAAAACCACTGGATGCAGAAGAGATCGGCACATTCGCCTCCCATCACGAACCTGATACGCAGCCAATGAACCGGACCTGGTACTCGAGCAGCCAGCAAAGAGCCCAACCTCCCACGTCCTGTGATCTCTCTCGTACGCCTATCTATACTAAGATTTTTCAGCAATTGACAATTCGTCGCATTGATTCAGATACGCGATTTATCTCCACGGAGGTAAGGAGTCAGTACCGGCAGGGGCGGTAGAGGCAGGTATAGAAGCAGGCCTATGACGATAAAACCCGACCAAGTTCTTGTCAATTCCAACATCCAACTCCTACCTTTCCCTCTCGCATCGTAAACCCTCCTCCTTAGTCGCACCAATTTCCCCCGCTCTTCCCAACATGTCCGTCCATGGATCAGTTCAGGTCGGCCACTCGATTCATCACACCCATACAGCAAGGGGAACCCAATACTCTACTCCAAACCAGAAGATCACCGTCGTCAGTACCGCGCCACTAGCGCTTGCCCCCATCACGACGCTGCCGATCACGGCCTGTCGTTCGTTGCACCCACATCTCCTTCGTCGCTCGTCCGCCAGGTATTCATGGTAAACTCGCGTTGGGGTGTACCTGCCCCCGGACTCATCCTGGGGTCCACGACGCCCTGTATGACGCTCGCATATACCCCCCTTCGCTACACGGCGCATGGATCAGTCCCATCGACACTCTCTGTCGTAAACGACCCGCTCCTCTGCAGTGAGTGCACGGGTGCTTCGTACTACCCATCTGTGTGCAGCGCCGGAGATATGGTGGTACACCCCGTTCGTTCCTGGGTTTCTGGTGAACACCAGTCGTCCGTCAAGCTGCCGCCGTCTATGTCGACCGTGTGTTCTTTACCAGAGGTGAAACACCTCATGCCGCTGGATGGATAGCAGCAGGTGGGCGTTAATGTAGCGCGACGGGTGAGTGGGCAATAAGTCGTTGAATCACAAGCTCAATATAGAGCCAATGAACTAAACCTCTCTAAGGAGTATCTGGACGCCTACATCATCTGGAGCGGTTCGGCCAATCGCCCATCACGCCCATCCCCCGAATCCTCCAGCATTTGCACCCTTACCGTTATGCGTCATGACCTTCTCAGTCCTGAACCATCGGCTATTTCTAGTTGACTGTACCTCCGCCATGATGACCCACCGCTTGATGGAGACCGGGGCCTCCATTTCGACCAGAACTTATCTTTTTTATCTTACTAAGTAGCTCCCTGGGGTCCTTGTTGTGCTATGGTGTAACCCGGAGTTAATTTTCTCTGATCAAGAACGAAGGCTGGAGGGAAAGCTTCAGAATACAAGTCAAAGATATATCTTAGTGGCTTCGATGTATGCATTGAAGCTTCTTTTACCACCACGGGCCTTCAGCGGCCTGTGACGTGCGATGGAGTGATGGGGTTAGTGGTTCGTACACGCGAACTGGGTAAGTTGAAATATGTGCTGACCACTTTCAGGTGCTCCCCGAGGGTTAGAGTTTATCCTCTTAAACGATCCACGAATCCATCTGTTGTTCCAGCAGAGGCTTCCCTCAATGCAACTAGCCAGAAGCACAACGTGTAACCCCGCCGACCACTCCTGCTCGCCGGGCGAATAAAAACCCGATCCAAAGGCCACAACCCACGTTTGCGTGAGTGCGTTGCAGCTCACCGAATTAGTCTTCAAATGGAAATCCATAAAGGCCTCAAGTTCAACTATTCACCTTCCTCTACATACTCTCCAATATCTTCTGTATGCGACCCACAACTACCCGTATCTACAAAAACTACTTGTCCCACCACCGCGTCATGGCCTTCATCCCGTCACGGACCTGATCAAAGGGCGGCGGGATCGGACGCCGTGAACTGGGTCTATCCAACTCGCGAACGTCAGTAGCAGCACCAAGCTTACCCTCCGGGCAATGGCGTGCTGACGGTTGGTAATTTTGCACATAGCAGGAGGTGGCCTCTATATTTTGCCAGGCATTCCACATGCTCTATCCAAGTTCCTTCACTACCATTCTGCAAGATCGCACGTCCGCTTCGACTAGCACTTGCAATCTGCCTAACGAGGTGTCCTCCGTCGTCCGTACCGCGCCGCCAGCACTCGTCTCTTGCAAAAGACCCCACCCCAACGCCCTGATGGAAGCTTCCGAGGTCTTCATTCCTCTCTTGCATGTCTCCATCGTTCCTCGAACGTCGAGGTGCACTTGCTCGCGGGCCCACTTCACCGTCCTCTGGCCCGTGGCTGGTCTCGGGCCAGGTTTCGGTATCTCCGCCAAAATTTTCATAGCGTGTAAAGTGTCTATTTACAAATATAAAATACAATAAAACACAAACCGTGAGATTCTTCGTAGCGCTAGGTGGCCAAAGGTATTTCAAACGCGATGTAGGTCGTTTCAGGCATGCCCGGCCATTGCATACCAAAAATGCCCCAACGCAATACGTGCGCCGTCCTTTCTTCCCCCCAATGCCCCGGATAAGAACTTAATATCCCCGACTTGCCTTCTTGCGGGGCGTAACGTTGGTTCCCAGGTCCTAAACGCCTTGTTCCTCCACGCGAGCACGCGAGAGCAGTATAAATGATATACTCTCCTTCTCCAACGAGAGTAACGAACCCCATTGTAATGTACGATGGCACTGGCGTACATCTCCGTTGACCCAAGTTCGCGCGTTGTTAGCGGAATGCGGGCACGAGTTTGTCAAGGGGTCCATCGAATACGACGGATCATCCTGGCCGAGCTGGAGGACGACAACACCATCGTCGAACCCAACCCCCACCTCGTTCGTCTCCTTGTGCAGCGAAAGCGTACTAAGCAGATCTCGATCGTCCGTCCTCGGAACCGCCCGTTCTCGGAACCGGAGACTGTCGCCGACCGACCTTTCCTTTATGCTCCACTTGACAGCTGTCTAACCAGGTTGGACCATATAAATGCAGGGTCAAACCTGAACCTGAGCAGGATGACCCCCTCTGAGGGGGGTTGATTGAATAGCTTAGCACGGCCTAAGGGGCCCCGGATCCGAGTGCCCGAGGTGCTTTCAATCTAACTGCGTCTGGGGAAAAGCAAGTGGTTGGTTATATACGCACCGAACAAGCTAGAAAAAGAACTTTGCTTACCGTATATTAGATGGTGAAGGTGCAGCGCAGCCCGCAGTGGGCGCTCCAGGGTTTATCAGCCCCGACGAGACCAGGCTGGAGGACTTCGATCTCATCAGGCTTCAAGCCCAACATTACGACCTTGTCTAACCTCCCTGCCTTCAGTCCGCCCTCTAGTTCGACGCCAACACCCCACGTAGCTCCATCAGGCCCCGTACTCCCGTGTAGCGCGACCCAGGCATCGAGCAGCTTGTGTTCGTCGACGAGCCTATGATCCTCGGGGAGGATGGTGTTGAAGTCGCCTGCGATGATCCCACCCCTGCATCTGGGCTCGCGCAGGAGGCCAGCCAGTTCCAGCATCTGTAGAGCACGCTGGAACTGCGCGTCGAGGGAGTCGAGGTGCACGTTAAGGAGACGGAAAACTGCACCAGACGCAGCTGGGGCGGTGATATCCACGCAGAGCGCATCCCTCCCGTACATGCTAGGCAGCTCCGCTGTCGAGCATCAGCTTCCGACCTCCATCCCCCTCCTCGTCGAGCAACGGAGAGCCAAAACGCTTGCTGGAGAGCAACGTCATGATCGCGAATGGCCGGCGCTTGAAAGACGTGTCGTCCTCAGCGTCGGTTGTCAGGAAGCCAGAGCGTACTCTGGGATCGTCGAGGAGAGATTGTCGGACCCTGGAAGTGACTTCTTGGAGATGAATGATATCGGAAAACTTGGGTCCCTTCAAGATGTGATCGAGGATGAGCTTGGAGCACGCGACGTCCCCTGACTGGGAGGCCTGGATATTCCAAGACGTGAGGGAGAGGCTCTGCTTGCCGATGGCGTCTGCTGGGTGAGAAGAAGGCCTCTGGGTGATTGGGTGATGTGGGTCGCGCAGATGACTGCCCAGCGATGGGTGACGTGGTTGAAGGAAGAAAGAGCACGATGGAGTCTGTTGAGGTTGAGGAACATCGGGGTGCGCGCTGGGATTGTGTGGGAAGAGCGGGAAGCTTGTAACTGGGCTTTATATCTGTCGGAATCCGACACAGCAACCGAGAGGTGACGCGCGAGATGCTGTCAGATGATGACGGCAGGCGAGGTGTTGACGGGCAATGCCGACGGGCGTCAGTATCAAAGGTGACACCGTCAGCATTAAAGGTGAACGGCGTCAGCATCTATGGTGACGTCGGGCGAGATGGTGACGGCGAGCGGTGCTGACGGTGACGGCACCTCCTTCAGGGCCTGAGAGGCCCCGGTTTCGGGTGCCAGAGGTGCACTTCAACTATGCGATGTCGGCTATCAATTGATGGTGGAGAAGCAGTTCACTCAGCCAATGATGATGCACCCGGGCCTCGAACGAGACAATGGACTTCTTTTACCGGTAGCGCAATCCGACATGCCGCCCCTTGGGCCCTGACCTCTGCTCGCTTTCCCTCGGGCTCCGATCACAACCGGAAGTACAGTTGCCATTCCCCGCCTTAAATCTCGACCTGACAAATGACATCTCATACCCACTCCCCTCCACGTTCGGGGTGAGTATCCCGAATGAGTTCAGTGGGAAACGGTCAATGATGCTGACATCTTACTCGCAAAACTCAATCAGTTCAACGCTGCCCCAAGAAAATCCTCGGAGCGGGCCCGTGTAAGCACATCGGTGGTGACGGTTGCATTCCCATGCACTAGTGGGAGACGGAACGGATGGTGAGGGCCAGTCAGCGGTTCATGCGCAACTTCAAGGGGTGAACGATGAGCCTCAGAAGGGTATCAGGTGGACCGGCAGATGAACTGACGTAGTGGCCGTATTCATTACGATGAACTATTTCAGGGACAAAGTTCACTGGGACTTGACACGACGGAGGCTCAGTCCAACGTCGTTTTCGAATTACCGGTTGATTGTACGTAGATCCATTTCTCTACAACATCACTCTGATCAAAATCAGTCAACTCACACTGGCCTTGCAGTCACATATGCAAACTACCCCGAGTACTACGATCAAATGGCGGCCTGACGTCCGAGACCTCCATATTCGTGACGAAGAAAGCTTTCTTCCGTCAATAAGGCACACACTGTCAAGAACGGCACGCAACAATATTGCACGACCTCATTCTGCAGACTAGTTCGTCACCGCGCAATGACTCGGTCTAGATCACCTCAATATCGTTTCCTCCGTCTACGGCGCGAACGATACCAACAGAATACCAAGGACCCTCGTCCCCAATGAGACCTCTTGTTTAATGGTGCCTCGAGTCGATTCGGCAGCGGCAATTGCGATTTCTCGTCGCGGGCAGTCATGCGATTGATCGAGGACATACATTTCCCACGTGCCAATACAGTTGTGGAAAGACTTTTGGATTTTTTCTTCACTACTTGAGCTGGTTGAGTGTAACGATCGTAATTAGAGCTGTTGATGGACTTTTGTTATTCTCTATTTGGCTTTCCTTATTGGGCCGTCCTGTGGCAGTGACGAGCATAGGAGCAACCCCCTCAGTTCTACTCCTACTCATCGCGTGCTAGACCATTAACAAGAGCGGCTCATGCACAGGGTTTTTCTAAGCCAGATGTCGTAGTGGTATGGTAAGAACTAACACTCACACGTGGCATTATTCCTGAAACCAGGCTCGTATGGTGCTATCGAGTCGGTCAAAGTGAAGACGGCAGTAACACCCACTCACTTGATATTGAGATATTATAGGCAATATTTGAAACTGGACGGAGACGTCCCCTTCGCTGGAAAATACCTCGTCATCGTTCTTGACCCCCACCATCTCGTCGGTCGAACCTAGCACACCTGTCGACTCGCTCCCTCATTTTACAGTAAACAAGTGTAGAACACCTATGCAAGATGGATTCGTGTAGGAGTGCGACGACTCACTTTGTCGGCTTGGGAGTGCGTCGTGGATCCAGCATATTGGCAACTGAACGGATTACCAAAACACATAGAGACGGATAAAGTGTAGAACTTGTTTCACCGTACGTACGATGATATCCGGGCCGCCCTCCGTCACAGAACGTACCGGAAACTAGAAACTGGGCCTACCGAATTTGTTTAAGAAATATACGCCAATGCCATCGTACATTCCCCTAATGGGCGGTTCGCCACTTCTATACTGCTCTCGCGTGGGGGAACAAAGCGTTTGGACCAGGAATAGTTTCGCCTGGGCTGACGATTCAAATAAGTATGCCGTGCAGGAAGGCAAGTGGAAGATTAAGGTCTATCGGCACTTCAGGGAAAAGAAGGATGGCGCATCTGAGGGCGTTGGTGCACTTAGTATTGAAGGAGTTGGTGGTGGTCCGCTGCTCAGTGTCCGCAGAGGAGCCATTGTTGTCTTCTGGGATTGGGAGACGGGCGAGATTGTACGGAGGGTTGACGTCGAGGCTACCAATGTCAGTTTTGTCTCATTACCAAGGCACCTTGTGCTGACAGGTCCCGTAGATTTACTTGTCCGGGACTGGTACTCTTGTCGCTATCATCTCAGAGGACTCATTCTATGTCCTCCGCTTTGGCCGTGAGGCATACAATGACGCACTCGCCTCTGGTTTGGAAATTGGTGACGAAGGTGTCGTTGCTGCATTCGAGGTCGTCGCAGAAGTGCCGAAAAGGTGCGTCTCTGTATTCTCGTTGAAGTGGCTTGCTGACATTCTTCCTACAGTTTCGAGACTGCCAAGCGGGTAGGCGACTGCTTCATCTAACCAGTTCAGTCAACCGACTGAACTATCTTGTCGGCAGGCAAACGAATACCATTACCCATTTCGATACGTGAGTTGTACAAATTTATGTATCCTAGCCTTTCCTAATGCCCCACAGCCCATGGTTACATTCCGACTCATAACAAAATCTATCTTGTCGACAAGGACGTCAACGTGTACGCCCACGCCTACAGTATCTCGCTAGCGGTAGTAGAACACCGGGCCGCTGTTCTACGTGGAGATATGGACGCCGAAAGCGAGCCCTTGGCGGAGATCCCAACTAAACACAAGAACAAGGTGGCGCGATTCTTGGAGGCGCAAGGTAAACCTCTTTTGACAAGCTTTATGGAATAATTATGAATCATACTGGACGTAGACTTGACGCAGCTCGCCCTCGAAACCTCCACCGATCCCGACCACCAGTTCGACCTTGCCATCTCGGCCAAGCACCCAATCCCTACACTTGCACCCTTACCCTTACACGTCATGACCTACTCAGTCCTGAACCGTCGGCTATCTCAAGTTGACTGTACCCCCCCGCCCACAACCGACGCGGGCTCGCGCTTCGGGGGTCGGCTTCAACTGGAGCGAGTGTGCTGGGCAATGGATTGGCCCGTCAAAGCCGTCAGGGCGCGTGCCAGGTCTCGGGCCGGTTTCGGCAACCACCTAAGTGCGCCAAAATTTTCATAGCGTGTAAAGTGTCTATTTACAAATATAAAACACAACACAACACAAACAGTTAGACTCTTTGTAGCGCTAGATGGCGAAAGGTATTCCCAACGCCATGTAGGTCGTTTTAAGTACGCCCGGCCGGTCAGTCACCCGGCCAAAAATGCGCTAACACCCTACATGCGCCGTCCTTCGTTTCCCTAAGGCTCCGGGTAAGCACTTAATGTCCCCGACTTGCTTTCCTGTGGGGCATACGGGTCCCCGAGTCCAAACGCCTTGTTCCTCCACGCGAACACGCGAGAGCAGTACAGATGATATACTCTCCTGCTCCAACGACTGTAACAAACCCTATTGGAATATACGATGGCATTGGTGTACATCTCCGTTGACCCAAGCTGTTAGCGGAATGCGGGCACGAGTTTGCCAGGGGTCCATCGGGTACAAAAGATCGTCCTGGCCGAGCCGGAGGACTACAATACCACCGTCGAACCCAACCGCCACCTCGTTCGATGCACCTGGTGCAGCACAACGCGTAGCAAGTATTCACATGCCAGATCGATCATTCCGCCCTCGGAACCGAAGACTGTCGTCGACCGCCCTTTCCTTTATGCTCAACTTGACAGCTGCCAACCCAGGTTGGCCCCGACCCCACGTTGCATCATCAAGTGAACATGGGCACTCCAGGTCATCAAGGTCCGCAGAAAGAGAATCTGTGAGCACCCTCGACGGCTATACCGCGCCGCGTGCATTCTCGCTGACGATGAATCCAAGCTTGTATCTAGAACGTGCGGCGCTTCACTTCAATCTACGTCCATACCACTCATTTTGGCCACCATACAGAGATCACGCTTCAAGACATTCCAAATCGGGAGTATACGCTGAGGTTGTTTGTAGAGAATGTGGAGAGAGAATTGCAGAGGAAAGACAACCACACCTGGACACCAGCACCACGCCCGTATGTCCTTAATTTCCCCAATTCGTATACTCACTAGTGGACGCGCGTATGTAGAGGTGTTTCTCCAACATCACAGATCCGCGCTGCGGTCCGCATGAAGCGTGGCCATTGGTTTTGGGCAACGTACCGAGAGACGAGCGATATAATCGACATTCAAGCACTTTTAAACAAGTACTGGAGCTCTAACAGCCGCGAGTTCACTGTACTGGGTCAGTCGCTATCACCAACCCAGTCCGCGCACATCTGATAGAGAAGGACAGAGAGTATTGTCATTGGAAAGCATAGTGGCTCTCTAGGATTACATTTCTCTGCGAGTGCTACAGTTTGTACCTTTGCCATGGTCCGTTCCCGCCGACTAATAATGTTCGCGTAGGCGGAACCTCTACGCTCCTCGCTTCTTCAACTCGAAGGATTGATAGAGGAATACTCCCCACTGATGAGTGGATCAATGGGGAAGTCCGTGGACAGGGCGATTAAGTATGGCACCGTTCTCGCAGAGGTCAGTCCACCCATACCCTCACGGGACAGGGCGTTGACACGTTTTAGTTGAACCCTATTGCAAAGGTTGTCGTTGGTGTTGCCAGGGTTACACTTGAGGTTTGTTCTCGCTACTATCACTTCGGAGGCAGAAGTAACGCTTGGCGGTTTAGCTGGTGAAAGAACAAAACAAGTATGACCAGGTGCTGTCGGGCCTTTGCGATCGGTTGCAACGCATTCTGCCTTTCGCGGAGAAGGTCGCAAATGAAATTGCCTCCCAGGAGACAGAAATGTTGCGGGTGCACATCCCGCGCATGTTTGAAGTGATGGACACGGCTGCACGATTATCATGCGATTATGTCAAACGTGGTAGGTGGTCAATCCCTAGGTTTGACACATGCTGACGATCACAGCGAGAACGATCGGTGGCCCCGCGTACGCGGAGATGATCGAAGAAGTGGATAGAGAGTTAACAAGGGTAATCGAAGATTTCGACCGTGCAGTGAACGTGGAAGCTCTCCGCCTGGCCAATGAGACCAGTAAGCGCTCATTTTCTCGATCTGTCGATTGTTGATCCTCATGGGTTTGTTGTAGAGCGAGCAGAGCGAGAGCGAGTGGAAAGGGCGCGAGTGGAACAAGAGCGACTAGAACAAGAGCGACTAAACCGAGAGCGACTAGAGCTGTTTAGGCTCCTTAAGCCTGTCGAGACCGGCTATCACCGCGGCCTCCGCTGCATGGAGGGCACCCGCCAATCTATTCTCAATCAAATCACGGACTGGGTAGCCAATCAATCGGGACAAGAGAATGTCCTCCAGAACAATGTGTATTGGCTCTACGGCTCACCCGGCATCGGAAAAACGTCATTAGCCCATTCAATCTGTGCACACCTTCACGAGCAAAACCACCTTGCTGGAGCCTTTTTCTGCCGGAGGGACGACCCGAATTTGAGCGACCCCATCAATATCCTTTCGACTTTCATCCACAAACTCGCTGAGATCTGTCCCCCATTTCGATCCATTATAGCAAAACGCCTTCGCGACGACTCAAACCTAAATCCGGAGTCGATGAAAGCCTCTCTCTTCCTTGATTCTATCCGTTCCCTTCCTCGCCACCGGGAGCACACTCTCGTCTTTGTCATCGACGCACTTGACGAGTGTGGCGACACCCGAAGTCGCCCAGGGATCCTGAAGGTCCTGACCGATGCGATCGCACAAGCACCATGGCTCAAGATTATCATCACCAGCAGAACCGAAGTCGATATCCAACATTTCTTTGATACTCTCACCCAGTCGTTGTATTTACGATATGACTTGGCCACAGATCAAGATGCGAGTGCTGATTTGCGAACCTTCGCCCGAAATCAGTTCGATTTGGTGGTCTCAGATTGGCATCTCCCCACGCCGTGGCCGGAAGAATCAGACTTTAACAGAGCTATCTCTCGGGCGAACGGTCTTTTCATCTTTATCAAGACTCTTGCTCTTGCTCTTGGACGATGTCAGGACCCAGCAGCGTCTTTGACGGCTGCTCTGCAAGACTCAGTCGGGACTGGCTTAGACTCTCTATTCAAACTTTACTCCAATATCTTAAAAGCACAAATAGGGCACAATAACGCCGAATTTCAGCGGATGATTGGAGTGCTTCATGCAACGGCTCCATACCGCGCACTATGCGATGAGACAATTGCAGAGCTGGCGGCAGTGAAACCCCATCTTGTCAAGGAGTGGGTAGATGATCTCAGCTCTCTACTCTATCGAGATGTAGCGGTCAATAAAGGGATCCGTGTCCGGCATTTGTCGATTTACGATTTCTTTGTCAGCGATTGCTGCGACTATCCATTGAACATCCGAGACGCGGACGTGCAGCTGGGGATTGCTTGCTTCAAAACGATGGTTACGCAACTACGTTTCAACATCTGCAACCTCGAAGATTCCCGGCTCGCTAATGCAAACATTGAAGATCTCCCATTCCGAGTCCAAGAGAACATTTCGGACGCCTTGCAGTATAGTTCACTCCATTGGTCGAACCATCTGTGCTCTCCACCAGACAACAGCGATCAGCGCGTGTTGGTGTTGGGAATTTTGAAGGAATTCTTTGAAGGATTGTACCCATTATTTTGGGTTGAAGTATTGAGCGTCATGGGGATGGTCCCGATTGGTGCTCCAAGCCTCCGAAGGTTGATATCCTGGGTCAAGGTGAGCGTGCCTGCTCGTTTGCATTCCGAAATGATTCGAATTGGTTGTAGGGTGCGGATTCAAGGCTCCTTGAGAGAATTGAGGATATTTGTCATTTCATTATCATGTTCCACACTCCTGTCTCCTTGAGCACTCCACACATCTATATTTCAACGCGACCATTCCTGCCCTCACAGTCATCTTTATCGAGGATGTTCAGCAGAGAATTTACTAGGGGCATCAAGATACGAGTTGGGAAGCTGTTATCATGGCCAGCGCCTCCATTGAAATGGACTGGACACACGCGCCTCGTCACCTGCGTGAGTTATTCGCCGAATGGGTGCCACGTTGTAACTGGATCCCGCGACAAAACAATTCGTATCTGGGATGCTGAGTCTGGTGCTGTAGTTAGGGAGGCTCTAACAGGGCATAATGGGGATGTGTGGTCTGTTGCTTACTCTCCCGATGGGCGGCGAATCATCTCCGGATCCGACGACTCCACCATTCGAATCTGGGATGCAGAGACTGGTGCTGCAGTTGGTACTCCTCTCGAGGGGCACGCTAGTTGGGTGTTGTCCGTTGCTTACGCTCCGGATGGGCGGCACATCATCTCCGGATCTTTCGACTCCACCATTCGAATCTGGGATGCCGAGACTGGCTGTGTAGCCGGAAATCCTCTTGAGGGGCACACTGGTCCGGTGTGGTCCGTTGCTTACTCTCCCGATGGGCGGAATATCATCTCCGGATCTTTCGACACCACCATTCGAATCTGGGATACCAACACTAGTGCTGCAGTCGGCAGTCCTCTCGAGGGGCACACTGGTTCGGTGTCGTCCGTTGCTTACTCTCCCGATGGGCGGCACATCATCTCCGGGTCCGACGACTCCACCATTCGAATCTGGGATGCCGAGACAGGTGCTGCAATCGGTACTCCTCTCGAGGGGCACACTAGTTGGGTGTTGTCTGTTGCTTACTCTCCCGATGGGCGGCACATCATTTCCGGATCCTTCGACTCCACCATTCGAATCTGGGAGGCCGAGACTGGCGCTGCAATCGGCAATCCTCTCGAGGGGCACACTGGTCCTGTGTGGTCCGTTACTTACTCTCCCGATGGGCAATACATCATCTCCGGATCCGTCGGCTCCACCATTCGAATCTGGGATGCCGAGACAGGTGCTGCAATCGGCAATCCTCTCGAGGGGCACACTGGCGAGGTGTGGTCTGTTGCTTACTCTCCCGATGGGAGGCACATCACCTCCGGATCGCTCGACTCGACCATTCGAATCTGGGATGCAGAGACTGGTGCTGTAATCGGCAATCCTCTTGAGGGGCACATTGGCGAGGTGTCCTTCGTTGCTTACTCTCCCGATGGGCGGCGCATCATCTCCGGGTCCTCCGACTGCACCATTCGAATCTGGGATGCTGAGACTGGTGCTGCAATCGGCAATCCTCTCGAGGGGCACACTAGTTGGGTGTGGTCCGTTACTTACTCTCCCGATGGGCGGCACATCATCTCCGGGTCCTTCGACTCCACTATTCGAATCTGGGATGCCGAGACTGGTGCTCCAATTGGCAATCCTCTCGAGGGGCACACTGGCTGGGTGTCGTCCGTTGCTTACTCTCCCGATGGGCGGCACATAATCTCCGGGTCCTTCGACTCCACCATTCGAATTTGGGATGCTGGGACTGGTGCTGCAATCGGTAATCCTCTCGAGCACACTAGTTCGGTGTTGTCCGTTGCTTATTCTCCCGATGGGCGGCACATCACCTCCGGATCCCTCGACTCCACCATTAGAATCTGGGATGCCGAGACTGGTGCCTCAATAGGCAATCCTCTCGAGGGGCACACTGGCGACGTGTTGTCCGTTTCTTACTCTCCCGATGGGCGGCATATCATCTCCGGATCAGACGACTCCACCATTCGAATTTGGGATGCCGAGACCGGTGCTGTAATCAGCAATCCTCTCGAGGGGCACACTCTCCCAGTGTCGTCCGTTGCTTACTCTCCCGATGGGCGGCACATCACTTCCGGATCCTACGACAGCACCATTCGAGTCTGGGATGCTGAAACTGGTGCTGCAGTCGGGAATCCGGTCAATGGACATGCTGACTCGGTGCTATCCGTTAGTCACTCTCCTGACTGGCAGCATCCCGTTTCTGGGTCAAACGACAACACAACCCGTGAATGGCAACCATTTCCAGATATTTCCAACCGACCTTCCTTTTGTAACCCAATCTATGCTCGTTTCAGTGCAAAACCCGACCTGAATGGTTGGGTCAGAGACGAAGAGGGTGGCTTACTATACTGGGTACCCCAAGACTGTCGGAGAGGCCTGCATTCACCTGCTCTCCTGACGATACCCCTGACATCTCCTGAGCGATCCGTTTCTCTTGATTTTGACGACTTTGCCTTTGGAACCTCCTGGGTGCAAATTTTCAAAAGTGCACCTTCCTAGCCGCTTTTCCCATAGAACTCTGCGCATGTGGTTTGATATATTAGTCGCATTTAGTTATTGCAGTTCCGGCCATCATTATTGATAGAGGCATGATACGGGTGAGATGCTTATCAGGGAGGTTCTTCCAGAGACGCCAAATGGGGCTTTGGAGCAGCTCATGCGTCTCGAATCGCGAGCTAAAATAGAACCAGATCCTTTGGGCCAGTTGAACAAGATAGGCGAGACATGTGAATGGAAGGAAGTTGCCAGAGGCACGCGAAAACTATGTAAGGAACGACTCACTGGTCCCGCGATGGAAGGATTGTGATATACAAGAGAGCCCAAGTCCTGTAGTCTCCGACGTTGAATGTTTGTATCCTTGCGCTCGTACATCTATCTCAACTAAGACGTTCGGCAGCTAACAATTCATCGAATTGACTCGGGTATGCAATTTACCAGTCAGAGGTGTCAAGCGGTTAACACTCGCAGGGGCGGACAGAGCCAAGCATAGATGCAGGTCCATGCAGATAAAGCCGACCACATTCGGTCAATTTCAATACCCCACTACCATCTCGCATCGTACATTCCTCCTAAGTCGTCGCACCAACTGTTCCCGCCCTTCGCCGACATGAATCAGTCCAGTTCGGCCATTCGAGTCACCACACCCATACAGAAAGCGGAACCCAAGGCCTCGAAAGGCTTTCCGATTCCCCCAGACGGTGGTGACGGAATTACCTACAGAAAATAACCCCCTCGCCAATGCCTCGACAGCTCAAAAACTCTTGCTCATACCATTGTTTTCGCTGCTCAATTTCTTGATGCCTTCAACAATTGGTTTGTGTATACCTTTGCGCAAAAGCTCACCCTTTGTAACCTCTGTACAGAGCGCTGTTTCCTGCGATCCCCGACATCTCTGAAAGACTCTCATTCGCTCCTTGGGAGACGGCTTGGTTGATTGCGCTTATCAGTTGACTGTTCTGGCTTCTTGCATTTGGTACCTGCCTATCGTCAACTCAACCCCTATAATCGTGCTAATGACGCCATAAAGAGCGGTAGGACATCGAGTGTCTACTCTGCCAAACTCGCATTTGTGTCGCGCGCGATGATTCTTGCCTTATCTCACTTGAGACGCGGCTTTGTGCAGCAGAAATTGCTCTGCCCGTTCTCCGTCCTCCGTGCTCTCGGGGGAATTGGGGTGCGTTGGCGACTGCTTCTGCACCGAGCATGGTTGTGGTCCCCTTCCCAGATCAACGACCTCAGGGCCAGTAACTGCCATCTTTGGAGGCACCGGAGCTGTTAGAAATGGTGAGTTTTATCTACGCTATAAGCAACTCATAATATTCACCCATGCTTTTTAATGATCCTGGGATTGATTATTGGTGGAACCTGGTCATGGATCTTCTACTTTACGGCAATCGTAGGACCCACAATCAGAACAACATGCTCCATCCTCATCCCGAACTCGACAAATCCTATCTCCAAGGCTCGTTTCAACGACTTCGATATCACTTGTGAGTGACTTGGCCTCCATTGTCTCTGCAATATCCCCAACTCGCATTCTCTACTGCGGCTGTCATCCCCTTCATTTTCGCCGTTACGTCTGATTTGGTCTAGGAATGGGCCACTGCCTACCTCACCTCATTGATCCTCTCTGTACTTCCTGTTATCACCTTATTCTGCTACGAGGCTTACGTTGACAGGATTGACATCGCAATGTATGTTCCAACCTCATCGTTTCTCTTGTAGCAGTACTGATATTTCGCTTGCATAGTCCACAATCTCTATGGAGATATCCCAATGTACCAGTGCTTGTGGCCGCCGCCCTATTACCCTACGTCCCGTGGGAGGCTCCCTGGCAGTTGCCCTAATCTGGTCAGAGTGTGGGCTTCTACGCATGCCGAGAAGCTCGGATGGTCAGCGAGCCTATTCCAAGAGAAGTCACGGGTTTGAATGAATGCGACGGATGAAATGGATGCGATGCTGCCAAAAACGTGTAGCCTGTCACATGGTAGGCGCAACAGGATGGAGTCAGGATGGAGGGGGAGGGGATATGGCCGATTGTAGACAATGCGAACGTGCCTTTCGAGGAATGATTGAAAATAATCGACAGTGTGTTTATTGTGGAAGTGCACCTAGGTGAAATATGAGAGCGGACGGATGCACCGTGGTGGTACCTTAATGAAGAGTATCTTACAGTGTACGCACATTGGTGTTCTAGAGTGGCCCTGTCGGCGATTATTGCATTTGATGGAGCTATTCGACGCATTAGCGAATCAGTGATCACCGCAGAAGACGGCCCATTTCTCAGTCACACGTATGCAAGACGAAGGGCAAGCAAGCGACGCGTTTGCAATCGCTGCGGCTTCTTAACGTACAAGTTGTCAGGGCAAGATCAATCCCGTCCTGTGTCACTATGTACTAACAGGAGTACTAAGGCAACCATCCAGTTGCCGAGCGTGTTCTCTTCACACACGGCGAAAGTCGCCCGCTCAGCTCCCAACGAGCCATCCATTTGTATTCTCTTGGAACTGAGTGTCAAAGCACGGGGTTCCACAACAGGAACCGCACACGTAGTGGTGGCCAGAGCATTGCCAGATGTAGCTGGGTCCAACTCGTATAATATAAGTAACCTAGCTAGACGGACATACATCAGTGTAAATGGACAAGGAAATTTCGAACTCCTGACACAGAGCACGCGTCAGGCGACGTCGTTGCTGAAACCCGGGCTCAATATCAGTCGCTGGGCTTGGTCCGTGGATAATGTTTGTACAACGCTAGTATCCTTAAAAGAACACGTAGTGACTCCGTAGTGACAGGAAGTCCTCCTCGATGCTGTTCTTGTTTCCTTTGCTGGAAAGGACCCAAGGCTGGCAATTACAAATCAGCTCGCAGCATTGACAAGTGCACCTAACATCCGACGACGTGTGTTGCAGTAGTACGATCATCCAGAACGTTTCTAGGGACCAGCGGGTACAAGATCAGGTAAGGCGAAGGTCACGTCCACATTGTTTGGTTGCACCGCCGGCCGTCATCGTGGAGCTCACCGTATCCTGCGGTGGTTGTTGGTTACCACAAATTCGGTTTATCGAACTCATTCCAATCGAAGGGTGCGAAGTAGCCACTTCCCAGTACTAGCTCATCAAGAACATCCGGATTATACATGTCGCCCTTGGCGCAGAGACCCTCTTCACAAACTAAGATGCAAAGGACGATACGACAAGTCCATTTCCTGACCTGTACGTACCCGATCTATCTCAGCTTGCCTCATCCGCTTAGCCCGAGAATACAACCAGTCTATTTTTCCAAGTTGAGGCCGCGTTAATCGTGTCAGAAGCACTAGCAAGTAGATTTACCAATGTTCATTCCCATTCTGTAGACATCTAGTCAGGTACTTAGACCCCGCTGGGGAGTATGGTTCTCGCAGATTGAGCAATTGCTCATTTTTTTGGCGGCCTCTTTATTTCGGTGGCAATAGTGGAGCAATCGATGCTGCTGATGAAGGTGCTGCAACCTTTGCGGCAGTATTTGTGGGGGTGACCGGCCTCTTCATACCTTCTCTATGTGATGTCGGCTGTTAATTCATAGAGGAGAAGGTAATTCAGCCAATGACGAAGCACCCGGGCCTCGAACGCAGCAAAAGGACCTCTTCTCTACCGCCAGTAGCGCAATCTGACGTGCCATCCTTCGGGCCCTAGCCTCTGCTCGCTTTCCTTCAAGCTCCGGTCACAACTGGAACCACACTTGACAGTACTCGCCTTAAGTCTTGACGGTGGCAATGGACATCCTCATACCCATCCCCCACATTCGGGGTTAGCATCCCGAATGAGTTCAATGGGCAGTGGTCAGTCGATGCGCGGATCTTCGACATCTTACTTGCAAAACTCAATCAGTTCCACGCTGCCCCAAGAAGGACCTCGGCGCCGAAGCATACGAAGTGGCGCAGGCCCGTGTGAGCACCTTGGTGGCAACGATTGCATTCCCATGCACTGGGGGGAGAGGGAGCGGGTGGTGAGGGTCAGTCGGCAGTTCATGCGCAACCTTGAGGGGTGAGCGATGAGCCTCAGCAGGGAATCAGCACGGCAAAGGCGTGTACCAGCTGACGGACTGACATAGTGACCGTATTCATTACGATGAACTATTTCAGGGACAAAGTTCACTGGGACTTAACATGACGGAAGCTCAGTCACTTCGTTTTCGAATGACCGGTTGATTGTACATAGGTCCATTTCTCTTCAACGTCACTGTGATCAAAAACAGTCAACTCACACTGGCTTTGCAGTCACATGTGCAAACTACCTTGAGTACTGCGATCAAATGGCGGCCAGACGTCCGAGTCTCATCACGATAAAAGCTCTGTTCCATCAATAAGGCACACACTGTCGAGAATGGCACGCAACAATATTGCAAGACCTCATTCTGCAGGCAAATTCGTCACCATGCAATGACTCGGTCTAGATCACCTCAATATCATTTCCTCTGTCTACGGCGCAAACGATACCACCAGAATATCAAGGACCTCGTCTCCAACATGACCCTTGTTTAATGGTACCAAGGGCCAATTCGGCGGCGTCCGGCCTTGGACGATTCAGACCACGGCTGTTGGCACCGCATATAGCTCCTTCGCCCTCCAAGGTTTTGGAGAAGAACATGATACGAGTGTTTGCAAGAGGAGATGCGATGAGTACAATTGCGACTTCTCGTCGCGGGCAGCCTTGCGATTGATCGATTGCCCGCGTGGCAATGTAGCTGTGGAAGGGCTTTTGGATCATGTTTTCTCCACTACTCGAGCTGGTTGACATGTAACGATCGTAATTAGAGCTGTCGATGGACTTTTGTTATTTTCTGTTTGTATCTTTCCTTATCGGGCCGTCCTGTTGGTAGTGACAACCTTCACGGTTCTACTCCCACTCATCGCGTGCCAGACCATTAACGAGAGCGGCTTATGCACAGGGTTTTCCAATCCAGATGTCGTAGCGGTGTGGTAAGAACTGCACTCACAGGTGGCATTGTCCCTGAAACCAGGCTCATATGGTGGCAGTAATATCCACTCACTTGATAGTGAGATATCATAGCCAACATTTGAAACTGGACGAAGACGTCGTTCCCTTCACTGGAAAACACTCCTTCATCGTTCTTGACTCTCACCATCTCGTCGGTCGAACCTAGCACACCTGTCGACTCGCTCCCTCATTTTACAGTAAACAAGCGTAGAACATCTATGCAAGGTGGATTCGTGTAGAAGCGTGGCGGTTCGCTGTGTCGGCCTGGGAGAATGTCGTGAAGATCCATAATATCGGCAGCTGAGAGGATTGTCACCAACAGAAGCGATAACTAAAGCACATAGAGACGGATAAGATGTAAACGTGCTTCACCGTACGCATGGTGACATCCAAGCGCCCCTCACAGGTTGTACCAGATCGCACACTAGAAATGAATTTGTTTAGTCGCGCCAATGGAAGGTGAGCAGGAGGGCTAGGTTCACCCTCTAGGGATGGTGTGCGGACCATTGATGATTTTGCTCACAGCCGCAAGGTCCGCGCCCGCTTCAATGAGCATTCGCCAAAGTGTCCTCTATCGTTCGTACTGCACTGCCAGCACTCGTTTCTTGCAAAGGACCACAATACCCCCATCACACCTCTGCGGTCGTCATTCCTCTCACCCACATCTCCACCGTGGACCCGTCAAGGTGCACCTGCTCTCGGACTCGCCTCACTGTCCTCTTGAAGCACAGCACAAGGCTCATGTACATCACACGGCACATGAAACAAGTCGTCAATGCCATTCACTATCCACGACTTCCATGGTTTGGAGCGGATGCACGACCGTCATTCTGCCGCAGAGATTGTGTTACTCCGCTCCGCCACGTGGTCACCGCGGGCCTACTTGTGAGTTCTACCGGAGTGACACCACTGGGTGCAGAAGAGATGGGCGTAAGCGTGGTGCGCCACCTGGTCAGGGTTTCGATATGCCTGCTAATGGACTATACCAGTACTATTCTCTGTGCGGAGTGCCTTGTCTTGACCTCGAGCAACCGGCAAACTACCCAAGCTCGCGCTCGCAATCCCTGTCTCTCTTTACCTTACTCCCGCTATCCTTCGCTTACTGCACCTGCATAACCGCGCAGCGTTCCTCTACCATACCGTAAATACAAGCCACTCAAGAGTAACCACGACCTCTGGAGCCTCTTCTATTGACGTTGGCCTAGTTGAGGAACAGAAAGAGAAGAAGACAGGCTCCCTTCCTGGCATCCACATTTTTCTATGGTGTAAAATCTAGTTGTTTTCTGTAAATTGAGGTTCGATGTAAGAGGTTTCGTTGGACTAGACAAGCAGATATATATGTATTGGATAGTTCAACATTTGCGCCGATGTCAGTTCAACCCTCGACCCTACTACCCTACGTCTGGATGTTCACCGTTTACACCCCCAACATCACATCCGAAAGTAGAAAGGTGTGAGGGCCCCCTGATGGGCGTTACTCCATTTAAGTTGTTCCAGCAATCTGGCCTATGGACACCAGGGAGCTTTCGGCCTTTCATGACAAGTCCGATAAGAAGTTGGATAGCCACAGACGTATCCATGATATTACAGTAATGCTTGCAAACCTCCGCTCCTTTAGTTTTGTCATTAGCAAACTGCAACTCAAGTTGAACGTCACCTCGGGCAACTACTCTTCAAGACCAAAAAGGGATACAAGTACCCTTGTGTAGAAGACACCTCAGAAGGGTCTACCACGCATGTGTGTTCAACTGAATCGAGTCACAGGGGGCAGGGCGTCAGTACTTGGCCTGCTGACTCCGCGTAGCACTGGGTACAGGTTGTGGTTGCCACCAGTGGGCAGTTGGGGTTAGCGTGTTTTTGGCCACCCCATGTAGCAGATCTGGAATGGAACCCATTGTATTTTGCCTACATAATATAATCCGGCGGGTTAAGCCCGGACCACTCGCCATAATCCCCGCCCGTACTCCGCCCGTGCCACGACCGTGTAGCCGGCTTAACCTGGCGGATTCCTGACGCCCTGCTCCCAGTGAGTGTGCACCTTGTGAATCAGCTGCGCACTCCTAGACACGCATATTTTCCCACTCTGGTCCCAAGGATGCATGATACGCAACCTGAGTAGCTAGCTAGCCTATTAGGTTGGCCGTCAAAGCGGTCAGGTTCTAAATACCTTTCGCTACCTACAAAGTCTTACTGTTTGTGTTTTGTGCCGCGATGTAGGCATGCCGGGCTGGTCCACCCGTTGTCCCTATGATTGATCGATCAGCCCCATTTCATTGAATCCATTTTGACTGGCCGAACAACTGAACGAACTGACCGTGGAGCTCACTTCACTTCCAGAATGGAGAACGAGACTTCTCAGGTCGAAGTTTGCCAGGCAGGCCAGGCACTTTCCATACGGAATGAAATGGGTTGACCATGGTTTCACTAGACTACATTCGAATATTCTCTGGACCTTACCATCTCCCCAGTGTGCTCGACCAATCCCCGTTAAATCACAGAAACCAATAAAGACCGATATCCAGCATTCTCCATGAATCCCGATTTCCATTTCCTCTATTCGGACTCCCTTGGCCCGACCTCCCATAGCATATCCCCCTCCCACTTGTCCGCTTTCACCCAAAGCCTTCAGCTGCCCCATAGCAAAAGCCATCAATCGCCACCTTGTAACAAATCTCACCTTGTCCCTGTAGAAGTATTCTCCGAAATCTTCCTGTACACAGTCCAAGCCGATCCATGCTCTTGAACAGAGTTAATGCTTGTGTGCCGACACTGGCAAGCTATTATGCTTTCAACTCCAGGCATACACTCTCAACTGGAGGTTCGGAAGTGGACGGATAAGAAAGATATCAAGAAAATTGGAATGAGGTGGCTCCTCGACGTGACTGTTGATATGGGTGACGATTGGAGTGACAAATGGCTTTCCAATCCTCTCCGATTTCGTGCATGCTTTGAGGCTGCAGCCAAGAGAGCATCCAGATGGCACTTGCTTGCTCTTCTTTCACTTCCACATCCTGATCTATGTAAGGGTTTGCAAATCGTGCAACCTCTGCAGTGTCTCGAGTCTTTCAAACTCTCTGTCAGTTGCAACCTTGGCCAATTCTTCGACCCCCTTATGAGCGCAATCACCACAACTGTGACCCCACAGCTGACTGTAATGGAGGTCTTTCATCCTGATGCTGCACTCTACCTTGTCCAACCTGCTTACTTGAAAACCTTCTCATCCCTCACAGTCCTGAGACTTGGCTATAGGAAGATGCAGGATCCAGTGGATATCCTCCCACACCTTCCCAACCTGGAGACTTTTGAAGCCCATCATCTTTTCCTCCTGATTTATCCACCAAGTGTTGACCTTCCTCTGGTCCAGTCCCTCCACGTCTTGCATCTGAGGTCTGTTTCCATCCAATGGATGACAGGCCGGATCTTTCCCGCCCTCAAAGAATGCTCTATCATATTCCCACACCATGCCAACACCATCCAGTCTGTGTATATGCCCTCCTGTTCGATTCTGAAATATGACTCCAATAACCTTGACCACCTCAGGCACTTGGGTCTGGGGCCTCTCAGGCCCTGCGAAGCATAGTAAAAAAACCCCCCTCAGAGGGGGTCCACTCAGGTTGCGTCCCTGCATTTAAATGGTGTGCTCCTCAGGATCCCATGGCTGTCACTCAGGATGGCTGGTCTGTCCCGCCCCGCAGTGCTGCCACTCCCCTATGTACTCTCTGACTTGTGCAGATATTATTATATGAATATACTCATGTCCTCCTTTCTTATGGCATCCTGTCACACCCAATTGGCATGTGAGTGAAGCTGGAGCTGAGCCTGAGTGCACTCAGCTTTGAACCTGAAGACACTCAGCTCTGGACCTGAGGACTCAGATTTGAACCTGAGGATGCTAAGCTTTCAACCTGAGGATGCTCAGCTCTGGACCTGAGGACACTCAGATCTGGACCTGAGATCTCAGCTTTGAACCTGAGTGTGCTCACCTTGTCATATGCATATAGTGCGCACAGGAAGAAATCTGCGCAATTTTTCAGGCTGAAATGAGGGCCTATCATATTGTATGGTACTCTGATGTGCACAGTCCTCTGAAATGACTACGTGGTGACTCTTCATATTGACACATCTTGAAGTGCCATCAGGATGGTAAATGTATTTATTTTGAATTTATCTGAATATATGTGTGTGCTGGCCCCAGATGCAATTTTCTTAATTTCCGCATATGTACTTGCTGTATATGTAACTAGTATGAATATATTATAATTTATATCAACCTAAAACCACTTCCAGAGTGAGAACAAGCATGAAAATGAGCAAACGGGGGGTGCGAATGGGCGATCGCAGGGTCAGCCCCACTATCCATAATTGCATATTACGGTCATATCTGGGCTCTACGTCACCTATGTGAGTGTCATGTGCAATTACAGACTGTGGGGGCTGACCCTGCGATTGCCCATTTGCGCTCCCCATGTTGCTTGGTTTTCATGCATGTTCTCAACTCTAAGTCACCTATATGAGTATAATATGAGATTATATACTATGGGGACTGACCCCGCGATCACTGATCCATGCTCCCCATGTTGAAACTGAGCAATACAAGAAGCATGGATTGGCGATCGTGGGGTTGATCCCCACAGTCTACAATTGCATATGACACTGACATAGGTGACTTGAAGGTGAGTGTCACTGTGGAGACTGACCCCACAATCGCCAATTCACCCTCCCTGTTTTGCTTGTTCTCACACTTGTTCTCTCTCTGGAAGCAATTCTAGGTTAATATAAAATATACTGTATTCATACTAGTTACATATACAATGAGTAT
>Ga0307513_10002583_pt1 | contig 25034 bp, 23 predicted proteins | sample 15_EM_MG_FD_202174 | JGI IMG/M metagenome (GOLD analysis project Ga0307513, IMG submission 202174) | Populus trichocarpa ectomycorrhiza microbial communities from riparian zone in the Pacific Northwest, United States - 15_EM | ecosystem: Host-associated > Plants > Roots > Unclassified | place...
ACCGGCGGCGACGAATCGGCGCTGTTCGCGGCCGACCTGCTGCGCATGTACACCCGCTATGCCGAGCGCTGCGGCTGGCGCACCGAGCTGATGTCCGAGAGCATGTCCGACCTCGGCGGCTACAAGGAAGTGGTGCTGCGCGTCGATGGCGACGACGTGTACGCGCGGCTGAAGTTCGAATCGGGCGGCCACCGCGTGCAACGCGTGCCGCAGACCGAGACGCAAGGGCGCATCCACACCAGCGCCTGCACCGTCGCGGCGATGCCGGAGCCCGATGAAGCCGAGGAGATCCAGCTGAACCCTGCCGACCTGCGCATCGACACCTTCCGCGCCAGCGGTGCGGGTGGCCAGCACGTCAACAAGACCGACAGCGCGATCCGCATCACCCACCTGCCGACCGGGCTGGTGGCCGAATGCCAGGACGACCGCTCGCAGCACCGCAACAAGGCCAAGGCGATGGCCGTGCTGGTCGCGCGGCTGCGCGAAAAGGAACGCAGCGAGCGCGCGGCGAAGGAAGCCGCGACCCGCAAGAGCCTGATCGGCAGCGGCGACCGCAGCGACCGGATCCGCACTTACAACTTCCCGCAGGGCCGGCTGACCGACCACCGGATCAACCTGACGCTCTACAAGCTGCAGCAGATCATGGACGGCGACCTCGACGAGGTGGTCGCCGCGCTGAAGGCAGCGCGCGCCGCCGAGCAGTTGGCGCAGCTCGAATCCGGCGGCCACTGATGCGTCTGGCCGACGCGCTGCAGGCCGCCCGCCACGCCGGCGTCGCCCGCCTCGACGCGCAGTTGCTGCTCGCACACCACCTGCAGCGCCCGCGCGAATGGCTGCTGGCGCACGACGACGCGCTGCTCGACAAGGCCTCGGCGGCCGCTTTCGCCGCCGACATCGAGCGCCGCGCCGCCGGCGTGCCGCTGGCCTACCTGGTCGGCGTTCGCGAATTCCATGGACTGCGGCTGCACGTGACGCCGGCCGTGCTGGTGCCGCGGCCGGAGACCGAGTTGCTGGTCGACTGGGCCATCGAACTATTGGGCCAGCGGCCGGCCACCGTCGTCGATCTGGGCACCGGCAGCGGCGCGATCGCGCTGGCGCTGCGGCACCGTTGCGCAGAGGCAACGCTGACTGCAACCGACACCAGCGAGGCGGCATTGACCGTTGCCGCCGACAACGCCGTGCGGCTGGGCCTGGCCATCGAATTCATCGCCGGCGACTGGTGGCAGCCGCTCGCCGGCCGCCGCTTCGACCTGGCCGTCTCCAACCCGCCGTACGTGGCCGGTGGTGACCCGCATTTGCGAGCGCTCACTCACGAACCTCGCGCTGCGCTGACACCCGAAGGCGACGGGCTGGCTGCGCTGCGCCGCCTCGTCGCGGACGCGCCGCCGCGGCTGAACCCGGGTGCCTGGCTGCTGCTCGAGCACGGGTACGACCAGGCGCCCGCCATGCGCGCGCTGTTCGCCGAGCGAGGCTTCGCCAAGCCCGAGACGCGCGACGACCTCGCCGGCCTGCCGCGCTGCACCGGCGCCCGCTGGCCCGGCTGAGGTGCTGAAAGAGGCTGAGGTCTGCCGACAACGGCTGCCGTGGGAATTTCACGCTCCCCTGTAACCGATGGATGCCGAACGTGCGCATCTGGCGCATCATGCAAGCTGGCTGCAGGAGTCCGTCATGCGCCCCGTGCTGTTGTCGATTGCCTTCTCGCTGTGGGCCGGCGTTGCCGCCGCGGCCGACGGCCTCGTCCCACCCGATGGGCACGACGTCTGGCCCCAGTGGCAAGCCCGGCTGACCGTCAGCACGACGAAGCTGGCTCCCGTTTCGCTGAGCGCCTGGACCGACCCGGCAGCCGCAACCCACAACAGCCTGCAGTCCGGCGCTTTGCTCGGCGACTTCTACTTCGACACCCCGGGCCTTCGGCTGCCGGCGTCTCTCGGCGGCTTGCGCGCCACCGGCGGCCTGATGGCCGGCGCCCGCGGTCTCGCCTGGGGCGGGCCGACGGTGTCGCGCGCCGGCGTTCGGGCCGGCCTGACGGCGCAGAGCACCGCCGCGCCCTTTGCCAGCGACAGCAGCGGCGACACCGTGCCCTATCTCGGCGTGGGCTACACGGGTCTGGCGGTCAAGGGCCGCTGGGGCATCACCGCCGACCTCGGCCTGATCGCCGAAAACCCGGGCGGCGCTTCACGCGTCGGCCGCGCGCTGTTCGGCAATCAGGGCCTGGACAACTCGCTGCGCGAACTGCGCCTGTCGCCGGTGCTGCAGGTCGGCGTCAGCTATTCGTTCTAGGTCCGGCCGCAAGGCCAATGGGCCCGGCGGCGGCCTCGGTCGCCGCTTTGCCGTATCCTTCCCACCTGGTTTTTGCAAAGGCAAAGAGGGTCATGAGTGACGTTCAACAGCGCATCGACGCGATGGTCAAGGGCAACAAGGTCATGCTCTTCATGAAGGGCACGGCGCAGTTTCCGATGTGCGGCTTTTCGGGTCGCGCCGTGCAGGTGCTGAAGGCCTGCGGCGTGAACGAGTTCAAGACCTTCAACGTGCTCGAAGACGACGGGGTTCGCACCGGCATCAAGGACTACGCACAGTGGCCGACGATCCCGCAGCTCTACGTCAACGGCGAATTCGTCGGCGGCTCGGACATCATGATGGAGATGTACCAGTCGGGCGAATTGCAGCAGTTGCTGACGCCCGCCTGAGCGACTGACACTGCGGGACCCCAGGCTCGTCAGCCGAGCGGAATATCCCAGGCGCGGCGCGCGCCGAGTACCAGGTTCGGATACTCGGGCCGGCCACGGCTGCCGTTGTAGCGGCCCAGCGCCATGAACAGGTCGCCGCGCTCCACGTCGAGGTAGTGGCGCATGATCACGCAGCCGAAACGTAGGTTGGTTTGCATGTGGAACAGCCGGCTCGGGTCGCCATCGCCGATCAGCCGTGCCCAGAACGGCATCACCTGCATGTAACCGCGCGCGCCGGCGCCGCTGATCGCGTACTTGCGAAAACCGCTTTCAACCTGGATCAGCGCCAGCACGAGCGCTGTCTCGAGCCCGGCGCGCCGGCTCTCGTACCAGGTCGCCTCCAGGAACTCGATGCGGGTCAGGTTTTCCGACTTGCGCGTTTTCAGCCGTTCGCTGGCCGCACCGAGCCAGCGCAAGTAGGCCAGCCGATCGTCCAGCTTGTCGAAGCGCGGCTTCGGTGGCGCGCCGTCGGCGACCGCCGCGGCGAGCGCCGTGCGCACCGCGTCGGCGAGTGGTTCTTCGATCTGCGCGCCGGCCTTTGCTTCGCCGACAGCACCCGCCAGCGGCAGCAGGAGCAGCGCGCGCCGCCGCATCACACCGACAAGCGGCCTTTCACGAAGGCCACCGCCTCGCCCAACGGCAGCACGCTCGCGGCCGTCTCGCGGCGGCCCTGGATTTCGACGGTGCCGGCCTTCAGCCCGCGGTCTGAAACCACCACCCGATGCGGAACGCCGATCAATTCCCAGTCGGCGAACATCGCACCCGGGCGCTCGCCGCGGTCGTCGAGAACGACGTCGATGCCGAGTGCGGCCAGTTCGTCGTGCAAGGTCTGCGCCGCGGCCTGCACGTCGGCACTGCGCTCGTAGCCGATGGGGCAGACCACCACCGCGAACGGCGCGATCGAGTCCGGCCAGATGATGCCGCGTTCGTCGTGGTTCTGCTCGATGGCGGCGCCCAGGATCCGCGTCACGCCGATCCCGTAGCAGCCCATCTCGAAGGGCTGCGGCTTGCCGGTCTCGTCGAGGAAGTTGGCCTTCATCGGCACGCTGTACTTCCGCGTGCCAAGGTAGAAAACATGGCCGACCTCGATGCCGCGCTGGATCGCGAGAACGCCCTTGCCGTCGGGGGAAGGATCGCCGGTGACGACGTTGCGGATGTCCGCTACGAGGTCGGGCTCGGGCAGGTCGCGGCCCCAGTTGACGCCGGTGAAGTGGAAGTCCGACTGGTTGGCGCCGCAGACGAAGTCGCTCATGTTGGCCACCGTTCGATCGGCAACCACCCTGACCGGCTTGGCGATCTTGATCGGACCCAGGTAGCCGGGCTTGCAGCCGAAGTGATCCTCGATCTCGGCAACCGTCGCGAAGCGGAAGCCGTCTTTCAGCCCCGGTAGCTTGTTGGCCTTGATCTCGTTCAGCGCATGGTCGCCGCGAACGAGCAGCAGCCATACGGTGGTCCTGACGATGTCGCCGGCGGCGCTCTTCTCGTCGGTCGCCAGCACCAGCGACTTGACCGTGCTGGCCAGCGGCAGGCCAAGCAGCGCGGCGACATCTTCGCAAGTGCTCTTGCCAGGGGTCGGCGTCAATGTGAGGGCCAGCGCGGGCGCGGCGCGCTCGGCGATCAGCGGCAGCGCTTCGGCGAGCTCGATGTTGGCGGCGTAGTCGCTGCTCGGGCAGTAGACGATCGCGTCTTCGCCGGTCTCGGCGATGACCTGGAACTCGTGCGACGCGTCGCCGCCGATCGCGCCGGTGTCGGCCGCCACCGCGCGGTAGCGCAGGCCGAAGCGGTCGAAGATCGCGCAGTACGCGGCGTACATCACCGCGTAGCTCTTCAGCGCCGACGCCTTGTCGCGGTCGAACGAGTACGCGTCCTTCATCGTGAACTCGCGCCCGCGCATCAGCCCGAAGCGCGGCCGGCGTTCGTCGCGGAACTTGGTCTGGATGTGATAGAAACTTCGCGGCAGTTGCTTGTAGCTGCGCAGCTCCTGCCGTGCGATGTCGGTGATGACTTCTTCGCTGGTCGGCTGGATCACGAAGTTGCGGTCGTGGCGGTCTTTCACGCGCAGCAGCTCGGGGCCGTATTCCTGGAAGCGGCCGGTCTCCTGCCACAGTTCGGCCGGCTGCACCACCGGCATCAGCAACTCGACCGCGCCGGCCCGGTTCATCTCTTCGCGGATGATGGCTTCGACCTTGCGTATCACGCGCAGGCCGAGCGGCATGTAACTGTAGATACCGGCGCCCAGGCGCTTGATGAAGCCGGCGCGCATCATCAGCTGGTGGCTGGCGATCTCGGCGTCGGCCGGCGCTTCCTTGAGCGTGGCGATGAAGGTCTGCGAGGCTTTCATGGGCTTTTTTGATCGGCGGCGAGGGTCCGCCTCAGGGGTCAAGCCCTCATGCGGGAAAGCGAGAGTTCGCATGCCGCACCGGCCCGGTGCAATAATGAAATCAGTCACAAATTCGGGGTCCGATTATGCTCGACAGGGAAGGCTTCAGGCCCAACGTCGGCATCGTGCTGCTGAACACCCGCAACCAGGTGTTCTGGGGCAAGCGCTTGCGTACGCATTCCTGGCAGTTTCCGCAGGGCGGCATCAAGCATGGTGAGTCGCCCGAGCAGGCGATGTTCCGCGAATTGCACGAAGAAGTCGGCTTGTTGCCGGAACATGTGCAGATCATCGGCCGCACGCGCGATTGGCTGCGCTACGAGGTGCCCGAGCATTTCATCCGCAAGGACGCCCGTGGCCACTACAAGGGCCAGAAGCAGATCTGGTTCTTGCTGCGTCTGATGGGCCGTGACAGCGACATGAATCTGCGCGCCACCGACCACCCCGAGTTCGACGCCTGGCGCTGGAACGAATACTGGGTGCCGCTGGACGTGGTGATCGAATTCAAGCGCGGCGTCTACGAAATGGCGCTGACCGAACTGGCGCGCTACCTGCCGCGCGTGAACCACCACAACCGCTATCTGCGCTCGGGCATGCGGGCCCACCACTACGAAGACGGCGGCGAGCCGCCGCAACCGGTGGCCGAAGGCTAATACGTCCTAGACCTGTCCTAGACCAGAACCAGGTTGGTCCGGTGGATCATCTCCGGCTCGTTGGCGTAGCCGAGCAGCGCCTCGATCTGCGACGAGGCCTTGCGGGCGATCAAGCGAGCTTCGGTCGACGAGTAGTTGGCCAGCCCGCGTGCGACCTCGACGCCGGCGCTCGTGCGGACCGCGATCACGTCGCCGCGGGCGAAGTCGCCGTGAACCTCGACGATGCCGATCGGCAGCAGGCTCTTGCCGTCGTCGCGCAGCTTGGCGGCGGCGCCGTCGTCGACGACCACGGCTCCGCGAAGCTGCAGGTGGTCGACCATCCACTGCTTGCGTGCCGCCAGCTTGGGCGTGCCGGCAATCAGCGTGCTGCCGATGGCTTCGCCGCGCGCCAGCCGCAGCAGCACATCGGGCTCGCGGCCCCAGGCGATGATGGTGCTGGCGCCGCTGCCGGCGGCGCGTTTGGCGGCCAGCACCTTGGTGATCATGCCGCCGCGGCCGAGGCTCGAGCCGGCGCCGCCGGCCATCGCCTCCAGCGCCGGATCACCGGCGACACCTGCATCGATGAAACGCGCCTGGCTGTCCTTGCGCGGGTCGGCCGAATAAAGGCCGCGCTGGTCGGTCAGGATCACCAGCGCGTCGGCTTCGACCAGGTTGGCGACCAGCGCGCCGAGCGTGTCGTTGTCGCCGAACTTGATCTCGTCATTGACGACGGTGTCGTTCTCGTTGATGACCGGAATGACCTGCAGCGACAGCAGCGTCAGCAGCGTCGAACGGGCGTTCAGGTAGCGCTCGCGGTCTGCCAGGTCGGCGTGGGTCAGCAGGATCTGCGCGCTGCGCATGCCGTGCTCGGAGAGCCGCGTCTCGTACATCTGGGCCAGCCCCATCTGGCCGACCGCGGCGGCCGCCTGCAGCTCGTGCAGTTCTTTCGGCCGTGCGCTCCAGCCCAGGCGCTTCATGCCTTCGACGATGGCGCCGCTGGAGACCATCACCAGCTCGCGCCCTTCGCCGGCCAGTGCGGCGAGCTGGCGCGCCCAGTTGCCGATCGCCTCGGCATCGACCCCGCGGCCTTCGTTGGTGACCAGGCTCGATCCGACCTTGACGACGATGCGCCGGGCGCCGGCCATCACACCTGCCGTCACGCCTGCCGTCACGCTACTCATCGCTGCCGACCTCGGCAAAACGCGCGTCGGGCAACGGCGCTTCGCGCTGCTGCTCGGCGACGTGGCCATAGATCTTCTCGACCATCGGCTGCAGGCCGTCGCGGGCCAGCGCCGAGATCGCGAACACCGGCCCCTTCCAGCGAAAGCGGCGGACGAAATCGGCGACCTTCGCGTCGCGCTCCTCGGCCGGCACCATGTCGAGCTTGTTCAGCACCAGCCAGCGCGGCTTGGCATGCAGCTTGGGGTCGTACTTCTTCAGCTCGGCGACGATCGCACGCGCCTGCTTGACCGGGTCGACGCTGTCGTCGAACGGCGCCAGGTCGACCATGTGCAGCAGCAGCCGGGTGCGCTGCAGATGGCGCAGGAACTGGTGGCCGAGGCCGGCGCCTTCGCTGGCACCTTCGATCAGCCCGGGGATGTCGGCGACGACGAAGCTGCGTTCGGGCCCGACCCGCACCACACCCAGATTCGGATGCAGCGTCGTGAACGGGTAGTCGGCAATCTTCGGCCGGGCGTTCGAGATCGCCGCAATCAAGGTGCTCTTGCCGGCGTTGGGCATGCCGAGCAGGCCGACGTCGGCGAGCACGCGCAACTCGAGCCTGAGCTTCTTCGCCTCGCCCGGCCAGCCGGGGGTTTTCTGCCGCGGCGAGCGGTTGGTGCTGGTCTTGAAGTGCAGGTTGCCGAAGCCGCCGTCGCCGCCTTTGGCGAGCAGCACCTTGGCTTCGTGTTCGAGCAGTTCGACCAGCACATCGCCGGTCTCGGCGTCGGAGACGATGGTGCCGACCGGCATGCGCAGCACGATGTCGTCGGAAGCCGCGCCGAACTGGTCGGAGCCGCGGCCGCTTTCGCCGTTCTTCGCCATGTGGCGGCGGGCGTAGCGGTAGTCGATCAGCGTGTTGATGTTGCGGTCGGCCAGCGCATAGACGCTGCCGCCACGGCCGCCGTCTCCGCCGTTCGGGCCGCCGAAGGGGATGAACTTCTCGCGCCGGAAGCTCACGCAGCCGGCACCGCCGTCGCCGGCTGCGATGTCGATGGTGGCTTCGTCGACGAATTTCATGAGCGGGTTCGTAGGAAGCAAAAAGCCCCGGCGAGCCGGGGCTTCGGATGGTGGCGCGTGTGCGTCAGGCCGCGGTGACGAACACCGTCTGCCGGTTCAGCGCACCCTTGACCGCGAACGACACGCTGCCGTCGACGAGCGCGAACAAGGTGTGATCCTTGCCCATGCCGACATTGGTGCCGGCATGGAACCGGGTGCCGCGCTGGCGGACGATGATCGAGCCGGCCGACACGGCCTGGCCGCCGAAGACCTTCACGCCGAGCATCTTCGGCTGCGAATCGCGCCCATTGCGGGTGGAACCGCCGCCCTTTTTCTGTGCCATGGTTCAGTACTCCTTTGAGCGGCGCTCAGGCCACGACCAGCGAGCCGATCTGCAGCTCGGTGTAGGTCTGGCGGTGGCCGCCATGCTTTTGATAGTGCTTGCGGCGGCGCATCTTGAAGATGCGCACCTTGTCGTGCTTGCCGTGCGCCAGCACCGTGGCCTTGACGCTCGCACCCGCGACCCAGGGAGCCCCGACCTGCAGGTCCGCACCTTCGCCGAGGGCAAGGACCTGTTCGATCACGATTTCCTGGCCCACGTCCGCAGCAATCTGTTCTACCTTGATCTTTTCGCCGGCAACAACCTTGTATTGTTTGCCGCCGGTTTTTATGACCGCGTACATGTGTGCCTCTTCTATTCTCTCGAAAATCTTCGAAATATCTTGAGTGCCGCGCCGGGCCAAAAGCCGTGAGAAGCTGTGGAGCAGCAGGCGCGAAAGCTTTCGAGTATAGCATGCACGGATTGATCGAGTCCGCTGCCGCAAAGCGCCTGCGCGCTGCAACGGCCGACGCCCCTCGGCCGCTGCCCAAGCCGCGTTCCTATAATCGCCGCCAACCAACGGCGCGCTCCGTGCTCGAAACCCCCGCCCCAACGACTCCCGCCGCCGACTGGATGGACGCCGCGATGCGACAGGTCGACGCGGTGATCCGCGACCGGCTGGCGTCGCGAGTCGCGCTGATCGACCAGATTTCGCGCTACATCGTCAGCGCCGGCGGCAAGCGCATCCGGCCGCGGCTGGTGCTGCTGTTCTCGCAGGCGCTCGGGTTCGAAGGGGCCGAGCGCTACGAGCTGGCGGCAATCGTCGAATTCATCCACACCGCGACCTTGCTGCACGACGACGTGGTCGACGAATCGTCGATGCGCCGTGGCCGCGCTACCGCGAACGCGATGTTCGGCAACGCGGCCAGCGTGCTGGTCGGCGATTTCCTGTACTCGCGCGCCTTCCAGATGATGGTCTCGGTGAACCGCATGCGCGTGCTCGACGTGCTGGCCGACGCCACCAACGTGATCGCCGAAGGCGAAGTCCTGCAGTTGATGAACATGCACGACCCCGACCTCGCGATCGAGGAGTACCTGCGCGTCATCCGCTTCAAGACCGCCAAGCTGTTCGAAGCCAGCGCCCGGCTCGGTGCGGTGCTCGCCGGCGCAGCGCCGGCGCTCGAGGAGTCGTGCGCCGACTACGGACGCTCGCTCGGCACGGCGTTCCAGCTCGTCGACGACCTGCTCGACTACGAAGGCAACAGCGACGAGTTGGGCAAGAACGTCGGCGACGACCTGCGTGAGGGCAAGCCGACCCTGCCGCTGCTGATCGCGATGGCGCGCAGTCCGGGGCCGGAGCGCGAACTGATGCGACATGCCATCGAGCAGGGTGAATTGCAGCGGCTGCCGGAGATCCTGGCCATCGTGCGCCGGACCGGCGCGCTCGACGCCACCCGTGCGGCTGCGCAGCAGGAGGCCGACAGGGCCAGCGCAGTCCTCTTCACGCTGCCCGAATCGCCGGCCCGGGAGGCTCTGCTAGAATTGTGTGCTCGGGCCGTCCACCGATCGTCATGACCGGCCGGCCCGCCGGCGGTGCCAGGTCTGATCCAGGCGCCCGCCACATCGGGGTGTAGCTTAGCCTGGTAGAGCGCTACGTTCGGGACGTAGAGGCCGGAGGTTCGAATCCTCTCACCCCGACCATCTTTCATTCCCCGGATCAATGCGCCGCCAAGCGGGCTTATCTGCCGTTTACAGGGGATGCGGGATCGGCGATGATGGTTCGGATATGCGCAGTCTGAATTGGGCCGATGGCCACTGAGACGCTCGTCGAGTTGCCGCAATCGACCCTCTCGGGGGTTGCGCGCGTGCTCGTCCATGCCGGCAAGCTGAGCGCGAAGACCGCCGAAGACCTGTCGAAGAGCGCGCGAGATCGCAAGACCAGCTTCATCGCGGCTGTCGTTGCCGCCGGCGCGGTGAAGCCCGACGAGCTGGCGCACACGCTGTCGACGGCGCTGGCGCTGCCGCTGCTGGACCTGAACGCGGTCGACCTGCAGAAGCTGCCGCGCAACCTGGTCGACCAGAAAACCGCGACGCAGTACCAGCTCATCGTGCTGGGCAAACGTGGCAACCGCCTGTTCATCGGCGCCGCCGACCCCACCGACCAGGAAGCGGTGGAGCGCATCAAGTTCGCGACCCAGTTGACGCCCGAGTGGGTGATCGTCGAGTACGACAAGCTGATGAAGCAGGTCGACTCGCAAGGCACCAGCGCCAACGAGATGATCGAGTCGATGGCCGGTGGCGAATTCGATTTCGACGTCACCGAAGAAGACGCTGGCGCCATCGAGACCGCCGATGTCGCGGCCGAGGTCGAAGACGCGCCGGTCGTGCGTTTCCTGCAGAAGATGCTGATCGACGCGATCAACCTGCGCGCCTCCGACCTGCACTTCGAGCCGTACGAGTACCACTACCGGGTTCGCTTTCGGGTCGACGGCGAATTGCGCGAGATCACCCAGCCGCCAATCGCGATCAAGGACAAGCTGGCGTCGCGGATCAAGGTCATCTCGCGGATGGACATCTCCGAGAAGCGCGTCCCGCAGGACGGCCGGATGAAGCTGAAGTTCGGCAACAAGGCGATCGACTTCCGCGTCAGCACGCTGCCCACGCTGTTCGGCGAAAAGGTCGTGATCCGGATCCTCGACCCGTCCAGCGCGAAGCTCGGCATCGAGGCGCTCGGCTACGAGAAGATCGAAAAGGACCGGCTGATGTTCGCCGTCCAGCGGCCGTACGGGATGATCCTGGTTACCGGCCCCACCGGCAGCGGCAAGACGGTCTCGCTCTACACCTGCCTGAACATCCTGAACCAGCCGGGCGTCAACATCGCGACCGTCGAGGACCCGGCCGAAATCAACCTGCCCGGCGTCAACCAGGTCAACGTCAACGACCGCGCCGGCCTGACCTTCGCCGCCGCGCTGAAGAGCTTTCTGCGCCAGGATCCGGACATCATCATGGTCGGCGAAATCCGCGACCTGGAAACCGCCGACATCGCGATCAAGGCCGCGCAGACCGGCCACCTGGTGATGAGCACGCTGCACACCAACGACGCGCCGACCACGCTGACCCGCTTGCTCAACATGGGCGTGGCGCCGTTCAATATCGCCTCCAGCGTGTTGCTGATCACCGCCCAGCGGCTGGCGCGCCGCCTCTGCGAAACATGCAAGAAGCCGGCCGAGTACCCGCGCGAGGCGCTGCTGAAAGCCGGCTTCACCGCGACCGACATCGACGGCAGTTGGAAGCCCTACCGCGCGGTCGGCTGCAGCGCCTGCAACAACGGCTACAAGGGCCGCGTCGGCCTGTATCAGGTGATGCCGATCACCGACGAGATCCAGCGCATCATCCTCTCCGAAGGCACCGCGCGCGACATCGCCATCCAGGCCCAGACCGAAGGCGTGCGCGACCTGCGCCAGTCGGGCCTGCTGAAGGTGCGCGCGGGCCTCACGTCGCTCGAAGAAGTGATCACGGTCACCAACGAGTAATCGCGCTCCTTTCACATTCCTGAAGACCCATGGCCACAGCAGCAGCCGTCAGCGCGAAGAACAGCAAGGAACAGATTTTCGAGTGGGAAGGCAAGGACAAGAACGGCAAGCTCGTCCGCGGTGAAATCCGTGCCGGCGGCGAGGCCGTGGTCAGCGCCAGCCTGCGCCGGCAAGGCATCCTCGTCAGCAAGGTCAAGAAGCGGCGCACGACCGGCGGCCGCGCGATCAAACAAAGGGACATCGCGATCTTCACCCGCCAACTGGCGACGATGATGAAAGCCGGCGTGCCGCTGCTGCAGTCGTTCGACATCGTCGCCCGCGGCAGCCCCAACCCGCGCCTGACCAAGCTGCTGACCGACATCCGCTCCGACGTCGAAACCGGCACCAGCCTGTCGGCGGCATTCCGCCGGCAGCCGATGTACTTCGATGCGCTCTATTGCAACCTGGTCGAGGCCGGCGAAGCCGGCGGCATCCTGGAGGCCCTGCTCGACCGGTTGGCCATCTACCAGGAAAAGACGATGGCGCTGAAGAGCAAGATCAAGTCGGCGCTGATGTACCCGGTGGCGGTGATCGTGGTCGCCTTCATCGTGCTGACGGTGATCATGATCTTCGTCATTCCGGCGTTCAAGGACGTCTTCAAGTCCTTCGGCGCCGACCTGCCGGCGCCGACCCTGGTGGTCATCGCGCTGTCTGAGTTCTTCGTCAAGTGGTGGTGGCTGATCTTCACCATCCTCTTCGGCGGCATCTACTTCTTCCTCGAAGCGTGGAAACGCTCCGAGAAGGTACAGATGGCGATGGATCGCCTGCTGCTGAAGATTCCGGTCTTCGGCGACCTGATCAACAAGTCGGTCATCGCACGCTGGACGCGCACGCTGTCGACGATGTTCGCCGCCGGCGTACCCTTGGTCGAGGCGCTCGACTCGGTCGGCGGCGCGTCGGGCAACGCGGTCTACGCGCAGGCCACCGAGCAGATCCAGAAAGACGTCTCCACCGGCTCGGCATTGACCACCTCGATGACCGCCACCGGCGTCTTCCCGAGCATGGTGCTGCAGATGGCGGCCATCGGCGAAGAGTCGGGCTCGCTCGACCACATGCTCGGCAAGGCCGCCGAGTTCTACGAGGACGAGGTCGACGAGATGGTCAAGGGCCTGGCGAGCCTGATGGAGCCGTTCATCATCGTGATCCTGGGTGTGCTGATCGGCGGCATCGTCGTTTCGATGTACCTGCCGATCTTCAAGCTCGGCGCAGTCGTGTGAGCCCGCGGGTCGGGCCGGGGGCTGCGGCCCACCGGAGGCGGCGCAGAACGCCCGGGAGACTGTCGTGACGGTGAGCGAGGCGCTGAACGGGCTGCCGCTTGACGTGCTGCTCACGCCCTGGGCGCTGGCCGTGCTCGGGCTGGCGGTCGGCAGTTTCCTCAACGTGGTGGCGCACCGCATGCCGATCATCCTCGAGAGGCAGTGGTGGGCCGACGTCGCGGCGCAGCTCGGTGACCGCGATTCGTTCCGTCGCGTGTTTGCCGCCGAAGCGCCGGCCGGGCTCACGCAGGCCGGCAACGCGCTCGGCAAGACCTTGGGATCGCTGAAGCCGATTTCGATCGCCCGCCCGGCATCGCGCTGCCCGACTTGCGGCCACCGGATCCGCTGGTACGAGAACATCCCGCTGGTGAGCTGGCTGGCGCTGAAGGGCCGCTGCTCGGCTTGCGGCACCCGCATCTCGGTCCGCTATCCGCTCCTCGAAGTGATCACCGGTGCGATGTTCGGCCTGGTCGCTTGGCGATTCGGCGCCCAGCCGGTGGCGCTGCTGTGGTGCGGCTTCGTCGCGGTGCTGCTGGCGCTGGCGGCGATCGACTGGGACACCACCGTGCTGCCCGATGCGCTGACCCTGCCGCTGCTGTGGGTCGGGTTGACCGCGGCCGCGCTCGGCGTGCTGCCCGGGTTGACGCCCGGCGCGTCGCTCGGCGGCGCCGTCGCCGGCTATCTGTCGCTATGGGCGGTGTACTGGCTGTTCAAGCTGACCACCGGCAAGGAAGGCATGGGCTACGGCGACTTCAAACTGCTCGCCGCCCTCGGCGCCTGGCTCGGCTGGCAGGCGATCCTGCCGATCGTGCTGTTTGCGTCGGTGCTCGGCGCGGTGGTCGGACTGGCGATGAAGGCTGGCGGCTCGCTGCGCGAGGGCCGCTTCGTGCCGTTCGGGCCGTTCCTGGCCGGCGGCGGCATCGGCGTGCTGCTGGTCGGGCTGCCGCGGGTGCTCGAGTGGATGGGCTGGGCGTAGGACACCCGGTTCGCCGGATCGGGCTCACCGGCGGCATCGGCAGCGGCAAGAGCACGGTGGCGCGCCTTCTCGTCGACGCCGGGGCCGTACTCGTCGACACCGACGCGATCGCCCGCTCGATAGCCGCACCGGGCGGCGCCGCGCTGGCGTCGCTGGTGGTGACGTTCGGCGCCGAGATCCTGGCCGCCGACGGCGGTCTCGACCGCGACCGCATGCGTGCACTCGTATTCGCCGACGCCGGCGCCAAGGCCCGCCTCGAAGCCGTGCTGCACCCGGTCATCGGCGCCGAGGCGCTGCACCAGGCGCTGGCCGCAGGCGTTCGGCCGGTGGTGTTCGACGTGCCGCTGCTCACCGAGTCGCGCCATTGGCGGCAACGCGTCGATCGGGTGCTGGTCATCGACTGCTCGCAAGCGACGCAGGTCGAGCGCGTGCTGCAGCGCCCGGGCTGGAGCGAAGACGTCGTGCGCAGCGTGATCGCGCAGCAGGCGCCGCGCGCGGCCCGCCGTGCGATCGCCGACGCGGTGATCTTCAACGACGGCCTGTCGATCGAAGCGCTGGCCTTCGAAGTGCAAGCACTTTGGACGCTGTGGAACAATCAGCCGCACTAGGTCTGTCATCGAGCGCCACGCATTGGTTCTGTACGAGTACCCCTTCAACGAGGGCATCCGCACGATGCTGCGGCTCGAACACCTGTTCGACCGCCTCGGCCAGCTCGTCGCGCGCGACACGCCGGTCGACCACCATTTCGCGCTCGCGACGATCTTCGAGATCATGGACGTCGCCGCGCGCGCCGACCTGAAGAGCGACCTGCTGAAGGAGCTCGAGCGCCACAAGTCGCAGCTTCTCGGCTACCGCGGCAACCCCAACATCTCGGAAGCCGCACTCGACGAAATCGTCGGCCGCATGGACCACGCGTTCACCGGCCTCAACCAGTTGCAGGGCAAGGCCGGCCAGTCGCTGGCCAGCAACGAATGGCTGATGAGCATTCGCAGCCGGATCAACATTCCGGGCGGCACCTGTGAATTCGACCTGCCCGCCTACTACGCTTGGCAGCAGCACGAACCCGCGCAGCGGCGCGCCGATCTCGCCGGCTGGGTCAGCACGCTGATGCCGCTGGCCGAGGCGTTGCACGTGCTGCTCGGGCTGCTGCGCGACAGCGGCGCGCCGCAGCGCATGGTGGCCAGCGGCGGCCAATACCAGCAAAGCCTGCCCGCCGGCCGCGTCTACCAGTTGATGCGCGTGCGGCTGGGCAGCGACGGCGCAGTGCCCGAGATCACCGGCCACCGCCTGATGGTCTCGATCCGCATGATGCGGCCCGACGCCGAAGGCCGCCTGCGCGGGTCGACGATCGACACCGCCTTCGAGCTGAGTCTTTGTTCGTGAGCGAAGGTGAGCGCCGCGTGCCGTGCCCGACCTGCCGGCGGCCGGCCGTCTTCAGCGAGCGCAACCGCTGGCGGCCGTTTTGCGGCGAACGCTGCCGCAATGCCGACCTCGGCGCCTGGGCCAGCGAGAACTACCGCGTCCCGGCCGAATCGCCGCCGGACGCCGACGATCCGCCGCCGCCGACGCACTGAACGCGGCGACTATTCGACTATTCGCTCCAGCCCCCTTGAAGCGTCACGCGCGGACCCTATAATCCGCTGCTAGCACTCATCACACACGAGTGCTAACAATTGGAAAGGCCGCTCGGCCGATCCGATCAACACATGTAAGCGGTCGCCCACTTTCTCGGCGAACGTCAATGTGCCTACTGTGACTCCAAAGGAGATGATATGAAGCTTCGTCCGTTGCACGATCGCGTGATCGTCAAGCGCCTTGAGCAAGAAACCAAGACCGCCTCCGGCATCGTGATCCCCGACAACGCCGCCGAGAAGCCCGACCAGGGCGAAGTGCTCGCCGTCGGCCCCGGCAAGCGCAGCGAAAAGGGCGACTTCATCGTCCTCAACATCAAGGTCGGCGACCGCGTGCTGTTCGGCAAGTACAGCGGCCAGACCGTCAAGGTCGATGGCGACGAACTGCTCGTGATGCGCGAAGAAGACCTCTTCGCCGTTGTCGAAAAGTAATCGTCCCCGTAACCACCAACCGAATTCGGAGAGTTAGAACATGGCAGCAAAAGACGTGGTCTTCGGCGCTGACGCGCGCCAACGCATGGTCGAGGGTGTCAACATCCTGGCCAACGCCGTCAAGGTGACCCTAGGCCCGAAAGGCCGCAACGTGGTTCTCGAGCGCAGCTTCGGCGCCCCCACCGTCACCAAGGACGGTGTCTCGGTGGCGAAGGAAATCGAGCTGAAGGACAAGCTCCAGAACATGGGCGCGCAGATGGTCAAGGAAGTCGCTTCCAAGACCAGCGACATCGCCGGTGACGGCACCACCACGGCCACCGTGCTGGCGCAGTCGATCGTTCGCGAAGGCATGAAGTACGTCGCCGCCGGGATGAACCCGATGGACCTGAAGCGCGGCATCGACAAGGCCGTGACGGCTCTCGTCGAAGAGCTGAAGAAGGCCTCGAAGGCGACCACGACGAGCAAGGAAATCAGCCAGGTCGGCTCGATCTCCGCCAACAGCGACGAGTCGATCGGCGAGATCATCGCCAAGGCGATGGACAAGGTCGGCAAGGAAGGCGTGATCACCGTCGAAGACGGCAAGTCGCTCGACAACGAACTCGACATCGTCGAAGGCATGCAGTTCGACCGCGGCTACTTGAGCCCGTACTTCATCAACAACCCGGACAAGCAGAGCGCGATCCTCGAAGGCGCGTACGTGCTGCTGTACGACAAGAAGATCAGCAACATCCGCGACCTGCTGCCGACCCTGGAGCAAGTTGCCAAGAGCGGCCGTCCGCTGCTGATCATCGCCGAAGAAGTCGAAGGCGAAGCCCTGGCGACCTTGGTGGTCAACACCATCCGCGGCATCCTGAAGGTCGTCGCCGTCAAGGCGCCGGGCTTCGGCGACCGTCGCAAGGCGATGCTCGAAGACATCGCCATCCTGACCGGCGGCAAGGTCATCGCCGAAGAAGTCGGCCTGACGCTCGAGAAGGTGACGCTGGCCGACCTCGGCCAAGCCAAGCGCATCGAAGTCGGCAAGGAAAACACGACCCTGATCGACGGCAGCGGCGGCACCGCCGACATCGAAGCGCGAGTCAAGCAGATCCGCGTGCAGATCGAGGAAGCCACCAGCGACTACGACCGTGAAAAGCTGCAAGAGCGCGTGGCCAAGCTGGCCGGTGGCGTGGCAGTCATCAAGGTCGGTGCCGCGACCGAAGTCGAGATGAAGGAAAAGAAGGCGCGTGTCGAAGACGCCCTGCACGCCACGCGTGCGGCGGTCGAAGAAGGCATCGTGGCCGGTGGCGGCGTTGCGCTGCTGCGTGCCCGCCAGGCGGCAGGCACCATCAAGGGCGACAACCACGACCAGGAAGCCGGCATCAAGATCGTGCTGCGCGCGATCGAGCAGCCGCTGCGCGAGATCGTGGCCAACGCCGGCGACGAGCCGAGCGTGGTCGTCAATGCCATCCTCAACGGCAAGGGCAACTACGGCTACAACGCAGCCAACGGAACCTATGGCGACATGATCGAAATGGGCATCCTGGATCCGACCAAGGTCACCCGCACCGCGCTGCAGAACGCCGCGTCGGTGGCCGGGCTGATGCTCACCACCGAAGCGATGGTTGCCGAAGCGCCGAAGGATGAAGCGGCCGGCGGCGGCATGCCCGGTGGCGGCATGGGCGGCATGGGCGGCATGGGCATGGACATGTAAGCTCGTTGCGGACGGCTTTCGCCGCCGCAATGAGTCGGCGGGTTCGAACGGACAGCCCTCGCAGGCTGCCGCCCGACCCGCCGATGTCTCGAAAAAAAGCCTGCGGAAACGCAGGCTTTTTTGTTGCCTGGGCGCCGGGGGCGGGTCGGATAATCGAGCCGCCTATGGTCCATCGAAACGCTTCCGCCGCGCTGCAGCGATTCGTCGACGACGAGATCCTGCGCACGCCGTTGCTCGTCGATCGGGTCGTCGAGGCCACGCTCGAAGCCCTGCGCAAGGGCATGCCCGGCCTGCTGCCACACGAACGCACGCTGGCCGGCGATCTGATGCAAAGCCTGTCGTCGAACCGGCAGCACCTGGTCGACTACTACGCGAACTCGCTGCGCGAGCAGGTCGGCGCCGAACTGAGCCGGCGCACGCTGGCGGCGGGCGCAAAGACGGCGCCGCGCAACTCGCTGTCGCTGGTCGACGAGGACGAGGTCGCGGTCGACGTCGTCATCTCGCACACCATCGAAGCCATCCGCAGCGTTGCCGAATACGAGCTGCGCGAACTGCAGACATTCGTCTCGGCGCTGGTCGGCGACATGGAGGTGGCGCGCGACCACAACCCGTTCCGCGCCGAGACCCATGCGCGCGCGCTGTGGGCAGCGGCGCAGGCCTTGCCGCTGTCGCGCGGCTACCAGCTCAACTTCATGCGCCACGCGAGCATGGCGCTTGCCCAGGTGCTGCGCAAGACCTACGCCGGCGCGTCGTCGCGGCTGGAGGCCGAAGGCGTCGAACCGGCGTCCTACCGCACGCTGATCCTGCCCGCCGGGTCGCGCCGCACGCGGCCGACCGAGACCACCTTCAACCCCGACCTCGAACGCATCCGCGACAGCATGCCGGTCCATGAGCGGCCGGCGCCGTCGCCGCTGGCGCTGCAGCACGCGCTCGACCACGCCGATGCCGAATTGCGCGGCCTGCCGCCCGATGCCGACCTCGCCGCACGCGCCCGGCTGCGCGAGCAGCAGCGCGTGCGGTGGGTCGACAGCGCCGCGACGCCTGTCGACCAGCAGTTGATCGAACTGCTCAGCCGGCTGTTCGACGCGATCCTGTCCGACCGCGAGCTGGCCCCCGACGTCCAGCTGCTGCTGTCGCGCCTGCAGGCGCCGGCCTTGCGTGTTGCGCTGCGCGACCCGACGGCGCTGGACCGCGGCAGCCACCCGCTGTGGCAGTTCATGGACCGCATCGCCTTCCTCGGCGAGACGCTGCCGGAGCCGGGCGATCCCCAGCGCGAGCGTGCGCTGCGCTTCGTGCAGGGCTTGATCGACCACCTGGTCGGCGAAGCCGAACAGACCGCCACGCTCTACGGCTGGGCGATCGAGCGGCTGCGCAACCACGAGCAGCACCGCTTCGAGCAGCGCTGCGCGGCAGCGGCCGACGAGATCAAGGCGCTGCAATCGCTGGAAGACAAGCTGATCGCATCGCACACCGCGCCGACCACGATGCACGGAACGCTCGACGTGGCGCAACTCGACACGGTGCCGGCCGAGTTGTTCGACAGCGAACCGGCGAAGCCCGCGGCCAGCGCTGAAACCTGGCTGTACGCGCGCAGCCCGGGCGACTGGGTTCGTTTGTTCATGCAGGGCCGCTGGGTGCATGCGCAGCTTCTCTGGCCCGGCGAACGCGGCGAGCTGTGGCTGTTCGCCGACGGCGCCGGTGTCACCACCTGGGCCGTGCGCCGCCGCGCGCTGGTCACGCTGCACGGCGAAAACCTGCTCGACACGCTCGGCGCGCGCTCGCTGCTGCAGGTTGCGGCAGACCGCGTGATGCGGCGCCTGGTTCGCTGAACCCTCAGCCCGGCAACCGTCTCGGTCAGCCGTGGGCCCAGCCGTGCAGCGCCTCGGCCACGTCGCCGACGCCGCGCCTGGACAGCGCCGAAAAAAGCGTCACGCCGACCTCGGCGTTTTCGCTCGCCACCTCGGCCAGCACATCCTGTGCGGCGGCCAGTGCGGCATCCGACTCGCGGCGGTTGAGCTTGTCGCTCTTGGTCAGCAAGGCCAGCAGGCGAACCTCGCCGGTGACGATGCGCGGCGTCAGCAGCGCCAGCAGCTGGCGGTCGAGGTCGGTGAAGCCGAGCCTCGAGTCGATCATCAGCACCACGCCGTGCAGGCTGCGGCGCAAGGCCAGGTACTGGGCCATCACCTCCTGCCAGCGCAGCTTGGCGGCGCGTTCGACGGCCGCATAGCCGTAGCCCGGCAAGTCGGTGAAGATCGCGTCGGGCGCGTCCTTCGGCCCGACCTCGAACAGGTTGATGTGTTGCGTGCGCCCCGGCGTTCGCGACGCGAAGGCCAGCCGCTTTTGCTGCGCCAGCCGGTTGATCGCGGTCGACTTGCCGGCATTGCTGCGGCCGACGAACGCGATCTCGGGCAATTCACTCGCCGGAAGCTGGTCGATCTGGGCGGCGGTGGTGAGGAATCGCGCCGTGTGGGTCCAGGCCAGCGCGGCCTTGGCAGCCTCGCTTGTCTTGTCGTGCAAGGCAGTCGTCATGGGCCATTGTAAAATCTGTCGGTTTGCATTCCCGCACCGTTGCAAGGCTACTGCCGCATGAAGACCGCCGTCGTTATGTTCCTGGCCGCATTCGCCATCGGCCCCGCCCTGGCCGCCGAGCCTGCCTCAGTCTCAGCCGCCTTCAAGCCCGATGCCGGCAAGGGCCAGGCGACGGCCGCGGTCTGCATGGCCTGCCACACGGCAGACGGCTCGCGCGGCGCGGCGGCGAACCCGATCCTGCAGGGCCAGCACCCGGAATACATCGTCAAGCAGCTGACCGAGTTCAAGGCCGGCCAGCGCAAGAACCCGGTGATGAGCGGGATGGCGGCGCCGCTCAGCGAAGAAGACATGAAGAACGTGGCTGCGTTCTACGGCGGCAAGCCGGCGGCCAAGCCGGGCTTCGCGAAGAGCAAGGACACCGTCAGCCTCGGCGAGCAGATCTACCGCGGCGGCATCGCCTCCAAGCAGGTGCCGGCCTGCGCCGGCTGCCACAGCCCGAACGGTGCCGGCATCCCGGCCCAGTACCCGCGCCTGGCCGGCCAGCACGCCGACTATGCTGAAGCCCAGTTGATGGCCTTCCGCTCGGGCGCACGCGCCAACAGCCCGCAGATGGCAGCCATCACGGCGAAGATGAACGACCGTGAAATCAAGGCGGTGGCCGACTACGTCGCAGGCCTTCGCTGAGCGCGCGCTAGAACCGGCGGCGGCCAGCGTGCTGTCGACCGGCTCGCTCGCGCCTTTGCGGGTCGGCGCTCGATAATCGCCTGCACCATGGCGGTCAGCACCTCCGGCATCGAGATCAAGGCCCGGTCGCGCACCTTGCGCGACGCGGTCGAGTTGCTGTCGTCGATGCGCTTCTCGATCTCGCTGTTCGCGCTGATCTGCGTCACGTCGGTGATCGGCACCGTCGTCAAGCAGGGCGAGCCGCTGAACAACTACGTCAACCAGTTCGGCCCGTTCTGGGCCGACGTCTTCGGCCGGGTCAACCTCTACACGGTCTACAGCGCGCCGTGGTTCCTGCTGATCCTGGCCTTCCTGGTGACATCGACCAGCCTGTGCATCGCGCGCAACGCGCCGAAGATCCTGGTCGACCTGAAGACCTTCAAGGAGCACCTGCGCGAGCAGTCGCTGCAATCGTTCCACCACAAGGCCGAGGGCCATACGGCCGAGGCTCCAGCGGCGGCTCTGGCCCGCATCAACGCACTGCTCGCCGGTGCCGGCTGGCGCGCGCGCGTGCAGGTGCGCGACGCCGGCACGATGGTCGCCGCGCGCAAGGGCTCGGCGAACAAGCTCGGCTATCTGTCGGCGCATTCGGCGATCGTGCTGATCTGCCTCGGCGGCCTCGCCGACGGCGACCTGATCGTGCGCGCGCAGATGGTTCTGCTCGGCAAGACGCCGTTCACCGGCGGCGGCCTGATCCAGGACGTGCCGCCCGAGCACCGCCTGTCCGCGCGCAACCTCACCTTCCGCGGCAACCTGCTGGTCCCCGAAGGCGCGCGCGCCGGCGTCGCGGTGCTCAACATGCCCGACGGCGTGGTGCTGCAGGACCTGCCGTTCGAGGTCGAGCTGAAGAAGTTCAACGTCCAGTACTACGCGACCGGCATGCCCAAGCTGTTCGCCAGCGACGTCGTCATCCACGACCGCGCCACCGGCCGCGCCACCGCAGCGACGATCGAGGTCAACAAGCCCGCCATCCACGACGGCATCGCGATCTACCAGAGCAGCTTCGACGACGGCGGCTCGCGCGTCAAACTGAGCGCGGTGCCGATGCGCGCCGGCCTCAAGCCCTTCGACGTGCGCGGCACGATCGGCGGCAAGACCGAACTCGTCAGCAGCAGCGGCGACAAGACGACGACCCTCGAATTCACCGCCCTGCGCGTGATCAACGTCGAAAACCTCGGCGCCGGCGATGCCACCGGCACCGACGTGCGCCGGGTCGACCTCGTGCATTCGATCGAAGAACGCCTGGGCAGCGGCGCCAAGAGCTCGCGCAAGAAAGAGCTGCACAACGTCGGCCCGTCGATCACCTACAAGCTGCGCGACGCCAGCGGGCAGGCGAAGGAGTTCCACAACTACATGGCGCCGCTCGAGCTGGAAGGCCGGCGGGTCTTTCTGGTCGGCATGCGCGACACGCCGCAGGAAGCCTTTCGCTACCTGCGCGTGCCGGCCGACGAAGACGGCAGCATCGCCGGCTGGGCCGCCTTGCGCCAGGCGCTGGACGACCCGGCGCAGCGCGACAAGGCGGCGCGCCGCTACGTCGCGCTGGCGACGCCGGCCGACAAGCCCGAGATGGCCGACCAATTGCTGGTCACCACCCAGCGGGTGCTCGGCCTGTTCGCCGGTGCGGAAGCCGCCAAGGCCGGAACCCCCGACGGCCAACCGCGCGGCGGCCTGACGGCGCTGGCCGATTTCGTCGACACCAACGTGCCGGCCGACCAGCGCACGCGGATTGCCGAAGTCCTGCTGCGCCTGCTGAACGGCAGCCTGTTCGAGCTGCTCAACGTCAGCCGCGAAAACGCCGGCCGCAAGCCGCTGGCGGCGGGCGCCGACGCCGAGGCCTTCATGACCCAGGCGGCGACCTCGCTGTCCGACAGCTTCTTCTACCCGGCGCCGCTGATGTTCCAGCTGAGCGACTTCACGCAGGTCCAGGCCAGCGTCTTCCAGGTCGCGCGCGCGCCGGGGCAGAAGCTGGTCTACCTCGGTGCCGGGCTGCTGATCATCGGCGTCTTCGCGATGCTCTTCATCAGGGAACGCCGCTTGTGGATCTGGCTCCAACCCGCCGACGACGGCCGCACGAAGATCAGCACCGCGTTGTCGTCGACCCGGCGCACACTCGACGGTGACGCAGAGTTCGACCGCATCCGCCAGGCGCTGCTTCAGGAGGCACCCCCATGAACACCCAGACCCTTTCTTTCGGCCAGCGGGGCTGGTTCTTCACCCGCCGCTCGGCCTTCGACTGGCTGTTCGCGGCGGTCGTCGTCGGCGGCGCCGGCTACGCCTTCAACCGTTATGGCGCGGGGATGGACGTCTACGAGACCGCGATCCTCGCCGGCGCGGTGCCGGCACTGATCGCGCTCGGCTGGTTCTGGGGCTCGCTGCGCGGGCTGGCGCTCGGCGTCGGCGCCGCCACGCTGCTGGCGATCGCGCTGTACAGCCGCAGCAGCGACGGCTTCGGCGCCGACCTCGCGGCGGCCGACAAGGTCTTCCTGCTGAAGTACTTCCTGTCCAGCCAGAGCGCGATCCTCTGGGCCTGCGTGCTGTTCTTCATGAGCACGCTGTTCTACGGCATCGGCCTCTTCGCCAGCGCCACCCGCAGCGGCGGCGACAACAGCGCGCAGCGGCTCGCCTCGGGCTTCGCCTGGGCAGCGGTTTTCATGGCGCTGACCGGCTCGATGGTGCGCTGGTTCGAAAGCCACCAGATCGCGCCCGATGTCGGCCATATCCCGGTCAGCAACCTGTACGAAGTGTTCGTGCTCTTCGCCTGGCTGACGACGCTGTTCTACCTGTACTACGAGCAGCACTACCGCACGCGTGCGCTCGGCGCCTTCGTCATGCTGGTCGTCAGCGCGGCGGTCGGCTTCCTGCTCTGGTACACGGTGGCGCGCGACGCGCAGGAGATCCAGCCGCTGGTGCCGGCCTTGCAAAGCTGGTGGATGAAGCTGCACGTGCCGGCCAACTTCATCGGCTACGGCACCTTCGCGCTGTCGGCAATGGTGGCACTCGCCACCTTGTTGAAGAGCGCCAGCGGCCGCGCGCTGTGGACCGGCCTGGTCGGCCTGCCGATGCTGCTGGTGGCGCTGCCGGTGGCCGGCTTCTGGGCCTTCGGCGCGGCCGATGGCGCGCCGGCGATGGCCAAGGCCTTGCGCATGGTGCTGCCGACCGTCGGCTTCTTCGCGCTGGCGATCGCCGCGCGCAAGGCGATCAACCCGCGCACGCCGGATGTCGTCGTGATGGACGACGTGATGTACAAGGCGATCGCGGTCGGCTTCGCGTTCTTCACGATCGCCACGATCCTCGGCGCCTTCTGGGCCGCCGAAGCCTGGGGCGGCTACTGGAGCTGGGACCCGAAGGAAACCTGGGCACTGATCGTCTGGCTCAACTATGCGGCCTGGCTGCACATGCGGCTGATGAAGGGCCTGCGCGGGGCGATCTCGGCCTGGTGGGCACTGTCGGGGCTGCTGGTGACGTCGTTCGCCTTCCTCGGCGTCAACATGTTCCTGTCCGGCCTGCATTCATATGGCGAGCTGTAAGAACCGCCGGCACGCAGCGACGAACGGGTTTCGACGATGAGCAGTTGCGCATGCAGAACTTGAAGGACCGCGGCTTCATTCACCCATTCGGCTCGCAGATCACGCCGCGCGCCGTCTATGAAGCGCGGCGCACGCTGCTGAAGGGCCTGGCCGCCGGCGCCGCGTTCGGCGCGTTGCCGGCCTCGGCACAGACCCCCCGCGCCGGGAAGCTGGCGCCGCTGCCTGGCGCCAGAAGCGATGTCGCCGGCGCGCTGACGATGGAAAAGCTGACGCCCTACGCCGACGCCACCAGCTACAACAACTTCTACGAGTTCGGCACCGACAAGGCCGACCCCGCGCACAACGCCGGCACCCTGAAGCCGCGGCCGTGGACGGTGGCGGTCGAAGGCGAGGTCAGGAAACCGGGCAGCTTCGACCTCGACGCGCT
>Ga0307513_10002584_pt1 | contig 25032 bp, 29 predicted proteins | sample 15_EM_MG_FD_202174 | JGI IMG/M metagenome (GOLD analysis project Ga0307513, IMG submission 202174) | Populus trichocarpa ectomycorrhiza microbial communities from riparian zone in the Pacific Northwest, United States - 15_EM | ecosystem: Host-associated > Plants > Roots > Unclassified | place...
CCTTCACCAACGACAGAAAATTCCGCCTCATAGAACTCCGTACCTCGCTGACATTACGAGGACATATAGGTGTAAGAACTGCCCCAGTCCCCGATTACCTCGTTTATGGCAGATGCAGGCGCTATTTGGACACCTAAAGGACAAGTAAGTCCAAGCCTATACTTCACAGCTCCAAATTCCTTATTTCCCTAATTTATCTCTCCCAGACATGATGTATCGGAACCAGTCCAGAATGTTGATTGGCATGAGATTGGTCTCTTGCAGAGTAATTGAGAAATAGTCCCGAACTGCGTGTCTGATATCACAGAAATTACCACATTTCATGGATCTGGTAGACCATCACAAACCCCTTGCAAGTTCGAGCAAATGCTGTACTCAGTTCTACTCGTTTGATAATTCGGATATTCGGTTTTTCTCACCCAGAAGACACGAAACTTTGTTAGGACTCCCGGGCCGCCCTACTTATTGATCATCGACATGAGAAATTACATCAGATTTGCGCAAGACTCATTAAAACCACCAGTTTTATAAAGACCAGGGGATCCCCTTCTCTACACGAAGATCGATTCTATGGCTTTACAACCTTCCCTTCGCCCTCAAGTCATCCTTGGCCCCCTTGATGCGCCACACACTTTGGACTTGTTCTGTGTGTCAGAAGCAAAGTCACGAATACTAGAACTGATTTGATTTTCCAGTGGACTACGTCTGCCCATATAGGTCAGGGCATATTACGAAAAGCTACGAAAGGCAATGCTAAAATTTCTTCAACATTCCAGCGCCAAAATAGCGTTCAAGATTGACACTATCATCCGATCACTTATTGGTCCAGGCGGCCCACACGAAGGCAAGGTCAAGCTCATAATTAGACTCCAAGTTCAATCATGGCATGCGACGTCGACCCTCGTTCATGAAGCCGCCCTCGCAGTAATGTCCTCTGAGAATGAAGCCACCTTGTACTTATCGTTTCACCCTTAGGTTCTGCGCGTATCTCCAGAGTATTTCTGGGCGTTCAGCCTCGCAGTACGCACAACCCTTTCGAGTCATTGGGATGAGGTTTTAATCTTGTGGAATTTGAACAGCTTTTCAAACGTCAAGAAGAATATTTCGATGGCCCAACCCAAGATTTAACCATTCGTCAAATCCGGGAGAAGCTCGCCCAGCTTGCATCTGAATTCCTACCTGCCAGTGACGTTGAGCAGTTCAAGGAGTTGCTCACAATTAAAGGCAGTGCGAATGGCGGCACTGGGGTTACCGATGACCTCAAATATAATGGTCTGACTCAGTTTCACACTTCATCAGAGTACAATCTGCTGACTTGTCTGAATATGGCAGTGAAATTCGCCAGGCAAAACAGTATCCATGTTTCTCCCACTGCTCTCTGGGATGGTCTTGTCCAAAATCAGGTCGGAAGTGCTTGGTTAGAAAAGGAGTGGTCGGAATTCTTTGCAAAACAAATTGTTGCCTGAGAACTTACTGTAATGGTATTACGTTCCAAACGAAGTAAATAAGGATAACAGTGTTGTACATACAAGATTAGGTCCCATGTGCATATCATAGCGCAAATCCCTTTTCATAAGGAGCAAAAAAATAAATCCAGCAATGTTCCAGGGTTGCGCCTCCAAGCCCTATGAAAAATCATATCCCCGCTGTCTCTTCTCTGCATATATTGACGACGACCTATTGTGCAAATCCTCCATTGGGGTCGCGGTAGGCATAATCATTGTCTCTGGGGCCCCAGACGAGAACGCCGTAACCATCTTCGCGCCGAGCGAGGCGAAGTCGAGGTGATAGCCGATTTTAAACGAGTCGCATTTCCAGATGCGCTGGTAGATGTATGAGTCGTTGAATGGAAGAACATAAGATGTTGTTGGGTCCGAAGCGGGTAAGGGTACCAGCGAGCGGAGCCAGACACGGAGTTTGTGGGAGGCGCCAGCGGGTATTGAATTAGAGGGTGTTGAACTGTCGAACGTTGGATCGATCAGATTTGTGCGCGGATACGATGATGGACGGGACTCACAAAATTAGGAAGGTTACTGAGCGGGGATCGGAATCCAGCTTGAGCTTGAAGTCCTTAAACAAGTTGTCTCCTACCCCGTCTGCTTCGTAATCCAACGAATACTTGTATAGATTATTGGATACACTCTGCCATCTAGAAACCCAAGTTGATAATATTAGCTCCTTCAGACAACGGCAGGAAACACAAACGCACCTGACAATAAAGGTCACAAGCGCTCTTCCAACGTAGGCATTGTACACCTGTTCTCCAGTCGTCGCATTATTCAATCTCGCAAACGACGCATCCCCAATCGAGTTAAAATCTGGATCCTTTGCTATCCATAGGTCGTCGTCTCCGAATAACCGATGATCAGTGAGTTTGACGCGAAGCCATATACGAAGAGACCACAGACACCCTGATGGCAAACTCGACTTGCCTGGGAATATGCTACATGTGGGTAGAAAGTACCGGTTAGATAAGATTCATATCCGGGACTCAGTTGGAAGCTCACAAGACGACGAAGTCTAGCATTCGTGGATCCACTGTTAATGTTCGGGTGGTAGGTTCTCCTAGTGACCTTTCGATGCCATTTGCTTTAAAGGATAGACGAAATGTGTATTTTCCCGATACTGGTTTGCCTGACTCTGGCTCAACGCTGAACGGGTGTTAGCAATCAAATTCTTGCACAAAGGCAGAAGGAAGTCGGCATACGAGATCAAGAATTGCATAGGTGTGTTGTTCGCTAGTAGTCGGTAGGTGTATACATATCGTTCGTGTCGTGGCAGCGGCCGTGGTGCTCGTCGGGGGACACTGCGAGAATGAGCTGTGAGGCATGCTCTCTTAAATTTGACTTCGGATACCTTGCACCCACTTTAACGGAGAAGTTATGTGGAGATCGTCATACGGGCTTGATAACTGCACACTCCGTCCTGTGCCATTTGAGTTGCTTGTTGTCATACAGTAAGCAAGAGGAGAAGTGGCATTCTCAAGATTCCAGGCACCAGATAGCCGCTCACCTTCTACTTCTACTTACAACCGTCTCATAGTTGGGGCATTCCTCGTCGGATGGTGGTCGCTCGGAAATGGGGGCCATGAATCTTGAGAGAGACATCGGTCGGGGACGGGTACGTAGCACTGGTATGAAAGACCGCGCATGTAAGTACTGAAACGACAAGACGGCAGTGTGTTGATGGCCAGTCAATGTATTTATCTTTACTCTTATTGATCATGATGATGGCAAAGCCTGTGCTGATGATAGAAATCGTGCGAAGAACATACTACTCCTATCGTATAACAATCAACCTTAATCTCTTGCAGATGGATGATTCTTAGACTCGAAACCAGTCCCTATAGGTTCAATACTTCTTCAGACGGCCGGATGGTGATTTTTCTGAAAACGGATAGGGATATGCCTCCGAAAATCCTTCCCAATATATTCCTCATACCAGAGAGGCTGGGTCGAGACTAGATGATTCTTGTTAGTGGACCACATGGATCCATCATCCAGAGGCAATGCGGCGAAAAGTAGCAACCGGCTTTGCTGCTTGTCGCTGGATTGTACAGGCCACGCTTCTGCAACTAGAATAACTCCGGATTCGGCCGAATGTGCAACTCGCTTTGGTCATTTCAAGGTAGCTGAGGTCCGAGTTCGTCCATGTCTGGTTGTATTTATGTTTCGAGGAAGTCAAAGTTCACAGGATGTCGGGAAATGGGCCGACCATCCTCTAGATCACACCTGATGGACTTACCAACTGAAGCAAAATGCTATTTTAACCGGTCATCCAGTTCTGGCCATCCACATGAAATTTCTAGATTTGGATTATTGTGCTTTGAGAAAGTACATGAACGCGAAGGTTGACGCAGCTAATCGCTCGTTGGGCATCTACGTCTTTTTCCCCTATAACCAGCCATGAGATAATATATCCAGAAGGATAGAAATAACACGTACCTTGATTAGGGACACGCCAGCAAATACTGTTCCAAGTACCCCGCTGACGAAGAGGGCGCCATAGACACCTAAACACGTATTGAATTGGTGAGGAAGGCACCAGAAACGCGAGACTGACCGATGTAGAGATTTGAGCGAGGCCCGCGCAGCATGATGGGCTTATGTGTGTTCTGTAGCAAGCCGGCCAATGAAACCAGCATGGTCATAAAATAATATTGGGCTAACCTGGTACATTTGTTGCTTCTCGACCACATTATTGGGTACTAACGGAGTGAGTTAGAGAGAATTGAGACACAAAAAGAGAGTACACACGGTTATAAAGAGGGGTGAGGATGCCCATTGTGGTGGTGGTGGTTGGAGTTACGGGTGGTTGCGGAGTTTGCCAGTCCGGGAGCCGAGCCTTCTCGACCATGGCCAATCCGGAGCGCGTCCGTGTCAGAGTAAGCAAGTTCGCAATATCTTGTCCTCAGCTATCTCATTTATTCTTTCTAGGGCGTCAGCATAATTCGCCCAATCATCTATGGGAACACCGCGACCGTCCTGACCCAAAAAGAACGGGAGACGTCGCCTTACCCCGACCACACCCACAAATGGACCGTCGCTGTTCGCAGCGCTGCGTCTCCACCAGATTCAGACCAGGTCGGAGGGGCAGATGATATCAGCTACTTTATCAAACGCGTAACGTTTAAATTACACGACACTTATCCGAATCCCTCGCGAAGTGAGTTGCTCCCCTTGTCTGCGAATTTTGCGTTCTAAAACCTCACTTAGATGTTGATAAGTCACCGTTTGAACTGACGGAAACAGGGCACGTCTTTGTTGTTCTTCCGCCTTTATTATTCTTTGTTAATCTCTTTTCTTGCAGATGGGGTGAATTCGAGATCCAAATCCGCATTACGTTTGTTCAAGAATCAGGCGAGAAAGCCGTAACAGTCTATCACCACCTGAAGCTACATCCATGGGCAGCAGTTGGCGAACCCGAGATTCCTCCTCTGGAAGTTGCAATGAAGATGGGTCCCGTTCATGCATGGCAGTATGATGAAGTCGTTTTCAATGACCCATACCAAAACTTCCTCAACCTCCTCACTCAGCATCCACCTACTCCACTCCCAAAGCTCAAACGCAAGCCAGTGCCCTTCCACCCTGCGAATTTCAAGGAAGTGCAGGCATCGAGAGGTGGTGTCCCGGAATTCCATGCTGGTATGGAGAAAGAAGAATCGGAAAGGTTGGAAGAGGCTCGGAAAACGATCATTACTGAGCAGGACCGCTGGCGAGAAATTCTTATCGAAAGAGAGAAGGAAATACAAAGGCTTCAGAGGGAAGTTGATGAGTTAGGGTCTTAACGTGGCTCTTGCCATATTTCTTGTAATCACAATACATTGTAAAAGTATGCTTTGGTATCACCTAGCCATGTGTTCTAGAACTCTGTATATATTTTCTTAAGAGTATCAGTGCCAGGGTGCCCATCCAGGATACATCTTCGCCTGCAAAGAATTATGAGCAAGGAACACCATCTCTATTGAATGAGACGCACCAAATTCGAGAAGTCAGTTGCCTCCTGTATGAGCATCTGCACCAAACTACTCGTCGAAACCTCCTTCTCGTGCCGTTCTCTAGCATGATTGGGAGAATTTTTTGGTGAATATATCCCCTTGAGCTTTCTCTCGATTGGATTGAGCGCCGATTTCGCAAGTGCCCGTGTGTCCACCTTGTGTTTGGAGGAAGTTGCATTTGTATTCTGACCTTTTCGTGACGTATCCCGATCCTAGAGGGGGCCAATATTCAATATCCCTACACCATGAGCAGGGGAAGATAAGGTAGCGTACCAATTTGCGTTTTTCATCCTCCCATTCCACTAGCGGATCGTGTACAAATGCATCAAGCACGCTCATCAACGAGTCCTTGTTATCACGAAGGAGTTGTAATGTAACTTCGCAAGAGATTCGGAAGACGCCTGGATATTTCGTCAATACGCAAAACAGCGATCAACACTTGGGATGAGACGAACCTTCGACTCCACTGACGCCCAGGCCATCGATGATATTCTGAGTAAGCCTGAAAGGAACACGTTCAGGCGTATCCAGTGTTTTGCCCTACGTAATGAGTGAGGCTATTACCGCGAGCAACAAGATGGCAAGTTAGACCAACCTTCTCAAACAGACAATTGAAATCGACATGAACGACGTCGCCAGAATTAGTATCCAAGAGGATGTTTTCACAGTGCCGATCACCAAGCCTATCCCATAGTTTTAGAAATGCATATTGCAAGAGGTAAATTAAAGCAGGGCATACCCGAGGATGAAACCAACGATGGACATGACTCCAGCAGTCCTGCCATAGGTCAAACGACTTGCCAGCCAAGCCGTTGGCTCTGGAAAGGTTTCGATAAACCATTCATGGAAAACAGGTTTGAATCTGTTGACGAGCCAAAATTAATTCCAAGCAGGATAAAAAGCATCGATACATACACCGGCAAAACCTTGGTTTGAAATAGCATTGCAGCGTCCTGGTCATTGCCCTCTTTGATCCTCTTGAAGACTTCCGCCAATTCTCCTGACTAGGTAATCTATTGAGGTCATGACAGAACAAGAAGATCGAAGGAACTTACCCAGCTTTTAACTCGCCTTGCTTCGTAGTACTTGTAAAGAACAGGCCGGATGGGAATGGTGTTGGGAACCCATTGAATGAAACCGCATTCTTCGTTCAATGCAACGACGCCATACGTCCTGATATCTGTCCAAACATATTTTTTGAAAATTCAATTACTGCCGTGCACAGTTAACTTACGAAGTTGCCTCCTTCGAGATTCTGAGTTTCCTTTCAACAATTTATTGATAATGGCGTTCAGATCCATCAAACGCGCGTCCTTCCGCAGGTCATCCTTGGGCTTGCCCAAAAACATGTAAATTTGCCCGTTACTACCTTGTATCGTAATCTTTCGGGGTTTAGCCAACGAACGCATGACCTCGATTTCATCTGCAAAACCTGTACAGGATTATCAGCCGCCTGGGCTAGATTCTGCGAAGACAGGAATTGACCTTCAAATGTCGGGACATCGAGTGCGAAAGGTTGGTGCGTTGACTCATCGGAAGAGGCGGGTGGAAGACTTGCGGTCAAAGACTCCTGAAGGGGAATAATCAAGTCCGACTTGCCCATGGCCTTCAACCTTGGAAAATCCTTGCTCATACTGAGGGTGGTCTTGTTCTCGTCAACAAAATGATCACATAGAGCGAGGAGTTCCCTGGTCATGGCCTGCGACTGATTGATCAACATAGCGACTTGACTGTGACAGTTATGAGGGTTACTCTATAAGGCCATCAGTCATTTAATCATGATAATTTGAAGGAATGTGGATGACATACAGCAAGCTGGTCGAGAATAATTTTTCCTCGCGTTTTTCGATTAGATTTCGTCGATTCGACGACAGAGGTGAAAAGCCAGAGAGCTTGATTCGGATACGCCTCCATGACTGTAATGATGAGCTGAGAAAGAAGTTTGTAGACTTCAGGATTCTCATGGGCAACTCGGGAAACGATCTGAGGAAATGCTGTGAACCACTATAAATTGCATTTAAATGAGCCAAGCGTCCCGAAGAGGTATAAAAGACGAACTTTATATACTGGGGCGTCTTTCATGGCTCTTGAGATATCTGCCGTCATTTTTCTAAAAGGATCGTGCAAACACAAGTTCTTATCTTCGCCCAGATCAAGCCAAATCGTGAGCATCCGCGGCACAGTTTGGTATACGAATTTTGAACCGTGCAAAATGGCTCTCGAAAACGAGCGAATCGTGTACATGTTCATCTTCAGTCCCCTTTTTGATTGTTCTGATGATGATAGGGCTTTGAAGCACTCGTCGTGAAATTGCCCAACATAATAGTGAGTAGATTCCCAGCTGCGACTCGTTAATAGCGACGCAAAAATGGACGCGAATGGTTACTTACCTATCTTGCAAGCTTGTGGCTTCTTGGAATATTTTAAATATGGCCGTCAAGTCGAACCTATCGGATTCATTCATCCAGCGAGCACGTAGAAGTTGAATCTGAACAGTAAAATCCTCAGTAGTTATTTCTTGATAGTAGATGCAAACACTTTACCTTTGCCTTCATTCTATTCGAGTCTGGTTCGGCGGTCAGATCTAGGATTTGGTCGTCGAATAGCCCAAGGTGTTTAACCGAGTTCTCTAATTCATTCAATGCACGGAGTGGTTCACCAGATGTCTTCAGGAGTTTCGCACTCTCGATGAACGAGTATGACGCCTTGCTTTGCTGCGCTTGAAGCACTGCGCTGTATGCAGTCTGCCATTGCTTCGCCTTTCTGGCGATTTTGGCGCTGGCGAGCCAAGATTTCCCAATTTCCCGACTAAGACCGAGACGAGAGTTTTTCCTGGTTGAACAACAAGGATGAGCATTTAGTTGGACACGAGAAGTGATAATTTAATTTACGAAAGTGAGAAGGCAGTTCTCCTCATACTCAACAAAGGTTCGCGGCTTCGGAAAGTCGGAAGAGTGATATTAAGCCGAGAAGAAAGGGTTTTGGATAATTCAGCGACCGCTCTTCTTCGCTCTTGACGGATGCCGTCCTGAGAACCTGGTGGTAGAATGCACGTTGCGGAATAGATAAGTTCGAGTTCATGAATGAGGTGCAAATCCAAAACCGCTTCATAAGATCGACGATATCCTTTAACGCCTGCAGCTGTGATCGGGGCACCGAGGATGGATCGGGCTTGAGATAAAGATTCGGTGATGGAAGTCGAATTCCCTGTCCGCATAGCTAAGAGGACACGAGCCATGATCATGGAGGAACTTTGACTCTCAATGCGTTCCACGAGTCTCTGAACGTCATCCCAAGCTCCAACCATCCATGCACTTTCTGCTTGGAAAGGAGCCAGAGTAGCTTCCCAATCCGGATGGCGTGTGAGAACACCAGCAACATGGGTACGCAACGTATCTGACAAGTATTTATTTAGTCGAATTGAAAATTGGTAATTGGCTTACCATAGTGCCCAAGATTCCGAAGGCAGCGCAATAATCCAAGATGGAAATCGACACTATCGGGTGATTCTTGCAAACGAAGCTCCCAGCAACTTTGAGCAGAGGTCCAACGACCTGTACTTTCATGCTGGCGGATCTGATGTTCCAGAGACGGGGCCCAAATGAGGGTAGATACTCCTTCCATGCCATCTGGTTCATCGAGATGCGCATATATCTCGTGCAGCTTTTCGTAGTATTCAGACAAATCCTTCTGACCCACTCCGCGTTCTCGAAGTGTTACAATTTGCTGTTCGAAGTTCATGAGAGATCGTGCAAAGGCTTTGCATTGAAACGCGGCTTTGGCCATGAGACTTTGATCAATGTTGGATAGTATGGAATCAAGCCGTAGGAGTTGTTCTTCCACTTGCAAGTTGGCTCGATCAGGCCTTGCTCTTTTGGAGTCGCTTTTCTTGGAGCTGAATTCCTGCCGCACAACCCTGACCCACTTATTTAGGTGGTCAAGAAGCATGAAAACTGCCTGAAATACGGTCCGATCAGTACAAAACAACATCCTGATAAACTGAATCTTTACCTGGGCACTAAGGAGTTTCTTGTCCGATGTCGAGTTGCTCTCCAAATCCACTTGGTCTTCAAGCACAGTGAGGATTTCGGTTCTGACGGAAGCAGCGTCATCGTCGTTGCCAGAAATGAGAATATTCAACACGAGATGTGGCAAAATGTGATGGGCTACGACGACGTCTTTGTTTCGAACAGCAGATCGAAAGACCCCAAATATCCTTTGAGCCGTATCGCCGGAAGCTCGAGTGATTAAATGCGTTGTCCAAAGCTGGATCCATTCTCTGTATGTCGATTGTGTCGGATAAATGGGATGCTGTATATTTGTATTCGAGCTGTTGGTTAGTTTGAAGCGGCCTTCCAACAGAGGTGTTACAGTTTCTAGAACATGTTTTGGAAGCGAACCCCAGCGATTGCGGGCCTTGATAGGAACAGAGGCTCCACCATTTGTAACGAGAGCCGGTGTGAATTGGCAGAATTTCAGCAGTTCTTGGATGCTATAGGCTAAGTGGCTCTGGTACTTGATGTCACTGGTTGATCGAAACGCGCCAACAAGTAGGTCTTGAATAAGGTGTAAGGCGAAGACCATTGACTCGCCTTCGTCCGTAAAGTTCTTCATCACAACCATGTTTGTGTTCCGATAGGCGATTTCGCAACGATCAGGATCCACAGCACCTAAAACGCCAATGCATTCGAAGGATAAGAGTCTTATTCCTTCGGAACCATCCCCGTTGTCGCGACATGCTGTAGTCAAAAGGGAGGCCAAGATTTGCCCAACTCGGGGATCAAAGATATCACCCGAGGTAATCTGTCGAATGTAATCCTTGTGGTCCTTCATCATGAACGATTTCAATTCACGTAAAGCCTGCGTTGTGACTGTCGGGTTATCGCTCGAAGATTGATTCAAAATCCTCTGGAGTTCTTGTTCCGATGACGACGTACCCCGTAAGGTCTTCAGCCGAAAATACAACGGCTCAAGTTCCTCGATGACGGATAAATCAACGATTTCTTCCAGATGTTGTCGAAGATCGGGGCCTAACGTGCACACGATGTATTCCAGCGCCTGAAATGCCACAATCCGAGCATGCTCAGAGAAAATTGTCCATGATGCCACGATTGCGGCACTGGTCGGTCCCACATGAGGTCCAAGTTCGACCGTTTTCAAAGTTGTTAAAAACTTGTACCAGCTTTCGAGGGTAACCTCGGAGAGCTCCGGTATGCTGACCATGGTTTGAAATGTTGCCATAATCTGGTAGAATGATTAATAATTCGAAGCCGTAGAACTATTGAAACTTACCTGCGGGGCCACATTGTTAATAGCAATATCCGCTTGTTCTACGAGAGCTCCTAGACTCCGAAGAATCTTGCGCTTGATGGCCACCGTTTTTTTGCCTTGAACATCTTGTAACATTTCATTGACTTCTGATATGAGGCCAAGCATGTAGGTTTTCAGGAAGGTTCCCAGATTCGTTGAAGAGCCTCCTTTTTTGTTAGAAAGCACGATATTTTTGACCCTATTCAGGGCAATAATCCCCTGTGCGATAAGGACGTTATATAATTGAAGCAAATAAAAAAATTTAAATTATACCTGCTCAGCAAGCTCGTGTCGTTCATCGCCCATCACTACCACCAGCTCAGCCAGCATCGGTACCAGACAACTCTTTACGACGCTTAAGATGTCAATCGATGAATTTGTAATAGGGTTTTGGACGTCGACCGACGAACTCGTGGCCTCCGTTAGGACTTGAATAACGAAGTTCAACGCTTTTGTAGTGGATGGTTGATCGGGAAGCCGAAATATGTACGCAAGAATATTATGCGAGTGTTTGATAAACAGCGACGAGGCCTTGGTGGATAGCTCCTGGGTTATCAAGTCCAGTACCCTCCTATCACAATCCGCAAATACCGAGGGAAGAGTCCGAGGGAGGGTAATGACAATAAAGTCAGCTGGAGCTATCGCCATGACCCGACATGCTTCCCCTAGGAGGTCTGGTTGTGTAGGAAGACGTTTGATTATGAATGGCGCGATTTGGTCCAGATACGGGAGGATTAGGGAATACGGAGCTTTCTGAAAGTATCTTGCTAGAGATAGAATCTGCCAGAGTCTTAACGAAGATAATGTGATCTGTGACAAAAGCCCTACATTCATGCATGCTGCTCCCTTGACAACAGGGTTTTGCCTCCCGAGTTGTGCAATCAGGAGACAGAGTACTTGACCCAAAATATCTGGGTTGTTAGTCCTATTGACTATTTAAGTTTTAGCTGGGAAACAAATTCGTTGGAACCTACCTTCCCATGGAACCTACAGCAATTAGCAAAGTCTCTCTTATTGGATTTTTCGATATTTCGAAGCATTGATACAGTCGATCAAAAATGGGTTCCGTATACTTCAAACCCTCATGCTGCCCATAGTTTCGCACGAGAGCGCTCATGGCGTGCCTGGTCGTTGGACTAAGTATGTATAAACTTCATACTGTTATAGAAGACGCACCCGGCAATAACCCTAACACTCCTATCGATGTCATCCAGCCCCCGGAATGTGAGTTCCACGAAGGAGTTTAGTTGTTCAGTTCCTCTATGATGCTTGTATATTGCACAAAGTGCGAGGTAAACGCGTCTGCGAACGTGAGATGTCACTTGCTCCTCCGACCCTTTAAAGAGTTCTGATATCAGTGGAAGATATGGAGCAAGCGCTAGCGAATCAATGTCTGTGGTCTGATTCAAGCAATCAGTCTTGTCGCAAAGCACAAGAAGACATGGCAAGCCCTCCAGTTTCTCGGCGAGTGCAATTCTGGACTGGGGAGAGCAGTTGAGGGGCCGTCTGTAAGTACATTAGCGGGGGATGCTGAAGAGAGCTTGAAATGACATACTTGTAAAACCTGAACTTGATTTCATAAAGGGAGCGCTGGCAAATTTGAGATTCAGAAGACGCGTCGTCGTCATCCATCCAGGCAAGAATATCAGGAGAAATAATGGCTTGGACAGTATCCCGAACACGCTGCCGCCAGACGTGAGGGGGAACAACGAGATGTCCATTGATAGCTTTGGGTTTGGTAGAGGTAAGCGATTCGTCGCAGAGCGCACGAATGTACGTGAGAAGTGCATTGCGCTCGGCCCCGTCGTCCACCCTCTCCACGGTCTCCCGCAACTTGACGAGAAGATCAGCATCCATACGAGGAAGCGCGTTAGTAAGATATGACAAAAGTACGCTCTGGTGGGTTTTCTTGTAAGTAAGGGCAGAAAAAGAAGTATGTAGCATACCCGTAAACCTTTCTCGGTCGGTAACCAACTGTGCATTTGCAATCGATGAATGACAGAAATAATCAAGGCTCTTGAACCTGACGTCGGTCCCTCATGTTTGAAGAAATCGGCGAGGTGGCTGTCCACTGGGTCCCATTCAAATTTCAGGCCCGATTCTAGGCGAATCTGGAGCAAACATTCCGGTAGGTTCGTCACACTTGCTCTAAATTCCTTCAGGCCACGCAATGGCTTTGTTGACGAAATTAAGCTCGTTAAGGTCTTGCTCCTAATGGCGGGCGTCGTGGAGCATGCAGAACCAAGACAGTAAAACAGGAAATCCTGAGAAAAGGTCCCAACTCTCCGAATTATATCTGCAAGAAACCATTGGCATTTAAGAGGAGGACAGAGCGTTTGGAGGATTATATGGACAATAACGGCAAGGAACGAGGGGATGCGAGCCATAGAGGTTACAGCGATATTTAAGGCACTATATTGGGGTTCCTTGGATCAGTCAATTAAAGCACAGGCAGAGAAAAGTCGTTGGAAACATACCCCCAGGGTATCTTGGAGACGAACTATCCTCGGCTTGCTGAAAACCGAGATGATGGTGATGTTCGTAAGGGAGGCATCAGGTGCAATGAGATCTTATGGGTATCAGTATCGGGAATGTGCCAATTAACCAAGGAAACCTACCAAAGCTAACATCTAGGACTTCTTTCAAAATGGAATGCAGAGTATTCCATGAGGGTTCTTGTTGTTCTGAATGCACAGGGCCGTCGTCCAAACCGCGGAGCAGGGTTATCAAAGTCCCAAAAGCCTTGTCCTTCATATGAATAGGAGAGAACAGCTCTCCTTCACAATCGATCTCTACCTCAGTCCAAACATCCAGGACCCAGCAAAGATCTAACAACCTTGCAAATACTTTCCTAACAAATCCTTCCGAGTTGGTGTAGATGTCTTCGACGCGTAAAAAGACGCGTAGTATGACCTCTAAGACCGCGTCTAGAATCATGATTCTCTCCCCTATCAAAGTCCACGACGCAGAGCCTGGCAAAGGAAAGGGACCAAGAAGAGTATCGGTTAATCCATTCACGGCCCCTACCCATGCACCTTTATTTGAAGAGGAGATACGAGGAGGTTCATTGCTGAGGTGATCGTCAATCAGGGAACGCACGAATCGAAGAAACCCCGGGTTGGAGTCGGCGGCATTGAGGCCAGGAACAGAAAAGGGAGTGGGTGGTGGCGGGTTATTCATGCTAACACGCGTGAGGGTTCAATAAAGCTTGGGTGCTTTGCTAAAGCATTGTGGATGAATCTTAAGTGCCATGTAACCCGCACAGGCAGAATGCCGGTCCGGTACACACACGCGTGCACGGTCATTATTTATAGAGACCTGCTAAAGACTAAAATGCTATAATGATAGCTTGTCTAGCATTACAGCTGTTGTGTGAAAATGTCCCGAATCTATTCTGTGACTAGCCAACTCCAGCCAAATTGCGAGGTCGCGAACTCACCAAACTGCATAGGTATAAGCCCACGACATTTTGTTCAATTCGAACAAGGAGTGTGTTCATCAAATTGAAAATACTCCCAAGTGTATGAGTATCAGACGAGTGTACGCAAACAGAACGCAGCTCACTCGCAAGTGCCTCACAGCTATGTGCAACTTGCGGGAAGTGGCCGCATCCAAGTATCGACAAGTGTCGACTTTCTCCTGCACGCGTCTCTGCTGCGCCCATTCTGCCTTCTTGACTTCTCTCAAAATAGCCTACAGCCCATTCCGTGGCACCACGATATATTCCATGTGCCAGTTCATGTACCTTCCTGCGGTTGGTGCTGCGACCTCTCTGCGGTGGTGGCTCGTTTCTCAGGCATTGCTTTGAGAGCTGATATGTATTTGCCGTAGTCGTGACTTCATCTTGGGACAACTCCGATGACGTAGCGGATCCATTTGTATGGCCATTGCAAGAACTAGAGTGCGTCGAGGGCCGAGGGAAAACAGTCGCGGCCATGATGAGGGAGAATAACAAATGTGAAGCGAGACTCAGTGGTTAAGTACATTGTGTTGTGGGCACTGATTCATCTTCTGACTCCAATGTGCAGAAGAGCCGGTTGGCTATGCCTCATTTCCAATTCAAGACTTGCGATTTGAATGCTCAAGTAAGGTAGCATATTTAGATTCTTCATTCTCAACCAACGAAACGAAGTAGATCAGTAGAAAGAAGTCATGAATGGGGCCTGGAATTTTCATATCATTGCAAGAGGGGACGGGCGATCCGCTACCCTCGGGAAGGTATTCGTAGATGCAAGAACCACCATCCTCTTTTCATGACTAATATATCCTCGGATGAAGTTTCGATATATCATATTGGCCACCAAACATTCTGCTTCCTCTTCAGATACTTCGATGCTTGATATCGCCAGCGCGCTGTGGAACATTGCTATCGGAATTCGAGTTCCTTTTCCTGTGGCAACCCACCTGCATGCTCTTGTCAGCATATAAAATTGGAAATTTAACGGTACCGACATTCTTCGGAACAAGCTGCGAAGGCAGAGGTCTCTCGCCTTTTCCAGAGAAAGCCAGAGGTTGAGTTCGAGTAGTCGTGTTTCCCATTTTTCAAGGGCTTGATCATAAGCTTTGAGATCCCCAAACTTGATGGCTGCGATGAAAGGAGCGAATATCTCATCCAGAACAGGGAATCGCTTCATTAGTTCTGCTGATGGAAGATGACCTTTCAAGATCCGAAGAGGGAGCAGGTAGGCTAGGATCCGCCTCGAGTATGAATTAGCGAATGTGAAATATTGAAGAATCACCTGAACGCACTCTTGATTACTGTGAGCACCAATATGGCAGTTATAGAAAGCCAGGGTTAGTTCCTCTTCAGCCTTTCAAGCAATTTCGTGAATACTTATAGGGGATAGCAGAAATTTTGAGAAGACCCACCTTTTCGAACTCTTCATTCAAGAAACTTAGCATGCCAATGTAATACCTAAATGTAACCTTCCCGGTGTTGAATTAATCAACAAAATTTCGTGACCTTACCACTTACTTGGTGAGATCGTGGAAATACGGAAAGTGGGGGGATATCGGTATTTGCTTCCAGTGCTCGTAGAATATTTTTCGAAAGAGATATCCTTCTAACCTACAATGCAAAACCAGAGTCGTGGCGGTATGTGCAAATCAAAAAAGGAAAACTTGCCCGAAAGTAGGATTTTAAAACCAGTCCTACTACGTAGTAGACACCCCATTTTCTTGATTGATCGGGAGGAGATGTTCTGGCGTGAAGGATGCATCAATGAACGGGGCTGAACTCAGGCAGAAACAGCATACCGATCTGTCATACAATGCCCAAAAGCCTTCGCGATTATACGCGCAGACTCCTCCATGCAATCACTATTTTGTCCATTGTATTTTGCGTGAAAATCAGCCTATTTTCATAATTTATCTCCGAAAAGTTTGACGTTCGTTAATTGGAACTGACATCCATCGCCAGGTCTCTGAGATCCCGCAATATTGAGAACAGTGCTGGCAATGTCCAACCCCGGTTCTCAGTGAAGAACCTCAAGAACAATCTGTGGAATTGCTCAGAAAACCGTTAAATGGGAGTCAGTGACGCGGCTCACGATACAAGCTGCGATTCTTCCTTGAACGCCTCAATGTAGCGTTTCTTTGCCACGTGAGTGCAGACCAAGACGTATTGGATCGCAATATCGTCCCAAGGAGGTTGCATACATCCGTCATATCGGCTCATAGAGCTACGCTATTTGGGGAAATTCAGAGAGGTAATCCTTTAGAGCTGGTGCTTACCGTGGGATTCCGAAACTCCTTCACTAAATCTTTTCCGTGGGGGCTCGTTGGCCGAAGCAAGTAGGCGAGATTAGGTCCATTCTCCACAATAATGGCGTCGTTCAGTTGGACAATAAATGTTGAAAAATCCATAGGCATTTTGAATGGGAAGCAGAATTACGAACAGTTCGCGTCCAAAGTGTGTCAGGAGAGGTGGGGAAATGAAACGCGTTCTTAACTTCCTTTCAATCACCACCTTTTGTCGCTGAGTGTAGTATCGATATAAAATGTGGATCACGTGGAATTCCTACTTACCTTTGACTCATTATTTAATTTTACTTCCTTCAACTTATCCCATTGCCTATGATGGAGCGCAGATACCGCGACAGCCTTCCACGATTCCAGGATTGTTTTCCTTTCCATGAGTTAGACCGCCCAACAATCCTCAAGCTGAATGAACTATTACCTCCCCGAAAATCCCAGTCCCTATTTGTCAGAGGTGTGCCTGGACTATTCAACTTCAAATGCTATATTGATAATAAATAATGCAGGAAACTATGTCGCAGGTTTCATTTTGTGTGACCTTCGAATACGAAGTAAAGCTCATCGCAAGGCTTACGGGACTTATGGTCCCAAGGGTATGTTGGATTTACCGACTGAACTAATTCTGGAGGTAAAATTTGAAGCACGCTTTCACCAATCATCTCAGTATCAGCCGAACTTAAATTCATCAAATAGATTTTTCAACACCTTCATCCCATCGATTTCTATAACTGGATTCGTGTGTCAAAAGCTTTTAGAAAGCTTTTCCTGGGCCGTGATACCATGTCGGTTTGGAGACGAGCCTTTCTGGTAGATCCGGTAGTTCCTTCTTGCCCTCCCGATGTTTCCTTTCCAAAATGGGTTTCAATGTTATTTGGACCAAGTACCTGTGATGTCCGTTGCTTCATTCCTCTCTAATCTATGTCTCAATTTCATCCTTTAGGAGTGTGGTGGTCCTGAAGCTATGATCGATTTCACATTTCATATGCGCCGTTGCGATAACTGTTTTGTCAGTAGTGCTTGTCCATGGCATTTTTTCTAGTCCCCGAGTTGAATTGTATCTAGGATGCGAACCGTTTGTATCGGTCACATTTTACCCACTTTTCACATCATACTCAAGCCTTCAAGGATACCTTTTGGTCCTTGGTCAGAGGAAGTTATCAATATCGTAGGACTTGATGCAGAAAACAATGATCGCCATACTAATAAGTTTTCCTTCAGATTACCCGTCTGAACAACGCATGGTCATGCAATCGATGATTTATTCAAAGCCGGAGGTCGATAGGCGGGCTGACGAGATGAGCCGTCTTTTAGCAGCTGTCGAAACAGATGCTCCGGGCGCACAAAAAAATTATGAAAAGTACATACAAGATGCGGCCGCTGATACGCGTGAATCAATGAAAGTACGCTTTGCCTTAAATCATCCTATTGTCGTGTTCATCCGAATGAAATTGGTTTTCAGCATATCAGAGAATGCAATATGTGGTGTTCGACTATCTATCATGACCTTTCCCGCATGTTTCAACAGTCTCGGCCTTTCACAGTTGGAAGGTGCGTGCAGATGTACCTTGATCAAACAATATTCTTTTCGTGCCGTAGGTGGAAAAAACGGTTGCTCGCTATTGGACATGATGCCAAAGATGTCGGCAATCTCGAAGATCGGATTTGTAATATTCTTGATCGCTCATCCATTAAAAAATATACCAATCGAGGTCTACATCCCATCTTTTCTCATATGGTTCATCGGGTTTAATTTCGCCCAAGACTTCCGCAGAAGTCTTCCGGTCTTCGAGAAATTTCTGAAGGACCTGAAATCTAATCGCTTATCGAATGAACGGATGGAACGCATCACGAAACATGCAGCCGCTGTAGATACCCAATACAACACCTACGTTCGCGAGCTCAATCCTCGACTTTGGGGGTATCTTCCCGATTCCGGCAGAGCCCGCCTGTCCACACCCATTTTTGAGCACATCTACTCCGACGATGAGTCTCTGACTCTTCCCCCGGAGAGTATCAAAGCAGCAATCCATTCATTCGTGAGCGACTGGACGACTTTCGGGAAAGCACGACTATCTAGCTGCATAACTGACCATCAGACTCAAATGCATGGCTACACTGAGGACTCGGTCCCTGATGTCACGAATGTCGCAAATGCAGTCGTGACCTGTCCGAAGCACAACTTCAATGTACAAGCTCTCATCGGCTGGGACGATGCAAGGCTCCATTTGAATTGCTTCATTCCCAAACCCCCTCGACTTGTAGAATCCAAAGATGCGCCGAGTTTCACTTTTAGCGAGGCTGGCTATCATACTGCTGTGCACTTATTGAACCTCCTTGGTCTCAGCCCAACCACGACAAAGGCTAATTCATTGGAAGGACTCCGAGCGAGGTTTATGTGTGCCACATGTCCTTTAACGAAATGGGCGGAGGGGCGCTATGCAATGACGTTCAAAGAATCTGTACGTCATTCATTCGAATCGCTTTGTGAATAAACCACCATGCTTCGCCTCAGGTTTCTCATGCAATCAATTGTCCTGGGCACCGACCAGAATCGTTCGTAGTGTTGACAATGGAGGCCACAGAATCGGTCCTGTTCCACGAACGATCGTCCATCACACTACCAAGTGAACCCTCGTGGAGCTGTTTGCACTGTTCTGATTACTTTCGGAATCTTGCCCAACGGAAGGCAGTCGTGTTGCATGCTCAAACTGTGTTAGTCCTTTCGAGTACTCCTTACATCCCGTTCACTGATTTGATCACAATGTTAGGCACTCCATACAACGCCCAATTGAAGATGTTGATTTTCTTTTTGTAAAAACGAATGACCAACCTCCTCGGGTGAAATTTTTCGTGGTATTTAATCTTCCTTCAAATTATCGGCGTGACAGATGCCCAGACGTGAAGAAACTTCGACTACGGCGCATGACACCCCTGTTAGCTCACCTTTTGGATAAGTAAGTTTGAAAGTTAATTAGTAGAGATATTCACTAAACATCGAACGAACTCTTAGGCACGGTATAGATAAGCCAACTGAAAATATCGACTGGCATCAGGTGGAACTCTGGAAAGGTGGAAACCTGGGAGTAGAAAGTGCAAACGACCATGCTTCCCAGGGCTGATTATTTCTTATGTTCATTTACTGGAATTCAGCAAAAAAAAACTACCCGATTCTTTTATTACGGAATATCTTTAGTCATCCAATGCCCTGGTGTCTGGAATATGCGAAGGCATAAAGGAACCCATTTGTCCATCGCAAGTATGATTTAAAAAGCTAGAGTTATGCAAAGAGAATAGATTGAAGTAGCTGGTAATAACTAGAGATTAACATCACTTCTTCCCCGCCCTCCTCTTATCCCTTGCTTTCTCTCTTTCCATGGCCTTTTCTTCTGCTCGCTCACCCTCAATAGATCCAAATACGCGACGCATACGCTCATTGTATGTACGATCCTTTTCAATTTGTTTCTTCTGCTCTACACCAGCAAGGAAGCGAGAGTCTTTCCGGAGCTCCCTAATGGCACCCTTTCTCTCCTGTTTGTATTGGTTCCGCAGCTTCGAGGCTTGGTTTTTCTCGTGATCGGGATCTTGTCTGCGTAAGTAGCTTGAATTCGAGGTCTCGAATTTGGGGATGTAAGTAGGAATCGGTATAGGCTTGTGCGCTTGCAAACGAAGGGGCTTCCGTGCTTGATGCGAAAATTTGACTAATCGCTGGAGCGAATCGACGAGTTTGGAAAGCTGTGTCTAAGAACAGAGAAGCGCGGGTAAGCCACGATCAGAACTAAGATAATTAAATTTCCGACCTTATGACCGTCAAAAAGCTTCTTTGTCTCGAGGCTATTCAGAATAGCGATGATTGGCTCGTATAACTCGACGAACCCGTCGATCGCTTTGTAGAGATCGGCAAATTGTCCCAAGAGATGGAAGGCAAGTAAAAGAAGGTCCGATTTGGCCTGCTCGTCGTCGTCATCCGCCGTCATAAGACTCATCAACTCCGCTTTTCGAACGATGAGCGTTTTCCTTGCCTTCGTGTTTATTGATAGAGGAGTACATAAATCTGATCGGAAGTCCGGTAATGGGAACGACCCAGGCAAGTCGGAAGTGTCGCGGTAAGGATGTGGTGCAAGATGGAGGACGATGTTCACCAGGAAGTTGAGAGCTTCTGGCACCAGCCGTTTTGAAAGAGCCTCAAATTGAAGAAAAAGGGTACACAAGAACAAGCCACTGGCGATGTCTCCCAGTGATCTGACGCGTCCTAGACCAAGGTACGCTCCTATGAGTACTCTTGTTGGAGATACAACAGCATGATTGAGGTCGCTAGTAGGCCAAATGAGGCCTATAATCCGCAGGAGCGATAACTCAGGGATTCCAGGCCATGTTTTTGACTCTGGATCGAGAGCTCCTCGGGTTAAACCGCGTTTGAGGTTTTTATGCATTAGGGAGAGCTTTGCGTTGAAGTGTTGTGCTACGGGTATAGGGTAGACAGTAGTTATGGCGAGGAGGTGAGGGAAAATCGAGGAGATGACAGCAAAACGGGGCGTTGGTGGAGACGAAATGTATAGGACGTGATCAATAAGTATTGTTGCGAGTGTCTAATGAATAACAAGGGATGAGTAAGAACGGAGGAAGACTGCAAATTAGCTCTCACTTGAAGCTTGAATTTGTTGTCGGCACCTAGACTCGTGTGATACAAAGCCCGAATCCGCTGAATAACGACTGATATATCCCCATCGTCCACATTTTCCAAGATCTCCAGAAATCTATCATGATTTTCTGGGCAGGGGAACGTAAATGGGAGCTCTTGTTTCGGTGGTCTCTTTCCCGTTGTTTTTTTCCTTACAGTGCGAGAGGGCGCAACGAGCTGTTCGTGTTCTCCTTCCACTTTATCTTCATCTCCTCCGTCAAGGTCTGAGCTACCTTCCCCTGGATTGTCTTCTTCGTCACTTTCCTGTTCTGAATCTCCTTCTGAGGTGCTCTCTTCGTCCTCATCGCCAGAACCCTCTTTATCCTCTTCCTCCAATGTTGGAACACCTTCAAGACCAGCTCCCAGAACATCGTATTCAGCGACTTCCTCCTCAAAGTCATCATCCAGGTCATCGGCACCTCTCTTTCGCTTATTTCTTCCTTTTCCTGAGTCTTCCTCTTCATCGCTCTCATCGAGACCCAACATCCTTTTCCTACGTTTCCTCTCGGCTTTCTCTAAAGCTTCCTTCGCTTCTATAGCCAACTCTTCTTCCGTTTTCGTCCTGTCCTTTGGTTTTGATCGCTTGTCAAACGCAAGTTCACGGACGTGTTGATCATAATCGCCATCTTCTGGGACTGTTTTGGTATCGACAGGATCACCTTCCGCTGGAAGCACTTTAAAAGCATTCTCGCGCGTTCCGAGAGGAACAGAGTTGCTCCCGCTTGATGACGGATCCGGAGCGTAGATCAATTCTCGCAATGCAGCGAATTGGCTGTCGAGTTCATGTCGGACGTTGTCTTCTTGATCTCGTTCCAATTGCCGGCGCAACTGAGACGGATGAATGTTAGTCATTTTACAGCAGGAATTGATTGACGGTTGCACTAACCTTGTGTTCCTTGCTTTTCGCCATGACCTCTGCCATAACCTCTGCCTTTGATTTTTTCCTTGCAGGCTAAAGGGAGTCAGCATGTAGAAATAATGGCCCGAAAAAAAAGACGTACCCCGTCTTCTTCCTCCTCTTCCTCTCCGAAACCTCCAAAATGCGTTTTACTGACAATATCGCGATCAATTTGACCTGGAGTGTTGAATTTAACTTTATGGGTCCGTTGGAAAGATCAATGGCACGAACCAGAAGTTTCATCCTCGTCGCTCTCGTCTCCGAGTCCTACGGTGTCAAAATCGTCTAATTTTGACAGACTTTGACCATAGTGCGTCAGGTCGTCTTCATCTTCGAGGTTGAATGCAATCCCTTTCGATGCGCGTTGCCTCTCCTTTGTAAATCGTTGGAGCATACGCTCCTCCAAGCTCATGGTGGGATCGTTTTCACCAAATCGTCGGTCAACGATACCGCCAGCTCGATTTTTTTCCTCGTATTCCTTCAACAGGGTTTTCTTTCGCTAATACAGATAATGCCCATCAAAACCTGAGTCTTGTTCAGATATTGCATCGTCACCTGTTCAATTCCGGCTTGCTTACTCTGCGCCGGTTTCCCAGTAATACCCTTCAGCCTTCTTCCTCCTACATCGTGTTTGAGTTTGGTGACCTTGACATCGAAAGGATTAAGCCGCCTATGAATTTCTTCCAGTTTCGCTGCCTTCTTCTCCTTGTCTTTCTCAAGTGGAGCGGCGCGTTTTCTTTTCTTGGTGTCCTTCGGACCTGTAAGGCCAGCTTGGTTAAGAGCTGCCTTGAGCTGGGATAGCTGGGATCCCTTTGCCATTTTAGTGAGTTGGAGACGAAGGAAATTTCTGTGACAAATTATTTGTGACAGTCTATTGGTCACGTAAATTCCTCTTTGGGATCGACCACGGTTACATGGAGTGTACTATTTAGGAGGAAGAAAGCCTGTAGGTATTTTTTTTTTTTAAATTGAGACCCGACTGTGTTCATGATCATTCAATTGAGCTTTTTTTTTTGAGTGACGGAAGCTTTTTTACTGTCGCCACGTGGTTTTTTTTTTGTGGATCAGCGATTGATTGGTTTCCATCACCTTTGACCATCTGCTATTCTTCTCGAACCACATGCTTTCGCCAGAGTCTACTACAAATATTATCCCGTTTCCGACACGCTCTCTTCACAATATATCCCCGGACCTACCTGTAATGACCACACGCGCGACAGCTCTTGATGTTTGTTATTCAGTTTACGGAGAGAGTCTTGTGTCAGTGGACAGCATCGACAATTACTACGAAGCTAATGCTAGTGAGTTGCCCTGACCTACGGCTTTGAATGCAATCTCATTTCGGTTCCTTTCTAGTGTGAGCGCTCCTCACAAACTGACCAACGCTCGGCTAACACGTCATTTTGCAATTCTAGTTATGAGAACCCATTCATTACCGCCACTTCTCGCTCCGTTATAGGCGATATACACAGACTATCCCGTCAAATGAGCTCCGTCGACGTTCCTAGACCATTAGCAATGATATGCACCCTCTTTCGCCTTCGTCCTCTCACCCTTTCGCGAAGTTCGGACGATTTCCTCTTCCAAGCACTTCGTGTTTGGACTGATGTCGTGGACATCTGTGAGAATGAGTCCTTTGGTGCGCTATCTTGCATGCATCCACGATTTTCAACTGACGAGTGACTCATTGTGCGCTAGACGGTCATCGAAAAGCCATTGTTGAGCACACGTTGAACATTTTACTTCTCCCTGGCATCCATCGTGAAGGTCCGATTTCGCACAGGGCTAATGCTTCGACTGACTCCCTCGTCAACGTCCACGGATCCCCGGTCTTACTCTCTCACCCACACCCCTTCATCTCCCCCTCTTTACCACTCCCCGGCACTTCACTGTCCCTGCCATCCCCGTTACACTTTCAGCTGCGAGTAATCACGCGACTATCATTCAATGAGCAAGGGCTGGTCACACATCACCGAGATATATGGGATTTAAAAGACGTCATGGGCCTTGTTCCGGGGGTGTCATTGGCCCAGTGGATTGGGACAAGAATCGCTGCCACTGGACTGTCATACATTTCGAAGCTCCTGCCAAGTAGGAAAGGTGAGAGTCATCCGGAAGCCACCGCAGCCCAATTTCTGGGAGAGATGGATATAGAACATGGTCGATGACAACTACACTCTTCGATTGGTCTTCGACCAAGCTTTACGTGAACGCCCGCAGAGAAGTGACCCGATTGGGGTAGATGGGGATGTTTTGAAACCAAGCGAGGCAGTTAGCGCGACCGTTTTTAGTACGCTATCGTTCGAGTCCCCATACTCGCTACAAGTGACGGCAACACTGGCCTCGCCCCGATGGCGTGATTGCCATTCCAGCTTTGGAACTCTCCGTTCGAAATGTTGTGGAGTGGCTCTCCCGAAGTGACAGGATGTAACGTATGATTTATCCCGATAAGCCGGAGAAAATTCGCATATTCCGCCGTACTACTATCGCTCTGACGAGGGTTCCGTTACCCCCAGGCTTCCCTTACCCCGGGAACCTCCAGGAACTTAACATATGTACGCCGATTTGAACCGCTATGCGGTAGAAGCTCAGTTCCAGAGTGTGACAAGGCTGTGCAACGGAGTGGTCTTCAGCACAACAGGCACTGTTCGACATTGGGTGAGAGGGAGTTATTACAATTTTAGTTAGGTGTTTCATAGGCCCCTAGAACTGACAGATTTACCACACCCTTTCAATATCTGTAGCTAGTTGCGGATGCGACTACGTGTCGTACTTTCAGTCATGTACCTACATATAGTTAATCTCCTCTATGGGAAACTTCGACGCAAATACCATGCCTCCCCAACCGGGGTAGATCAGAGTGGATTTTCCAATACCCCCGTGACTCTTCAG
>Ga0307513_10002585_pt1 | contig 25021 bp, 22 predicted proteins | sample 15_EM_MG_FD_202174 | JGI IMG/M metagenome (GOLD analysis project Ga0307513, IMG submission 202174) | Populus trichocarpa ectomycorrhiza microbial communities from riparian zone in the Pacific Northwest, United States - 15_EM | ecosystem: Host-associated > Plants > Roots > Unclassified | place...
TGCCGCCCGGCGAGGTAGAGCAGCCAGAGCGCCACCGTCATCGTCGCGAGCGGCAGCACCAGGGCGCCGGTGGGCCGCGCCTGCAGCACGGTCCCACCGGCGATCGCGCCCAGAACCCCGGCGAGACCGGACACCAGCAGGGCCGCGCTCAGCGCGCTCGGGGGCAGCCCGGCGACGTCCACCAGATGCGCGGTGACATACGTGTAGGCGGTGAACATCCCGGTCAGGGCGAGCGTGATCACCAGAAGCAGGACGAGGTAACGTCGCAGATTCGGCGCGTCCGCGGTGCGGGCCGGCTCGTCCTCGGGGCGAATCGTGGGCAATGCGGTGAGAACCGCCGCGCAGGTGGCGATCGCGACGACGGACATGGCCAGGAAGGCCATCCGCCAGCCGGCCTGTTGACCGATCCAGGTGCCGATCGGCAGCCCCAGCACCGCCGCCAGCGAGGTGCCGGCGGTGAGGGCACCGACGATGCGACCGCGTCGCTGCACCGGGAACTGCCCAACGGCGGTGGAGGTGACAACGCTCCAGAAGAGCGCCTGGGTCAGGGCGGTGACAATTCTGGAACCGAGCAGGAAGCCGAAATTCGGCGCGGCGGCGGAGGCGAGCGCCGCCAGGGCGAAGCCGGCCAACAGCCCGCCGAGCAGTAGCCGTTTCGGAACGCGACTGGTCAGCAGGGTCAGCGGCAATGACATCAGGACGACGACCACGGCGTACGCGGTGACCAATAGGCCTGCCGCGGAGAGCGACCGGTCGAGATCCGCGCCGATCAGCGGAAGCAGGCCGATCGGCAGCAGTTCGATGGTGACGAAGCTGAAGGTGCCGACCGAGAGCGCGAGCACGGCGAGCAGAGGTCGGCCCCGACGCGGTGTCTGCATCGGAGGTCAGTGCTTGTCGGCGTAGGAGGAGACGGCGACGCCGTTCAGTGGGATGTGGACGCCGCGGTCGCCCAGGACCAGACGGGTGGCCTCCTCACCGCTGTCGGTGATCGCCGCGATCACCGTCTCCACCATCGTCAGAGGGGTGTGCACCAGCACCTCATCGTGCTGAAAGAACACCAGGTCGCCGGCCCCGGTCAGGCGCCGTCGCAGCCCGGCCACCAGCGCGTTCGCCCAGTCCGCCGCCGAGGCCTGGATGACGAAGTTGCGGGTGAACCGGCCTCGGGCTCGAGACCGGGCCAGCAGCACGGCGTCCGGCCCCTGCTGCCAGTTCGGGTCCGGTGGCGGGCAGGTCCGGCCCAGCGCCGAGCGGACGATCCCGCCGTCCTCCCCGGTCCGGGCCGCGGCCTCGAGCAGATCAAGGGCCTGCGGGAAGCGTCGACGCAGTGCCGCCATCGCCGGCGTATTCGCCCGGGCGCCGTACATCGCCGCCAGGAGCGCGATTTTCGCCTCGTCCCGGGCCTCCGTTCGGCCCAGGGCCTGCGCCGCCAGCGCGGCGTACAGGTCGCCGTCCCGAGTGGCGGCGACCATGCCGGGATCGCCGGACAGGGCCGCGAGGATCCGCGGCTCGAGCTGGCCGGCGTCCGCCACCACCAACGCCCAGCCCGGATCGGCGACAACCGAGCCGCGCAGCGCCCGGGGGATCTGCAGGGCGCCACCGCCTTTGGTCGCCCAGCGGCCGGAGACCACGCCGCCGACCACGTATTCCGGCCGGAACCGGTCCGACCGGACCCACTGGTCGCACCAGGCCCAGCCATGCGCGGCGTGCAGCCGGGCCAGTTCCTTGTACCGCAGCAGCGGCTCGATCGCCGGGTGGTCGATGGTCTTCAGCTCCCAGGCCCGGGTGGTCTCCAGGAGCACCCCTTGACGACGGAAGGCCCGCAGCAGCTCCACCGGCGAGTCGATGTTCAGCTGGGGTGCCCCGGCTCGTGGGCCGCCGGCGTCCAGCGCCTCGGCGACGGCGATCGCCAGTTCTTGCAGGCGCGGCGGCCGACCGCCGTGCCGGGGGCGCTCGCCGAGCAGGTCCGTCAGCGCCCGGTCGTGCAGGTCGGCCCGCCAGGGCAGCCCCACGTGCCCCATCTCGGCGGCCGCCAACGCCGCCGCCGACTCGGCCGCGACCAGCAATCCGAAGCCCGGGCTGACCTGCCTGGCCTTCTCGATCCGGGTGAGCTGGTCGGTGTGCGTCGCCAGCAACCGGTCCAGCTGGTCATCGTCACCGTCGTCGTCCGGCCAGTCGTCAGCATCGGGGTTGTCCGGATCTGGATCGGGCTGGGTGTCCGCGTCGGTGTCGAAGAGCGACGTCTGTGCGCCTGCCGATCCGGCCGCTGTCGAGCCGCCGATCGACGCCGGTGCGGGCCGTTCCTCGTGCGCGCAGAGCAGCACCTCGGTCATCCCGGCGTCGTAGCAGCGGGCCACCCGGACGCCGGCGCGTAACAGCAGCGGATAGACGCCGGCCGTTGACGCCCAGACCCAACGCGGCTGGTCGGCCTCCAGCCGGCGGACGGTTCCGGCCAGGTCCGCAGTCGTGGTGGGCGCACCGATCACCCGGCCGGCGTCGTCCATCTGCCACAGCGACCAGCTCCCGGCGCGACCGCTCGACGGGGCCAGCAGTACACGCATGTCCGCATCCTCTCCCCGACCACCGACAGTCCGGCATTCGCCCGCCGTCGGAATGGATCACAGTGCTTAGTTGCTGCACAACAAGTACTGTGGCGAGCGACCTCTGTCTAGGGAGCCTTCTGAATGACGATCATTGACGAGCTGCGACCCGGCGGCCCCGGCCGAGGGCGGCGCACGCCGCGCTGGGACGCCGACCATCCCGCCTACAGGTGGGTCGCGCTGTCCAATACCACGCTAGGCATGCTGATCGTGACGATCAACAGCTCGATCCTGTTGATCTCGCTGCCGGCGATCTTCCGTGGCCTGCGCCTGGACCCTCTGGAGGCCGGGAACATCGGCTACCTGCTCTGGATGATCATGGGATATCTCCTGGTCACCGCCGTATTTGTGGTCAGCCTGGGCCGATTGGGCGACACTCTCGGCCGGGTCCGGATGTACAACCTCGGCTTCGTCGTGTTCACCGCGGCCTCGATCCTGCTGGCGCTGACCCCGCTCGATGGCGGCGGCGGTGCGCTCTGGATCATCGGCTGGCGGCTGGTCCAGGGCGTCGGCGGCGCGATGCTGTTCGCCAACTCGACGGCGATCCTGACCGATGCCTTTCCGCCGCACCACCGAGGCATGGCCCTCGGGATCAACCAGATCGCCGCGATCGCCGGCTCGTTCATCGGGCTGATCGTCGGCGGGGTGCTGTCCGAGGTTTCCTGGCGAGCGGTGTTCTGGGTCAGCGTGCCGATCGGGCTGATCGGCACCATCTGGTCCTACCGGTCGCTGCATGAGTTGGGCCAGCGCCGTCCCTCCAGGGTCGACTGGCTGGGAAACGTGACCTTCGCCGTCGGGCTGTCCATCCTGCTGGCCGGCATCACCTACGGCATCCAGCCGTACGGCGAGCACGCCACCGGCTGGCTCAACCCGTGGGTGCTGGCCGGGCTGATCGGCGGCGTCGCCCTGCTGGCCGGCTTTGTGGTGATCGAGCTGAACACCACCGAACCGATGTTCAACCTGGGGTTGTTCCGGAACCGGGACTTCGCGCTCGGCAACCTGGCCGGGCTGCTGGCCTCAACCGGCCGCGGTGGGCTGCAGTTCATGCTGATCATCTGGCTGCAGGGGATCTGGCTGCCGCTGCACGGCTACGCGTATGAGTCCACCCCGCTCTGGGCCGGGATCTACCTGCTCCCGCTGACCGTCGGCTTCCTGCTCGCGGGCCCGGTCTCCGGGTACCTGTCGGACCGGTACGGCGTCCGCTCCTTCGCCGCCGGGGGGCTGCTGCTGGTCGGCGCGACTTTCGTCGGTCTGCTGCTGATCCCGGTCAACTTCAGCTACTGGGAGTTCGCCACCCTGGTCTTCCTGAACGGCATCGGCTCCGGGATGTTCTCCGCCCCCAATACCTCGATGATCATGAGCGCGGCCCCGGCCGACCAGCGCGGCGCTGCGGCCGGGATGCGCGGCACCTTCTTCAACGCCGGTTCCTCGCTCTCGATCGGGATCTTCTTCTCGCTGATGATCGTGGGGCTGGCCCGGAACCTGCCGCAGACCCTCGGCACCGGCCTGCGCGAGCACTCGGTACCGTCCGGGGTCGCCGACCAGATCGCCGGTCTGCCACCGGTCGGCAGCCTGTTCGCCTCGTTCCTCGGCTACAACCCGATCGGCAAGTTGCTGGAACCGAGCGGGGTGCTGGCGAAGCTGCCGCCGACCGACGCCGCCGACCTCACCGGCAAGACATTCTTCCCGCAGCTGGTTTCCGGGCCGTTCCATGATGGTCTAGTGGTGGTGTTCACCGCTGCAGCCGTGATGATGGTTGTCGGGGCCATCGCGTCAATGCTGACCGGAGGGCCGGACCGGGAGGAAGCATGACGACGCACGCGAGTGGATCCGACCTGAACCACCGGCCCGAGGTGGGTGACAGCGCTGCCCGACTGGCCCTGGCGCTGGCCCGGCTGACCCGGGTGGTTCGTCGCGGCGGCGATCTGGCCGGCCTCGGACCGGGCAGCATCTCCGCGCTGGCCACCCTGGTTCGCGGCGGGCCGATGCGGCTCGGCGACCTGGCCCTTCGGGAAGGAGTGGCCCCGCCCACGCTGACCCGGATCGTGGCCGGGCTGGAGGAGTCCGGGTACGTTGTCCGGGCGCCCGACCCGGACGATCGGCGCGCCACCCGCGTGCAGGCCACCTCCACCGCGGCCGAGCTGGTGGCCGGGGTCGGACAGGCCCGGGTGAGCCGGTTGCGCGATCGGATCGACACGCTGGGCGACGAGGACCTGCGGTCCCTGCTCCAGGCCATCCCGGTGATCGAGGCGCTGGCCGCGGACGACGCCTGAGCGAGGGTGCGCAGCTTGCACTCTCGGGCCTCGAGTGCTAATCATTGAACTGGCACTCTCATCCCGAGAGTGACAGCTTTGCTTTAATCTTGCACACGATCGGAACGGTGAGGACGGCGTTCGGCGGGACAGGACCGCCGAGGGTCGCTCCGACCGTCGCGGGCACCGTCCGATCCACCGCCCACCCGTACGCGGAGGGAACACCACACGATGGCCAAAATCATCGCGTTCGACGAGGAAGCCCGTCGCGGCCTCGAGCGGGGGATGAACATCCTCGCCGACGCCGTGAAGGTCACCCTCGGGCCGAAGGGTCGCAACGTCGTCCTGGAGAAGAAGTGGGGAGCCCCCACGATCACCAACGACGGTGTGTCCATCGCCAAGGAGATCGAGCTCGAGGACCCCTACGAGAAGATCGGTGCCGAGCTCGTCAAGGAGGTCGCCAAGAAGACGGACGACGTCGCTGGCGACGGCACCACCACCGCCACCGTGCTCGCGCAGGCGCTGGTCCGCGAGGGCCTGCGTAACGTCGCCGCCGGGGCGAACCCGCTTGGCCTCAAGCGGGGCATCGAGAAGGCTGTCACCGCCGTGAGCGAGCAGCTGCTCGAACTCGCGCTCGAAGTCGAGACCAAGGAGCAGATCGCCGCAACGGCGTCCATCTCCGCGGCCGACCCGGCGATCGGCGAGCTCATCGCCGAGGCGATGGACAAGGTCGGCAAGGAAGGTGTCATCACCGTCGAGGAGAGCAACACCTTCGGCCTTGAGCTTGAGCTCACCGAGGGTATGCGCTTCGACAAGGGATACATCTCCGGCTACTTCGTCACCGACCCGGAGCGAATGGAAGCGGTGCTCGAGGACGCTTACGTCCTCATCGTCGAGTCCAAGATCTCTTCGGTGAAGGACCTGCTGCCGCTGCTGGAGAAGGTCATCCAGTCCGGCAAGCCGCTGGTCATCCTCGCCGAGGACGTCGACGGCGAGGCGCTCTCCACGCTCGTCGTCAACAAGATCCGTGGCACCTTCAAGTCGGTCGCCGTCAAGGCTCCCGGCTTCGGAGACCGCCGCAAGGCCATGCTGCAGGACATCGCCATCCTCACCGGTGGCCAGGTGATCTCCGAGACCGTTGGTCTCAAGCTGGAGACCGCTGGTCTGGACCTGCTCGGTCGCGCTCGCAAGGTCGTCGTCACCAAGGACGAGACGACCATCGTCGAGGGTGCCGGAGACGCCGACCAGATCGCCGGTCGGGTCAAGCAGATCCGCAACGAGATCGAGAACAGCGACTCCGACTACGACCGCGAGAAGCTGCAGGAGCGGTTGGCCAAGCTGGCCGGCGGCGTTGCAGTCATCAAGGCCGGAGCTGCCACCGAGGTGGAGCTCAAGGAGCGCAAGCACCGCATCGAGGACGCCGTCCGTAACGCCAAGGCGGCCGTCGAAGAGGGCATCGTCGCCGGTGGTGGCGTTGCTCTGCTGCAGGCCTCGATCAAGGCCTTCGAGAAGCTCGACCTGGTCGGCGACGAGGCAACCGGAGCGAACATCGTCCGGGTGGCCGTCGAGGCCCCGCTCAAGCAGATCGCGATCAACGCCGGTCTCGAAGGCGGAGTCGTGGCCGAGAAGGTCCGCAACCTCAAGCCCGGCTGGGGCCTGAACGCTGCGACCGGTGAGTACGTCGACCTGATCGCCGCGGGCATCATCGACCCGGCCAAGGTCACCCGCTCGGCACTGCAGAACGCCGCCAGCATCGCGGCGCTCTTCCTCACCACCGAGGCAGTCATTGCCGACAAGCCGGAGAAGGCGTCGGCTCCGGCCGGCGGCGGCGCTCCGGACATGGGCGGCATGGACTTCTGATCCTCTGATCCGAAGTTCGACAGCACGCCTGCACGGGCGGCTCTCCTCACGGAGGGCCGCCCTTGCGGCTGTTTGTGACCCCTGCGCTCCGCATAGGGTCGAGACTTGGGTATGACTGGGTCGGTGGCGGGAAACGGTGCGGTGGCGGGGATTTTGCTGGCGGCGGGGGCCGGGAGCCGAATGGGTATGCCCAAGGGGCTGCTCCGGACGGCGGACGGCACGCCCTGGGTGACCCGGGCGGTGGCCGCCCTCGCGGCGGGTGGCTGCGTGCCGATCCTGGCCGTCACCGGCGCCCAGGCCGAGCATGTCCAGGCCCTGGTCCCGTCCCTCGCGCAGATCGTGGTGGCCACCGACTGGAACGAGGGGATGGGCGCCTCGCTGCGGGCCGGGCTGCGCGCCCTGGAAAACCGACCGCCCAGCGTGCTTGCCGTGATCATCACCCTGGTCGACACGCCAGGGGTGACCCCGGAGACGGTGGCCCGGTTGCACCGGCTGGCCGGATCGACCGGGTCGGCGGTGCTGGCCCGGGCCGGGTACAACGGCGTCCCCGGACACCCGGTCCTGATCGGCCGGGAGCACTGGGCCGGAGTGATCGAGGCCGCCACCGGGGACGCGGGCGCTCGTGGCTACCTGGCCGGCCGGGACGTGGTCCTGGTGGAGTCGGCGGACGTCGGCTCCGGCGAGGACATCGACACGCCGGACGAATTGTGAGCCGTATTCTGGTCCGGTGACCACTGAGACCGGGCCCGACACCAGCAGGCTCGCGCCGCCGACCCGACTGGTCGTGCACACCGAGGTCACCGAGCAACCGATTGACGTGAGCACGCACACCGCGGCCGTGGCCGGCTCCTCCTCCGGAGCGGTGGTCAGCTTCGCGGGGGTGGTCCGCAACCATGACGGCGGGCGGCCGGTGACGTCGATCGAGTACGTCGGGCACCCGACCGCGGCGGCCGTGCTCGCCCGAGTGGTCGCCGAGGTGACGGCCGAGAGCCAGGCCGAGGCGGTCGCCGTCTCACATCGGCTGGGCCCGCTTGCCATCGGCGAGGCCGCCCTGGTCGTGGCGGTCGCCGGGGTGCACCGCGCGGAGGCGTTCAGCACCGCGATGCGGCTGGTGGACGAGGTCAAGCGGCAGCTACCGGTGTGGAAGCGGCAGGTCTTCCCGGACGGCACCGACGAGTGGGTCGACTGCCCCTAAGAAGAGGCGCTTGCGGTGGCCGCCGCCGGAATCGTGGCCGCCGCCCGGCCGCGCTCGTAGAGCCGCACCTCGTATCTGCGAACGAAGGTGACCCCGATCAGCCGGAAGCGGTTGTAGAGCAACCGCTCCTTCTCCAGGTCTGCCGGGCTGGAGACCTCGCCGTACCGGGCCGGGCCGGTGACCAGCCACACCCGGGTGCGACCCTTCAGCGCGGCGGCCAGTTCGTCGGCCGAAATCTCCTCGCCGAGCAGGGTGGCCGACTCCTGGGCGGGACGGGCCAGCGACACGTCGTCCACGCCGCGGAAGTCCTCCGGATACGCCTGCTCGACCACCCGCCGGCTCTCCGGCAGGAACAGCACCGCATCACCCGGCTGGCTGCCCTGGTCGACCGCTTCGGCGGCTCCCCGCAGGTCCTCGGCGTGACCGGCGGCCCGGTAGCGGTAGACGTCCTGCATATGGGCGCCGCCGATCGCCAGCACCAGCAGCAGGGCCACGATCCAGCGCGCCCGAATCAGAGTGGCCAGCGAGGCGAGGGCAAGAGCGCCGCCGGGCACGGTGAAGAACACGTAACGCCAGTCGAAGAGCGGATGCACCTGGGACACCGTCCACAGGATCACCGGCGGCAGCAGGGCCCAGGCCAGGCCCAGGGCCAGGGCCGGACTGTGGGTGCCGCGGCCGAGTCCGGCGAGCGCCAGGACCAGCACGGCCAGGATGCCGAATCCGATCCCGTACTCGGCCAGCAGGAAGCCGGTCAGCTGGTGCAGGTTCGGCCGCGGTAGCCAGGAGACCTGCTCGCTCTGCCCGGCGGAGGCGATCAACAGCGGAGAGAGGGTGGCGAGCGCACCACCCACCGCCAGCGCCCACCGCCGCCGGACCGCCCCGGCCGAGGTGGCCAGCACATAGGTCAGATGGACGACGACCAGCAGCAGGGCGAGCACATTCAGTAGGCCGAGGGCGATCAACGAGACGGCGTAGAGCACCCAGCGCCCGGGTAGCCAGGGCCGGCGGCAGACCCGGACCAGGGCCAGGGTGGCCGCCGTGGCCGCGAGCGCCACCATCGCGTATGGCCGGGCCTCCTGCGCGTACCGGCTGACCAGCGGGGCCACCGTCCACATCAGGCCGGCCAGGACACCGACCCGGGCCGAGTCCAGCTCTCGCCCGAGCTGGACCAGCAGCACCGCGGTCAGCACGGCGGCGACCACGGACACCAACCGGATCGGCGTGATCGAGCTGCTGGTTCCGAGCACCGCATGGACCAGCAGGTAGTACGTGGTGTGCACGAGGTCGACGTGGGTGGCCAGATCGACGATCTCGGACGCCGAGCGGGAGGTGATGTCCCGGGTGATGGCCTCGTCGAACCACGGGCTGGGCCGACCGACCCGCCAGCTGAACAGCGCTGCGGAGAGCACGGCGATCAGAAGCTCGGCGTAGCCGGGTCGTCTCAGCCGGGCCAGAAGATCGGTTCGGCGTGCGGGCGGAGCCGCGACTCTGGCGTCACCGGCCGTAATCGACCCGAACCGCTCGGGGCCGCGGCCCGTCGTCTGGGTCACCGGACGATCTCTCCTGCCAAGTCGATGTGCCGTGGGGGGTGCTCCGGTCACGGACGGCGACTCTGCCGCGGAGCCGGGTCAACCGTCGGTGCTCTGTCTGACCCTCTACTCCAAGGCGAGCTTACGCGAGCCGGGATGGCAGCGCGGTCACGTCCAGACAACAGCCCGGCAACGGTCAGGGACAGGACCGCAGGTCAACCACCCGCAAATGGTGGCAGAACGTCGACCACCGAGCCAATTGGCACCATTCGGTCACGCGGCCCGGCGGTCTCGTCGACCAGGAACGAGGCGGCGGCCAGCACCCGCTGCAAGGCCGGTCCATGTCGTTCGGCCAGGTGCCCGGCCAGCTCTTCCAACGGCCAGGAGCGGTTCACCGGGACCCGTTCCTCGTCCACTCCGGTGGCCGCCCGGGCACCGGCGAAATAGCGCACCGTGATTGATTCGGTCATCGGCCGGTCACCCTCCGATCGCGCTCATCGGCCGGTCCGGCTGCAGGAAGGACGGATCGTTGATGCCGTGCCCGGGCTGCTTGCCCCACATCGCGGTCCGCCAGACCTCGGCCAGTCGGTCGTCGTCGGCACCGGAACGGATCAGATCACGCAGATCCGTCTCACCCCGGGCGAAGAGGCAGTCCCGGATCTGGCCGTCCGCGGTCAGCCGGGTGCGGTCACAGTCGCCGCAGAACGGTCGGGACACCGAGGCGACGATCCCGACCCGGGGGCGTTTGCCGTCCATGCCCTGGTCCGGGCCGACGTACCAGGTCTGTGCCGGAGCCGCGCCGCGCTGCGACGGGTCGGTCTCGGTCAGCTCGAAGCTGCCGCTCAGCGCGGTCAGGATCTGCTCGGCGGTCACCATCCGGGCACGTTCCCAGGCGCCCTGCGCGTCCAGTGGCATCTGCTCGATGAACCGCAGTTCGTAGCCGTGCTCGACGGCCCAGCGCAGCAGCGGCACCGCCTCGTCGTCGTTCACCCCGGGCAGCAGCACGGTGTTGACCTTGATCGGCCCGAGCCCGACGGCCGCCGCCGCGGCCAGCCCGGCGAGCACATCCTTCAGCCGGTCCCGGTGGGTGATCTGCAGGAACCTGGCCTGATCGAGGGTGTCGAGGGAGACGTTCACCCGGTTCAGCCCGGCCTCCTGCAACGCCGCCGCGCGCTTGGCCAGCCCGATCCCGTTGGTGGTCAGGGCGGTGATCGGGGCCGCGCCGCTCGCCGTCCGGAGTTGCCCGGTGGCCTCGACGATCTTCTCCAGGCCCCGGCGCAGCAGCGGTTCGCCGCCGGTGAAGCGGACCTCCTCGACGCCGAGCCGCTGCACGGCGATGGTGATCAGGCGGATCACCTCGGCGTCGTTGAGCACCTGCTCACCGGGCAGCCAGTCCAAGCCCTCCGGCGGCATGCAGTACGTGCAGCGCAGTGAGCACTTGTCGGTCAGGCTGACCCGCAGATCGGTAGCCACCCGGCCGAAGGTGTCCAGCAGTCGGTGATCGGCCGGGCGTATGCCGGCCGGCGGATCCGCCGCGGGCCGTCTTCCCGGCAGGCCGAGCTGGACGTTGTTCACGCCGCCAGGGTAACTGCGATACCGACAAGCCGCCGATCTCGGCCCGATCTCGGCCCTCGGCGGCATGGAAGCGGTCCCATCGACAAAGGAAGCGGTCCCAGCCGGGTCGGATTTCCTTGGATCGGCCCAGGTCACGGGTAACACTGAAGGGATGAGCAATCACGAGGCGAGTCCTCGGCCCGGCTTCGGGCCCGACGAGTTCAGCTGGGGAACGGCCACCGCCGCGTTCCAGATCGAGGGTGACGCCGCAGGGCGGGGGGACTCGATCTGGGACGAGCAGTGTCGGCAACCGGGCCGGATCGCGGACGCCTCGAACGGCGTGGTGGCCTGTGACCACGTGCATCGCTACGTCGAGGACGTGGCGCTGATGGCCGAGCTCGGCGCGGATGCGTACCGGTTCTCCATCTCCTGGCCACGGGTGCAGCCGGGTGGGCGCGGCCCGCTGGCCGCGGCCGGAGTCGGCTTCTACGACCGACTGGTCGATGAACTGCTCGGTGCCGGGATTCAGCCCTGGGCCACGCTCTACCACTGGGACCTGCCGCTCGAGCTGGCCGGTGCGGCGGGTGGCTGGACCGGGCGGGACGTGGTGGACCGGTTCACCGAGTACGCGCTCGCGATCCACAGCGCGCTCGGCGACCGGGTCCGCGACTGGACGACGATGAACGAGCCGTGGTGCAGTTCCTGGCTCGGCTACGGCAGCGGCGAGCACGCCCCTGGTGAACGCAATCACGTACTGGCCGCCCGCGCGTCCCACCACCTGCTGCTGGCCCACGGCACCGCGGTCCGGGCGCTGCGCGCGCAGGCCCCGGCCGACCATCGGCTGGGCATCGTGCTGAACCTGTCGAACATCCACCCGGCACCCGGACGGGAGGACGACCTGGCGGTGGCGGCCGCCGCCCGCACCATTGACGGCCTGCAGAACCGCTGGTGGTTGGACGCCGTCCTGACCGGCCGGTACCCGGCTGACGTGCTCGAACTGCTCGACCCCAGCCTGGAGGGGGTGATCCAGGTCGACGACTTGAGCGTGATCTCCACACCGATCGACGTGCTCGGGGTCAACTACTACTGCGACACCTTCGTCGACGCGGACGGCCCGGCGGAGCGCACGCTGTCCGCGGCCTATCCGGTGCCGGAGCGGTTCACCAGCGTCGACTCGGGGCAGTCCGGCACCGGGATCGGCTGGCCGGTGACGCCGTCCGGCCTGACCGACATCCTGCTGCGGATCGGGACCGACTATCCCGGTGCCCCACCACTGGCGATCACCGAGAACGGCTCGGCGTACCCGGACGCCGCCACCGCACCGGCCGACGGCTCGATGGTCGAGGATCCGGACCGGGTCGCCTACCTGCGCTCGCACCTGGACGCGCTGTCGGTGGCCCGGCAGAAGGGCGCCGACGTGCGTGCCGACTTCGCCTGGTCGCTGATCGACAACTTCGAGTGGTCCTGGGGATACACCCAGCGCTTTGGCCTGGTCCACGTCGATTTCGGCACCCTGGCCCGCCGCCCCAAGCGCAGCTTTGCCACCTACGCGGAGCACATCGCGGCAGTGCGCAGGGACGTGTGATCACAAGCAGGGCCTAAAAGCACCTCATGGGAGATCGAACCGAAAGAGGGCATAGTTCGTAGGTCAGGATGACGAACGGCTCGATTTCGGCTCGACCAACATCCCTGCGGAGCATCCGATGAAGCTCAAAGGCCCATACCTGACCCTGGCAGGCGGGTTGACTGTCGCCGCGGTCCTGCTTTCTCTCAGCACTACGGCAGCCAAGAATGACGACGTCGCGGTGGCCGCTGCCGGGGCGGTCACCGCCACCGGCGAAGCCACCGACCCCGCGGCCTCAGCCGATGCGGCCGATGACTCGGCCAAGGAGCCGGCCGAGAAGGCGCCCAAACCTGCCGCCAAGCCCACGCCGCCCGGGACCTACGCCGGCACGGTGAAGGGCGGCGGAGCCTCGGTCGCGATCGCGGTCAAAGGCAAGACGGCCATCGCCTACGTCTGTGACGGCAAGAAGGTCGAGGCCTGGATGCAGGGCTCGGCCAACAGCACAGCTCTGTCCCTGAAGGGCAAGGACGGAGCCGTCCTGACGGCGAAGTACACCAAGAACAAGCTCTCCGGCACGGTTCGGACCGCGGGCAAGGAGTGGACCTTCGGCGTGAAGACCGTCAAGGCCCCGTCCGGGCTCTACCGCGCCGCCCGGAACGTGCGCACCGCCAAGGTTGTCGGCGGCTGGATCGTGTACGAGGGCAAGCAGGTCGGCATGCTGGACATTTCCGGGGTCGAGACCCCGGCGCCGCCGATCGACCTCGGGACCAACACGGTGACCATCAACGGCACCTCGGTCCCTGCCGCGCCCGTGGACGGTTCGCCGATCGATTGATCGATCGACCCATCGACCGACAGACTGTCCGATCGACCGACGGATCGACCGAGCGGGTGCAGGACTGACCATGGAGGTATCACCATGACGATGGACCCGGGCGCCCAGCTGGGCGCGAATCGGTCGCAAGGCTGGCTGTTCGTCCCACTGCTGATCGGTGCCGCGGTGTCGGTGGCGCTCGGTGTGTACGGGAACGTGCACGAGCCGACCGGGATCGCGGTGAACATCTCTGGGTTCTCCAGCCAGCAGACGGTCAAGGTGTGGCTGGCCAGCGGGGCCGCTGCCCTCGGCGTGGTGCAACTGCTGTCCGCAATGGCGATGTACGGCAAGCTGCCCGGGGTCCGGGCACCGCACTGGATCGGCGACCTGCACCGCTGGTCGGGCCGGTTGGCGTTCCTGCTGACCGTGCCAGTCGCGGTGCACTGCCTGTACGCGCTGGGGTTCTCGACCTTCGACACCCGGACCCTGGTGCACTCGCTGGCCGGCTGTTTCTTCTTCGGCGCGTTCACCGTCAAAATGCTGATCCTGCCGCGCCGAGGAGTGCCCGGCTGGGGCCTGCCGCTGTTCGGTGGGCTGGTCTTCACGGCGCTCGCAGCGCTGTGGCTGACCTCGTCGTTCTGGTTCTTCACCACCGTAGGAGTCAAGCTGTGAGCACCCCCACGGAACTGCCCGCATGCGCTCAGCCCTGTCCCAGCCGGCGGGCCGCCCTGACCTTCGGTGCGGCGGCGGGCGCTGCCGCATTGCTGACTGGCTGCTCGACCTACGGCGGGTCGGCCGACGCCGACTCGGGCGCCGCGGGCAATGACGCCGCCGCGGACCCAGGCGCCGACGCCTCCGGCGGGGCCGAAGCCGGGGCCGGCACGGCGGCGGTGTTGGCGAAGACCTCGGACATCCCGGTCGGCAGCGGCAAGATCTTCGCCAAGAAGGGGGTGGTGGTCACGCAGCCGACGGAGGGGACGTTCAAGGCGTTCTCCACCGTATGCACCCACCAGGGCTGCGCGGTCGAGAAGATCGCGGACGGCACGATCAACTGCCTGTGCCACGGCAGCAAGTTCACCATCGCCGATGGTTCGGTCGCCGCCGGCCCCGCCCCCAAGCCGCTTCCGGCCCGAAAGATCAAGGTCGACGGCGACTCCATCACCCTGGCCTAGGACTCAGTCAGGTCGCGGACCTCGGCGTAGCGCTCCCGGACGCTGGGGGTCCGGTCCGCCTCGTAGGTCTGTGACCCCTCCAGCGGCCAGTTCGGGGGCTCGTTCGAGCTCTCGCCGCGAGACCGAGCCAACGCCCAGGCCGCCTGCCGGGCGGCGCCGTCCGCGACGTACTCGCCCGGCGGTGGGACGACCACCGGGTAGCCGAGCACGGCCGGCGCAATCCGGCAGACCGCCTCCGACCTGGCTCCGCCACCGACCAGCAGCACCCTGCGGACCTGCGCTCCCTCGGCCACCAGCGCGTCCAGCCCGTCGGCGAGCCCGCAGAGCAGACCCTCCACGGCGGCTCGGGCCAGGTGCGCGGGGGTGGAGGTGTGCAGCCGGAGGCCATGGACCGCGCCGCTCGCGCCCGGCCGGTTGGGGGTCCGCTCACCCTCGAAGTAAGGCACCAGCACCAGCCCGTCAGCGCCGGACGGCGCGCTGAGCGCGAGCCGTGCCAATTCCTCGTGGCTGCACTGCAGCAGGGTGGCGACGGCGTCCAGCACCCTCGCAGCGTTGAGCGTGCAGACCAGCGGCAGGAACCGCCCGGTGGCGTCGGCGAAGCCGGCGACGATGCCGGTCGGGTCGGCGGCCGGCACGTCGCTGATCGCGGAGACCACGCCGGAGGTGCCGATCGAGACGATCACGTCACCCGGCAGCGCACCGACCCCGAGGGCAGCGGCCATGTTGTCGCCGGTGCCCGCCCCCAGTACGGCATCGCTGCTGATCCCCTTCGCGGCGGTGACGCCGCCCTGATCGGCCGGCCCGAGCACCCGCGGCAGTCGGGCGTCGTGGCCGAGGGCGGCGATCAGCAGATCTCGCCGGTACTCGTTGGTCGCCGGGGCGAAGTAGCCGGTCCCGGAGGCATCGCCGCGATCGGTGGCCAGGGCGTCGAACCCGGGACCGGTCGCCGTCGACGACTGCAGCCGCCAGCTCAGCCAGTCGTGCGGCAGGCAGACCGCCTCGGTCCGGGCGGCGTTCTCCGGCTCGTGCTCTGCCATCCAGGCCAGCTTGGTCACCGTGAACGAAGCGACTGGAACGCTACCGACGCCGTCCGCCCAGACCTGCGGCCCGCCGCGCTCGCTGATCAGGCGGAGGGCGGCGGGGGCCGACCGGGTGTCGTTCCAGAGCAGGGCCGGCCGAACCACCGCGCCGTCGGCGTCGAGGGTGACCATGCCGTGCTGCTGCGCACCGACGGACACCGCCTCGACGTCGTCCAGCCCGCCGGCCGCCGTCACGGCCTCGCCGAGCGCCTGCCACCAGGCCGCCGGGTCCACCTCGGTGCCGTCCGGGTGGGTCGACCGGCCCTCGCGGACGAGGCGCCCGGTCTCGGCGTCCCGAATCACCACCTTGCACGACTGGGTCGAGGAGTCGACCCCGGCGACCAGGCTCATCAGCGCGCGTTCATGACGTGCTCGGCGGCCAGCTGAGCGAGCTTGACGAAGCCGGCGCCACGTTCGCCGGCGGCGTCCACGTCGAACTCCTCGAACGCCGATCGGTCCGCGAGCAGCTCGGTATAGCTCTCGCCGTCCGAGAGGGTCGGGACGGCCAGCTCGGCAACCTTGGCCGCAGCCAGCGCCGCCTGCACCTCCGGGTCGGCCCGGAAGGCCTTGGCCCGCTCGTGCAGCATCAGGTACATGCTCATGTTCGCGGCTGCCGACGTCCAGACCCCGGTCATGTCCTCGGTGCGCAACGGCTTGTAGTCGAAGTGCCGCGGGCCGGTGTAGGCCGGACCGCCGTTGACTCCGCCGTGCTCCAGCAGGTCGACCAGGAAGAAGGCATTCAGCAGGTTGCCGTGGCCGAAGATCAGGTCCTGGTCGAACTTGGGCCCGTTCTGGCCGTTCAGGTCGATGTGGAAGAGCTTGCCCATCCACAGTGCCTGGGCCACACCGTGGGCCATGTTCAACCCGGCCATCTGCTCGTGCCCGACCTCGGGGTTGATCCCGACCAGCTCGTGGTGCTCCAGCGTGGAGATGAAGGCCAGGGCGTGACCGAGGGTCGGCAGCAGGATGTCGCCGCGCGGCTCGTTCGGCTTGGGCTCGATCGCGAACCGCAGGCCGTAGCCCTGGTCGATGGAGTACTGGGCCAGCAGGTCGATGCCCTCGCGCATGCGCTCCAGCGCCGCCTGGACGTCCTTGGCGGCCTCGGTCTCGCTGCCCTCGCGGCCGCCCCACATCACAAACGTCTTTGCGCCGAGCCGACCGGCGAGGTCCATCTGGCGCATCATCTTGCGCAGCGCGTACCGGCGGACCGAGCGGTCGTTGCTGGTCAGGCCGCCGTCCTTGAAGACCGGGTGGGTGAAGGTGTTGGTGGTGACCATCGGGACCTTCATCCCGGTCTCGGCCAGCGCGCCCTCGAACCGCTCGATCACCTTCTCCCGCTCGGAGTCGGTCGAGCCGAAGGGGACCAGGTCGTCGTCGTGGAACGTGACGCCGTAGGCCCCGAGTTCGGACAACCGGTGCACGGATTCAACCGGATCCAGCGGTGCCCGGGTGGCGTCTCCGAACGGGTCGCGGGCCTGCCATCCGACCGTCCACAAACCGAAGGTGAACCGGTCATCGGGGGTGGGGGTGCTGGCCATCGGGCCCTCCAGGGGTTCTCGAATGCGTCTGTGATCCCCGCTCGGCAAGCGGCTCGATAACGTTATCGAACCTTTGCCGCGTCAGGTCGATAACGATCGTAAGCCGTTGTCCGCCGCGGCTGCAGGGCGGTCCGGCTCCGGTCACCCAGGTGACTCCTCCGACGTATTCCGCCGCTTCCTGGTACGGTGAACGAAGATGAACACGAGGTGAACACGAGGTGTATTGATGGAAACCACCAGGACAACGGTTCCGGATGGCCGTCTCAGTGAGCCGGCAGTCGACCATGCACGTTCGGAATGGAATGCCCGTGGCCTCCGTCCGATCGCGCACTGGGTGTTGATGCCGACCTCCGGCGGTGGCAGCCGACTCTCAATGGTCTGGGAGGTCCCGAACCCACTGCCACCGGGTAGCGGAGCCTGATCCACACCTGCCTGATCCTGGGTTATCAGCCGGAGAACATCCGCACGGCCGAAGCCTCCACCTCCTCGTACTGTCGACCGGCCACCGCCAACGCCGCCTGGATCTCCTCCAGCGCGGCGCGGACCCGTTCCTGCGTTCCACGCCACTCATTGACGACGTGCTGGAACGACGTGGCGGCCTGGCCGCGCCAGCCGGCCTGCAGTTCCAGCAGATGCCGCATCATCCGGTCCACCTCTGCACCGATCTGCTGGGCGGACGCCTGCACCGCGGCTCCCGCCTGGGTCACCTGCGCGCTGTCAACCTCGAACCTGGTCATCGGACTCATCCCATCTAATCGTCGTTGAGCGTCCGGGAAAGACCCTGCCAGGATCGGAACGAGCCCGCTGGCGTTGTCCACAGCCTTGAAAACTTGTGGATAACCGTGTGGACAAACCAGTGGCCGGGGCGGACGCAGCACGTGCTGCATCCGCCCCGGCCACGGGCCGGTCAGGTCAGGTCAGTCCGCGGGTCAGTTCTGCGAAGCGGGCTTGGCCCCGAGCGTGACCTTGACATCGATGGTCTTGCCGTCCCGGACCACGGTCAGCGTCACCGCGGTTCCGGCCTGCCGCTCGCGAAGCTGGCCGACCAGCGACAGCGAGCTGTTCACCGGATCGCCGTCCACCGCGATCACGGCGTCGTTGACCTTGAGCCCGGCCTTCTCCGCCGGCCCGCCGCTGAGGATCTGCTTGAGCACCGCAGCGTCCCGGCTGGCGCCGTCGGCGGTGGCCGTGCCGTCCTGCGGGCTGACGCCGAGCCAGGCGTGCGACACCGTGCCGCCCTTGATCAGCTGGCTGGTGACGTCCTTGGCCTCGTCGATCGGGATCGCGAAGCTGAGCCCGATGCTGCCGGACTGGCTGGACTGACCGAAGGCGCTGCCGCTGCTCAGGCTGGCGATCGACGATGGGATGCCGATCACCCGGCCCTGAGCGTCGACCAGCGCACCGCCGCTGTTGCCCGGATTCACCGCGGCGTCCGTCTGGATCGCGTTGGTGACCACGGTTTCGCCGGAGGACTGGCTCGGATCGGTGGGCTCGGCGGTGGTCGTCGTCGGTCGGTCGGTGGCGCTGACGATGCCGGTGGTCACGGTGCCGGCCAGGCCGAGCGGGTTGCCGACCGCCATCACCGGATCGCCGACCGCGACCGCCTTCGAGTCGCCGAGCACGGCCGGGACGAGGTCCTTCGGCGGGTTCGTCAGCTTGATCACTGCGAGGTCGGTGGAGGGATCGGTGCCGACCACGGTCGCGTCGTAGTTGCGGCCGTCGGAGAGCACAACCTCAACCGTGGAGCCGCTTCCGGTGCTGGAGACGACGTGGTTGTTGGTGACGATCCGGCCGGTCTTGTCGAGGATCACCCCGGAGCCCTCACCGGAGCCACTCTGCCCGGTCACCTGCACGGCGACCACGCTCGGCATCACCGCCTTGGAGACCGCGCCCCAGTCCGGAGAGCTGGTGCTGCTGCTCGTCACCGGTGCCTTGACGGACGGCGTGGAGCTGGTCGGCGCGGTGGTGGTAGTCACCGAGTCCTGGGTCTGCAGCACGATGCCCGCGGTGAGCAGGCTGGACAGCGCTGCCGCACCGGCACCCACGGCGAGTACGCCACCCCAGCCCGGACGGCGCGGCTGACGCTTACCGGTCACCGGCGGAATCGGCGGCTGACCACCATAGCCAGAGCCGGCCGGGTAGCCGGCATCGGGGCCCGCGTCCGGGGTGGTGGTGCTGCCGGTGTGACCGAACGCCTCGCCCGGCCAGGACGTCGGCGCTGCAGCCGGAGTGGAGTCGGCGTAGGTCGGGACCGGCGCGGCTGCGGCGGTCGGCGGCGCCTGGTAGGCCTGCGGCCAGCCGGGCGGCGCGGTGGGCGGTTGGCCCTGCCAGTCCGACTCGGTCCGCTGGGCGCCGCCCGGAGGGGCGAACTCGGCGGTGGCGTCCGCGGCGGGCGCCTGTGCGGTGTTCTCCGACGAGCTGCCCGGGCGTCGCGCCCAGGCGTACCCGTGGTCGTTTTCGTTGTCCGTGGTCTGCGTCATCGTTCTCACCCTCATCGCCCGCGTGCTGACGATGTTCAGTTGACCGGACCAGCCTCGTGATTGCCTGCACCGGGTCTGTGAAAAGCCTGGGAACCTGAAACCGGCCGCAAAATCACCGATGCCCCGGCCATCCCGGCCAGGGCATCGGAGAAAGTCGAGCGATATCGAGCGATCAGTCGCCGGTCGTGGCGACCGGGCCGACGATCGGCCGGCCGTCGGTGCCGAGTCGGGTTCGTCGCGGGTTGGCGAGCGAGGCGGTCTTCGGGCTCTCGCTGCTGCCGTCACTGTCCGTCGTAGTGGCTGTGTGATTCATCTGCGTCTCCCTCGGTGGAACGTCGAGTCCGTTCTCGTGCCCCGCTACCACCCTGACGAACGCTTGTGACCCCTGGGTTTCAGCGCGGAGAACGATCGGTCCCGTCCGCAAAAACTGTTCGCTGGTGCGATCGCCGTTGCCTGCCCAGGTTATCGCTGCAGGCCAGAGGCTGCATGCACAAACGGGGACGAGTCCGATGTGGTAGGTATCACTTGTCCGGACAGGAATCATCGACTGGGCTCGGGAATGTCCGGACACAACCGCCGAGCGACCTGCGCAACTCCCGCCCCCGGATCCCCTCCGAGGCGCTCGGATCCCGCTCCGAGTCCCCGGTCGGCCGCAGAAAATACGAACTGAGAGTTACCGATCGAGAGATTGTGAAATCGCCGCCGAGGCTCGGCCGATCAGTCGCTGAGGTCGATGTCCAGATCCGGGTCCTGATCGGTGACGTCCTTCGACACCGCCACGGAGGCCAGCGGCAGCTCCACCCGGAACGTCGCGCCACCGCCGGGGGTGGGGGCCACCCCAACCCTGCCGCCGTGCGCGGTGACCACCGCGGTGACGATGGACAAGCCCAGCCCGGACCCCCCGCCCTGGCTGCGCGCCCGGGAGGCGTCGACCCGGTAGAACCGCTCGAACACCTTGACCGCGTGTTCCGGCGGCAGCCCGGGTCCGTGGTCGCGGACCTCCAGGACGGCGAGGCCGTCCTCGGTGCCCACCGCGACCTCGATCGGGGTGCCGTCCGGGGTGTGCCGGACCGCGTTGCCGACCAGGTTGCCCACCACCTGCCGCAGTCGGTTGTCGTCACCGATCACCACGGTCGGCTCGGGACCGCGTCCGGAATCCAGCCCGACCAGTTGGACCTTTCGGTCCGGCGCCAGCCCCCGGGCATCGTGCGTGGCGTCACCGGCGAGCACGGCCAGGTCCACCGGATCGGTCCGGGACGGTCGCTGCTCGTCCAGCCGGGCCAGCAGCAGCAGATCCTCCACCAGACTGCCCATTCGCCGGGACTCGTCCTCGATCCGGCCCATCGTCCGGGCCACGTCCTCCGGCTCACGGACCGCGCCCTGCCGGTAGAGCTCGGCGAAACCCCGAATCGAGGCGAGCGGCGTCCGAAGTTCGTGTGAGGCGTCCGCCGCGAACCGTCGGGTGCGCTGCTCAGACGCCTCCCGAGAGCGGAACGCACTCTCGATCTGCGCCAGCATGCCGTTCAGGGACGACGTCAGCCGGCCGACCTCGGTGGACGCCGGGTGGTCAGGGATCCGCCGGGAGAGGTCACCGGCAGCGATCGCCGCCGCCGTCTCCTCCACCTCGGTCAGCGGGACGAACGCCCGCCGAATCGCCAGCCAGCCGAGCAGCGCGCAGAGCAGGATCAGCGCCGCGCCGAGCAGCAGGAAGATCACCCGAAGCTGCCGGACCGCGCCGTCCGCTTGACCGAGCGAGAGGCCGACGACGACAAAGCCGTTCACCTTGTTGTCCTGGTCGACGGTCGGGTAGACGGCCAACCGCCACCGCTGACTGCCGTCCTGCGATCTCACCGTGGACAGCTGGCCGCGCTCCTTGAGCGCGTCGTCGACCGTCAAGTTGGGCAGCCGCGGAGTAAGTCCGGGATGCTGCTGCACCTCACGGGTGTACGTCACGGTCGGGACGTCGCCGATCGGGGCCAGCAGCACGACGTACTGGCTGGGCACCTGAACGGCGGGATCCGGCATGCGGCCGCGCCGACCTCCGAGCGCCACCACGGGTGCCACCGCGGTCGGCGAGAGAGCCTGGTCGACCTGATCGGTCAGGTACCTCTTCAGGAACACCTGGGCGCCCAGTCCGGTCGCGGTGAGCGCGGCCACCAGCAGGACCACCAGGATCCCGACCAGCCGAGCCCGCAGCGGGACGCCGTCCCACCGATTCCGGACCTGCTTCAACCGGACCTTGTCCGGCGCTGCTCCGCCCACCAGGACGTCCTCGGTCGGACCGGTCGACGGCTCCGAAGCGGACGGTGGTGGGGGCATCATCATCGACGTGCTCATATGTCAGGCCTGCGGAGGCAGGCGCAACACGTAGCCGACCCCGCGCTTGGTATGGATCAGCGGCGGGTCGACGTCGTCAACCTTTCGGCGCAGGTACGAGATGTAGGACTCGACGATGCCGGCCTCGCCGTTGAAGTCATAGGCCCAGACGTGGTCGAGGATCTGCGCTTTCGACAGCACCCGGTTGGGGTTCAGCATCAGGTAGCGCAACAGCTTGAATTCGGTCGGCGACAGCTCGATCAGTCGGCCGTTCCGGCGGACCTCGTGCGAGTCCTCGTCCAGCTCCAGGTCGTGAAACACCATCCGGCCGCTCTCGGCGTCGGCCGCAACACCGGTCCGGCGCAGCACAGCGCGGATCCGGGCGACCACCTCCTCCAGGCTGAACGGCTTGGTGACGTAGTCGTCGCCGCCGACGGTGAGGCCGGTGACCTTGTCACCGGTGTCGTCCCGGGCGGTGAGAAACAGCACCGGCATGTCCCGGCCCCGCTCGCGCAGTTTCCGGGTCACGGTGAAGCCGTCCATGTCCGGCATCATCACATCGAGCACGACCAGATCCGGGCGATGCTGCTCGGCGAGCTTCAGCGCCTCAGCCCCGTCCGCCGCCGGAACCACGTCGAACCCGGCAAATCGCAGGCTCGTCGTCAATAGTTCACGGATGTTCGGCTCGTCGTCCACGACCAGCAATTTTGCCTCAAACGTCTTTTCAGCCACGACCTGAGTATCGACCCGAAGTCTGGAAACTTGCTGGGAGAAGCCCGTTTGCCAGATGGGCATCGCGGGTGCACCATAGTCGGTGCCATTGAAACACCAAGATTCTCTATCCAGCACACCAAAGAACGACACCTGATGGTGGCTGATGGCGCACACCCTTGACGTACTCTTTTGAGATGACGCGCATCACGGTGGAGATCGACGACGAGTTGTTGGCCATCGCTCGTGAGGTGCTGGGAACGGAGACCAAAGTGGCAACAATCAACGCAGCTCTGCAAGAAGTGGCCCGCCGAAAGCAGGTGGCCGAGATGCTGGCTCTCCTCAACAGCGTGGAGATGGACTTTTCCGGATCCGCGAATTCGTTCCGGTACGGCGGAGGACGAGATCTCAGCAAGCTGGCAGAGAAAGCGCGTCTGGAAGTGGAAGCCGAACGACGTGAAGCCGAAGGGCGTGGGCCGGTCTGATGGCTGGGACTGTCTATCTGGCCGATACGTCATTCCTGGTTCATCAAGATCGAGACCCGGCGCTTCAGAATCGTTACGAAGGGCTGCTGCTCCAGGGGCGGGTCGCGCTCTGCCAGATGGCGGCCATGGAGTGGATCACTGGCGCTGCCGATGCACAGGCAGCGGCGACGTTGGCCACAGTCATCAAAGGGCACCGCTGGTTCGACGTGACCGCCAGTGCCATGGATCGGGCGGTGGAGGTGTACCTCCAGCTGGCCGCGAAAGGCCAGCACCGGAAGTTTTCGCTACCCGATCTGATTATTGCCGCTACCGCTGAGCAGAACGGGGCGACCGTGCTGCACTACGACAGCGACTACGACCGGATCGCGGCTATCACTGGTCAGCCGGTCGAATGGGTCGCCCCCCGCGGATCCCTCTAGGAGACCCGCGGGACGAACGGACGACGGGACGTCGGGGATCAGTCGGTGGGCTCGGGGGCCTGCTCGGTGCTCAGGTCCTCGGCGTCCACGATCCGGTAGGCGTAGCCCTGCTCGGCCAGGAACCGTTGCCGGTGGGCGGCGAAGTCCTGGTCCAGGGTGTCCCGGGCGATCACCGCGTAGAACCGGGCGGTCTTCCCGTCGTGCTTCGGGCGCAGCAACCGGCCCAGCCGCTGGGCTTCCTCCTGCCGGGAGCCGAACGAGCCCGACACCTGGATCGCCACGCTCGCCTCGGGCAGGTCGATCGAGAAGTTCGCCACCTTGCTGACCACCAGGGTGGAGATCTCGCCGTTCCGGAAGGCCTGGAACAACCGCTGCCGCTCCGCCACCGAGGTCTCACCCTTCAGCACCGGCGCGTCCAGCCGCTCACCCAGATCGTCCAGCTGATCCAGGTACTGCCCGATCACCAGCAGCTGCTCACCGGCGTGCCGGCGCACCAGTTCCTCGACCACCTTGGACTTCGACGTGCTGGTGGCGCACAGCCGGTAGCGCTCCTCCGGCTCCGCGACCGCGTAGGCCAGCCGCTCGCGTTCCGGCAGCGTGACCCGGACCTCAACGCAGTCCGCCGGAGCGATGTAGCCCTGCGCCTCGATGTCCTTCCAGGGCGCGTCGTACCGCTTCGGCCCGATCAGACTGAAGACGTCACCCTCGCGGCCGTCCTCGCGGACCAGGGTCGCGGTCAGCCCGAGCCGGCGGCGGGCCTGCAGGCTGGCCGTCATCCGGAAGACCGGCGCCGGCAGCAGGTGGACCTCGTCGTACACGATCAGGCCCCAGTCCCGGGCGTCGAACAGGTCCAGGTGCGCGAAGGCACCCTTCCGCTTCGTCGTCATCACCTGGTAGGTCGCGATCGTCACCGGGCGGATCTCCTTGCGCGAGCCGGAGTACTCGCCGATCTCCTCCTCGGTCAGGCTGGTCCGAGCGAGCAGTTCGTCCCGCCACTGCCGGGCCGAGACCGTGTTCGTCACCAGGATCAGCGTGGTGGTGCCGGACCTGGCCATCGCGGCCGCACCGACCAGGGTCTTGCCGGCCCCACAGGGCAGGACGACCACCCCGGACCCGCCGTGCCAGAAGTTGTCCACCGCCTCGTTCTGGTACGGCCGTAGTACCCAGCCGCCATCCGTGACCAGGCTGATCGGGTGCTTCTCGCCGTTGACGTAACCGGCCAGGTCCTCGGCCGGCCAGCCCAGCTTGAGCAGCACCTGCTTGAGGTTGCCTCGCTCACTCGCATGCACCAGCACGTTCTCGGCGTCCAGCCGGGCGCCGACCAGCGGCGACACCTTCTTGCTGCGGAGCACCTCCTCCAGCACCGGGACGTCGATGGCGTGCAGCATCAGCCCGTGTTCGGGGTCCTTGACCAGCTGCAGCCGGCCGTATCGGGCCATCGTCTCGGCGACGTCCA
>Ga0307513_10002586_pt1 | contig 25017 bp, 18 predicted proteins | sample 15_EM_MG_FD_202174 | JGI IMG/M metagenome (GOLD analysis project Ga0307513, IMG submission 202174) | Populus trichocarpa ectomycorrhiza microbial communities from riparian zone in the Pacific Northwest, United States - 15_EM | ecosystem: Host-associated > Plants > Roots > Unclassified | place...
ACTACTGCGCCAATGCGCAAAAGGAAATCGCCACGTCGCGCGTCCCCGCGCGCAACGTGCTGGTGACCGACTACCAGGCATTCTCGCGCGCCACTCCGTCGGTGAAGCCGCTCGAAACCTTGCAGTACGTGGGATATTCCGATCCGCAGCGCACCAAGGCGCGCATGATTTCCTGCAAGCTGCATAGCGCAGAGCGGATCCGCGCCGCATACGGCGCCACGGCCGCGGGCGAATCGACCACCTGCGCGCGCCTCAATCGACGCACGCTCGATGCCGTGATGCTGACGCTCAGCGATCGGCAGAAGAAGAAGATGCCGTTCAAGGGCTCGATTGGCGTGCTGCTCCACCCCGATGAGCAGGCCACCAGCGAATCGCAGTGGCTCGAATCCTTCACGATGGTCCAGACCGATGCCGGCGGCACGCTGCGCATTCGCGCCAAGAGTCTCGGCGGCGGCAAGATGCGCGTGAGCTCCAAGGCGAACGCGAACGCCGGCCGTCAGTACTGCCACCTGATCGCTCCGGACTACCTGAAACGAATCCTGCTCGGCGAAGTGAAGCTTCCCAAGGCCGAATTTCCGGAAAGCGGGCAGACCGCGAGCCGTTAGCGAGTCAGCTGCTAAGCTTCCGCGCGTGGCTACCGTCATCGCGCCGGATTCCCGCGCCCCCTATTCGCGTAGTGAAGAACTCGCGCACACGCTGACCGCGGGACTCGGCATCGTGGCCTGCGCGGTCGCGATTCCGTGGCTGGCCTGGGTCGCCGCGGGGGACCCGCTGCGGCTCGCTGCAGCGATGGTCTTCGGCGTCTCCGCACTCGCAATGTTCGCGACCTCGGTGATCTATCACTGGGAACGGGCGCCCGAGCGCAAGCACCGCCTGCGCAAGCTCGATCACTCGGCGATCTATCTACTCATCGCCGGCACCTACACGCCGTTCACGCTGGTAGCCATGCAAGGCGCCTGGGGCTGGTCGTTATTCGGCGTGGTCTGGACGATGGCGGCGCTCGGTGTCGTGGCGAAGACCACGGTGGGCTTTCGCTATCCGCGCCTGTCGACGGCGCTGTACCTCGGCATGGGATGGCTCATCGTGATTGCCATCAAGCCGCTGCGCGAGAGCCTCACGGCCACGGAGATCGGCTGGATCGCCGCCGGTGGCCTGCTGTACACCGGCGGCGTGCCGTTCTACATCTGGAAGTCGAAACGCTACACGCACGCCGTGTGGCACTTGTTCGTGCTCGGCGGCGTGGCCTGCCATTTCGCCGCCGTACTGAGCGTGGTGAGCGGCCGCGACTGAAGTCTATTTCTTGCGCCGCGCCGCCGCGGGCCGTTTGCGCGGGACCTTTTTCTTCGGCGCCGACCGTTTCCGGGCAACGACCTTTTTCTTCGGTGCCGACTTCTTCTTTACCGTCTTTTTCCTGGCAGGTTTCTTCTTTGCCGGTTTCTTCATTGCCGGATTTTTTCCAGTGGCCTTCTTCGGCGACTCGACGCCGCGCAGCTGATCGATGATCGACGGATTCTCCAGCGTCGAAAGATCCTGCGTGATGTCCTCGTTGCGCGCGATGGAGCGCAGCAGGCGGCGCAGGATCTTGCCCGAACGAGTCTTCGGCAGGTTTTCAACGAACCGGATGTCATCGGGCCGGGCAATGGCGCCCAACTGCTCGGTCACCCAGTCGCGCAGGATTTTCGTGAATGCTTCGACAGACTCGCCGGTAGGACGATCGCCGCGAAGCACGACGTAGGCAAACACGGACTCGCCCTTGACGTCGTGCGGTTTGCCGACCACCGCGGACTCGGCGACTTTCGGATGCGCCACCAGCGCGGATTCGATCTCCATGGTGCCGAGGCGATGACCAGCGACGTTCAGCACGTCGTCGATGCGGCCCATGATCCAGAAGTAGCCGTCCTTGTCACGATGCGCCGAGTCGCCCGCCACGTAGCAGCGGTTCTGGAAAGTCTCCCAGTAGGTCTTCAGGTATCGATCGTTGTCGCCCCAGATGGTGCGCAACATCGACGGCCATGGCTTTCTAACTACCAGGTACCCGCCGGCATCCGCGCCCTGCACTTCGTCGCCGCGAGCATCGACAATGGTCGCATCGATGCCCGGCAGTGGCTGCGTGCACGAGCCCGGCTTGGTGGCGGTGATTCCGGGCAGCGGCGAGATCATGATGGCGCCGGTCTCGGTCTGCCACCAGGTGTCGACGATGGGGCAACGCATGCGGCCGATGTGCTCGTGATACCACATCCATGCCTCGGGGTTGATCGGCTCGCCCACCGAGCCTAGCAACCGCAGCCGGGTGAGATCGTAGCGCGCGGGAATGTCTTCGCCGAGTTTCATGAGCGCGCGAATGGCCGTGGGCGCCGTGTAGAAGATGGTGACGCCGAGCGATTCGCAGATCTGCCAGAAGCGTCCGGCGTGCGGGAACGTGGGCGCGCCCTCGTAGATGACGATGCTGGCCCCGGCCGCCAGGGGACCATAGGCGACGTAGCTGTGGCCGGTCACCCAACCGATGTCGGCGGTACACCAGAACACGTCCTGTTCGTTCAGATCGAACACCCATTTGCTGGTGAGCTTCGCTCCCAGTAGATAACCGGCGCTCGAATGCTGGATGCCCTTGGGCTTGCCCGTCGAGCCCGACGTGTACAGCAGGAACAGCGGATGCTCGGCGTTGACCCACACCGGATCGCACACCGGCGGCTGCCCTTCGATGACGTCATGCCACCAGACATCGCGCCCCGGGTACATGTCCAGGTCCTGGCCGGTGCGCTTGAGCACGATGACCTTGCGAATGCTCTTGCAGCCGCTCGCCAGCGCCTTGTCCGCTGCCTCCTTGAGCTCCACGGCTTTGCCGCCGCGCCAGCCTCCGTCGGCGGTGATGAGCAGCACGGCGCCGGCATCTTCGATGCGATCCTTGAGTGACAGCGCCGAGAATCCGCCGAACACCACCGAATGGACGGCGCCGACGCGTGCGCACGCGTGCATGGCGACAATCGCCTCGGGCACCATCGGCATGTAGATGACCACGCGATCGCCGGTTTTCACGCCCTGCGCCTGCAGCGCGTTGGCAAAACGGCAGACGTCGGCGTGCAGTTCCCGATATGACACATGGCGCACATCGCCGGGTTCGCCCACGAAGGTCACCGCCGTCTTGTGGCCCCGCTCCTCGAGATGAACGTCGAGGCAGTTGTAGGAGACGTTGAGCTCGCCGTCCGTGAACCACCTGTAGTTGGGCGCGCGCGATTCATCGAGCGTGATGCTGAAAGGCTTGTGCCAGCGCAGCTCGGTCTGCGCCTGGCGCGCCCAGAACCCATTGTGGTTCGCGGCGGCCTCGGCGCGCAGGGCTTTGAGGTCGGCCGGCTTGAGCCGGGCCTTGGCGGTGAATTCGGCGGTTGGCGGAAAGCGTCGCTCTTCGATGAGAACGGATTTGATGTTTTGGCTGCTCATGTTTTGCCCGCTCGGGGGCGCAAAGGATACCGTATGAATTGTTCGGCCCTGTAAACCGAAACACCTTCTCGGCAGTCTTAACCGTAGCCGCCACAAACTCGGGGAGAACATTCATGCGTTCCAGAAACTGGTTGTTATTGCTCGCGCTCGGGCCGGCGACCGCATTCGCCTGGGGAGATGGCTGCACGGTCCAGGCGGATCGCGCGGGCGGGGTGGACGCGAAAGGCGTCGAAAAGGTCGTGATCCGGGCTGGTGCCGGCGACATGAAGGTCGTCGGGCGCGGCAACGCGGTTCGCATCGAAGCGCGCGGCGTTGCCTGTGCCTCCAAACAGGAATTGCTCGATGCCACCCAGATCACCGTGCGGCGCGAAGGAAACATCGTCTACGTCGAAACCGCCCTGCCGCAGGACAAAGACGGCTGGTCGTCCTTCGTCAACAACGAATATGCGTACATCGACCTCGGCGTCGCGCTGCCAGCCAGCATCCCCGTGGAAGCGGTCGACTCGAGCGGCGATGCAACGTTCGAAGACCTGCAGGCGCTGGCACTGCAAGACAGCTCGGGCGACTTGCAGCTGAACCGCATCGCCGGCCTCGCCGACGTGACCGACAGCTCGGGCGACCTCAACATCGACGGCGCGGGCAACGTGCGGGTACGCGACAGCTCCGGCGACATCGAGGTCGAGACGGTGCACGGCGATGTTGAAGTGACGCTGGACAGCTCGGGCGACATCCACGTCGAAAACGTCGACGGCAGCGTCAAGGTCTTACAGGACAGCTCCGGCGGCATTCGCGTCGAAAACGTGAAAGGCAGCGTTTCCGTCGATTCCGACAGCTCCGGCGATATCTACGCCGGGCAGGTGAATGGAGACTTCACGGTGGGTGAGGACAGTTCCGGGTCGATCGAGCACGAATCGATCGGCGGCAAGGTCACCGTGCCGTCGAACAAACGCGACGCGGACGTGGAATAACCGCGAGGGATCAGGCGGCAGCGGCGAGAGGCATCAGCGCGAGCCGCTCGGCCTGGCGGCGAAGCATCGGTCCGAAATTGTGACGGTCGAAGAAGGCCGTCAGCGCCGTCACATCGGGCGCGCGGCGCACGAGATCGGCACGCACAATTTCCAGCGGCATGTTGCAGGCGATCTCGGTCAGGCGGCGCGCGAAGAATGCGGCCTCGCGATGCTCGACAAGCTTCGCGGCGAGTTTGCCGGCGCCGCGCACCGGAATCTCCGCCACACGATCGAGGTTGTCGTAGATCTCTTCGAGTGAGACGAATTCCTTCATGAGCGCGGCCGCGGTCTTCGCGCCGACGCCGGGTACACCCTTGATGTTGTCGACACTGTCGCCCATGAGCGCCAGGAAATCGGCGAAACGCTCGGGTTGCACACCGAAGCGGTCCTCGATCTCGTCATAGCGATACCGCACGTTGTCGGAGTAATCCCAGTAAACGTCACCGGCGCGAATCAGCTGCGCATAGTCCTTGTCGCGCGTCACCAGCGTGGCGCGCAGCCCCTCACTCCGGCAGCGCGTCATCAGGGTTCCGACGATGTCATCGGCTTCGTATTCGGAGTGGCTGAATGCCGGAATCCCCGCATGCCGGCAAAACTCGCGGCAACGTTCGAACTGCAACTTGAGGTCCTCGGGAGCCGGGTCGCGATTCGCCTTGTAGGCTGGATAAATCTGATTGCGAAACGACGTGGTGAGACTCTCGTCGAAGGCCACGGCGATGTAGCGCGGCTGAGCCCGTTCGATGAGATCACCGAGGAAGCGCGCAAAGCCGAACGTGGCGTTCGCGGGGTTGCCGTCGCCGTCCACCATGTCGGGCGGCATCGAGTAATAGGCGCGAAAAACGTAGACCGACGCGTCGATGAGATAGATCACGCGCGGATGGTAATCGGGACGCGTCCCGCTTTCCTAGTAATCGAGTGGTGATCAGGCGACCTGGCCGATCCCGCTGCCGGCGATCAACGAGCTGCCCGGCGCGACCAGCGGTCGCCGTTCGGCGCGCAACAGGGCCGCATCGACCATCGTCGCGAACAATTCGGCAGTGTCATGCAGGCTCTGGGTGGCGAGCCCAAGATCGCGCGGCCGCCTGACGAGCAGCCGACAGGCGTTCACCATCTGCTGGTCTCGCTCGGCGTCGGTCACCGCACCCTCGACGAGCGCTCGCCGCGCTTTATCCGGCACTCCGCCGCGACGGCATGCGTCGCTCCATAGCGGATAGAACAGGCGCGGCATGCGTTCGAAGAACCACAAGTAGCCAACCAGGCCGACGGTGGCGCGCTCGACCAGCTGGTAGTGCGCGTATGCCGCCAGCGCTATGGTCTGCGGGAGCGGAGTCAGCGACACGCTGTCCATGGAATTGAGCCCGAGCGCGCGCAGGTCATCGAGAAACGAGCGTCCCTGCTCGAACGCCAGGCCCGGCACCGCGAGAAGGTCTTGCCACGAAGTCCAATCCTCGGGCGGAACGACATCCGCGGCGACTTCACGAAGGCGCGAATGCACGTTGATGACGTGGTTGAACTCGAGGAGCAACTGCCGGTGCGTGCTGGCGCCAATTTCGGTGGAGCGAAATCGCTCCAGGATTTTCGCGAGCAACGACGTACGCGTCAGCATGTCGAACTCGAGCGAAAATACGTCCGCGCTATTCATCCTGGCCCTGTTCGTCCCGGCCTTTTTGGCCTGGTCACTATGTAGTGTCATGACTTCAGGGTTTCTCTCACCTCGCACTGTCATAAGCACAAACTATTTTCAATCAAGGACTTACTACAAACCCTGCCTACTTTTTCTACTGCGGATTGCGAGACGACGCAGGTGCCTGTAAACATTGGGCTCGTTCGAAAAGGGACTCGCCAGAATGCGCGCACGCACCGGCGCCGCAATAACACATAAAGAGATTACGAGCGCTCGATTTCTCCTGGCGTCATGCGCTGTTGGGGTCCTGTGGCTTTCCGGCTGCACGGGTGCCTTTGAAACCGAACCGCTGGTCGAGTTTTCCACCGAGCTCAATATCGAGGGCACCCGAGCGCAATCGCTCGTCCGCCAGTTGCGGGCCGGTGTTTACCTGCTGGAGATCCGCGAGCGCGATATCGACCTGCGCATCGGCATCGATTCCGGCGGCCAGCACACCGAGCTTGCCGACGCCTACCTGAGGCATGGACTGCATCGCACAGTAGTTAGGCTGGATCAGCCGGGTGCAGTGCGTATCACCCTGTCGAGTATCGACCAGCGCAACTGGCGCGGCGCCGCCGCCGTGCGCATCCTGCGTTGGCCGCAACCCGCGGCGGGCGCGCCGCCCGACGAGCGGCTGCTGGGATACATGGCGCTAGGCCAGGGCAACGAGCTCGTCGCAAAAACGGACACGGCCTCGTGGCGCGCGGCGATCCAGCCACTGCGCCAGGCGGCTGCACACTTCGAAGCCGCGAACGATCTGCAGGCGCTGGCCGAGGCCGAATACCAGCGTGGCTACGTCGAGTTCAACCTGCTGTACGAATTCGAAGATGGCCGCAGGACCGCCGAGTCCGCGCAGGGACATTTCCAGGCGGCGGGTGACGACACCGGCGCGGCCCGTGCCGCGGTATTGCTTGCCCTCCACGAGTTCAACATTGCCACGGGCATGGGCCCTGAGGTTCCGCGCGCCGAACAGCGTGCGTTGCTCGATACCGCGGCAGCACGCGTGAAAAGGTCACAGGCCTATTTCGAAGCGCACGACATGCATACCGACGCGATGAATGCGCTCAACGTGAGCTGCATTCGCGAGAACGCTCTGGGTGAGGACGAGTCCACGGTGGCCGTTTATCGCGTGATTCGCGCGCGCGCCAAAGCCCGTGGCGACAAGATGTTCGAGGTGCGCGCCACCCAGAATTTGGCGACCGTTGCGATGCGCCATGGCAACGTCGCGCAATCCGTGGCCATGTTCGAATCGGTATTACCGCTCATCGAGCGCGACAACAATCCAAATCTCTACGCGACGCTCATCAGCAACCTGGGGAACGGCCTCATCGCGCTCGGTGAATTCGACCGCGCCCTGTTGCTGCACACCGAGGCGCTGGGATTGTTTTCCGCGCGGGGCGACGAAAGCCAGACTGCGCGCGAACTCGCCGCGCTGGCGTCCATACAGTTTCGCAGCGGCAACGTCGAACGTGCACTGACGACGATCGAAAGCGCGTTTCCGCTGTACGAACGCGCGCGCGACCAGGTCGGATACGTCTCCGCGTTGCGCCTCGCGGGGAACGCGGCCGCCGAACTCGGCCAACACGATCAGGCGCTCGAATACCTGCGCCGCGCCGAACGCCAGGACAAGAACGGTCTCACGGTCGAGCGGACGCGCGTCCTCATCGCCGGAGAGCTGCGCTCGCTCGGCGACCTGCGCGGCGCGGAAAAGCTGCTGGCGCAGGCGCTGCAAACCACCAGGGAGCCGACACGTGCCGACGCTCTCGCCGAACGCGCGCGGCTGCGCGAGCAGCAGCGCCGCCGCCCTGAAGCGCTCGCCGACCTGCGTGAGGCCGACGCGATCTATGCGCGTCTCAAGCTCGATTTCAACCGCATCGACAGCAGCTCGGCGCTGGCACTCGCGCTGCTTGCGGCCGGCGACGTGCAAGGTGCGAGCAGCGCGGCGGACATCGCCGTGGAAATCGAGACTCGCATTCGCGTCAATTCGGCCAATCCCGAATTGCGCGCGCGTTTCCTGTCCGCAAGCTACGCCCCATACGAAGCAAGGATCGAAACCGATCTGGCGGCCGCGGACGCTCGCGACCCCGCCGCGATCTGGAAGGCGTTTCGTGTTGCCGAGGCGATTCGTGCGCGATCGCTCGCCGACCGGCTTGCACATGCCGCGAACGCGGGCATCTTGCCGCGTGACGAGGACGCCGATCGGTTGCGCGAACGGATGACGGCGCTGCAGGTCGACCTCGAGCGCCGCACGCGCAAGGGCGGCACCGACGATGCCGAGGTTTACAAGACCAGGCGGTTGATCGACGGAGTTCACGCACAGCTCGAGGCGCGGATGCTGGGCCGGCGCGGCATCCAGCCCAGCAGTCGGCTTGCCATCGCCGAATCGCGTGAAGCGGTGCAGGCGGAATTGCCGCCGGACCTGGCGGTGCTGGCCTACTTCGTCGGGGACCAGCACTCGCATGCGTGGCTGCTGACCCACAATGAGCTGCGACACACTGCGCTCCCTGGACGCCGCGTACTGCAGGATCTCGTCAGCTCCTTCGTGGACCGGCAGCGCACCGGCTTGAAGGTCGCCGACGACTCCACGTATGCACCCTTGTTAGGCAACCTGCTGAACGGGGTGAATTCCCGGAGGTTGCTCGTTCTTCCCGACGGTCCTTTGAACGGCCTGCCGTTCGCGGCGCTGCCGATTCCACACGGGCGACCGCATGAACTGCTGATCGATCGATTCGTCATCGCCGCCGCGCCGTCGCTCGCGCTGGCCATGCGGCCCGTGGCACGCCACCCGACCCAGCAGAGCCGGGTCGCGGTGATCTCCGATCCGGTGTACACGCCCGACGATCGGCGGCTGACGGTGGCGGTCAACACCACGGCAAACTACCGTGGCGTGGACAGCCTGACCGGTCGCCTGGCGCGACTGCCTTACTCGGCGATCGAAGCGCGCGCTGTCGTACGCGCCTTCGCCGGAAGCGACGTCATCGAGCTCGCCGGCTTCAACGCCACTGCGCGGCGCGTCATCGAGCTGCCATCTGCGGATCTCGGTGTGCTGCATTTCGCCACTCACGCCGTGGCGCGCCGGGATGCTCCTGAGCAGTCGGCATTGTTCCTGTCGGAGTACGCCGCCGACGGCTCGCTGCTGGCGAGCGACCGTCTAACGGCCGATGACATCGCGCGCAGCGGACTGCGTGCCGATGTCGTCGTTCTCAGCGGCTGCGCCACCGGCGACGGCCGGGAGCTGCGTGGCGAAGGTGTCCTCGGGCTCACCTACGGATTCCTCGCCAACGGCTCGCACACGGTGATCGCATCGCTGTGGCCGGTGGAAGACGCACTCACGGCGCGTTTCATGGAGGAGTTCTACGCCGCCTACCGGACCTCCGGACGGGCTTCCGATGCATTGCGTACCGCCCAGTTGCGCACCCGCGGCGCGGGCGGCGCGTCGGTATGGTCCAGTTTCGTGGTGCGGGCCAACGAACTGCCCTGAACGCGGGCAATCGCCACTTTCTAACTACCAGGCCGGATTCATGACCAGCGCGGGCAGCCGGCGCCGGCATCGCCGGACGCGATTGCGTTGCCCATTTATATTAAGTGTCACGACCTCGCCATTTCTCCCACTTGCGCGCGCCCGTAACGCAAATATTTTTGCGCGCGGACTTACTACAAACCCTGCCTACTATTTCGCTCGCTGATTGCGGCACAATGCATGTGCCTGTAAACAATAGCCCCCCGCCGCGTGGGATTCGCTTCAAATGTGCGTGCGCGATCGCGTCGCTACTTGCCTGGATAAACATTCGCGGACGCGCGTGCTGCAAATCATCTGCGGTGTCTGCGCAATCGCGCTCGCAGCATGCACCAGGAACGACTCGGACGATTTGCTGACCACCTACTCGGCGAAGCTCGCCGTCGCGAGCAGCATGCCGACGGTCGTGACGCTGCACCTGACGCCGGGGACTTACCTCATCGAAGGCCGCGAGCAGGACATCGACTTGCGCATGTCGGTCGATGGCGGGATGGGCGGGCACGCGGAAATCGAGGATGCGGTGCCGCGTCACGGCCTTCATGTCCAGGTAGCTAGCCTGAAGAACGCCGGCGAGTTGCGCATCGAGCTGCGCAGCCTGGATCACCGCGCAAAGCGCGGCAGCGTGACGCTGCGTGCGGCCCGCTGGCGGCGCGCTGAGAATGCGGCGCCGGGCGAACGCGAACTGGGTTATACGGCGTTCGGTCTTGCTGGCGCGCAGACGGCTGCCGGCAACCGCGAATCCTGGGCGAAGGCCGCCGCGCTGCTGAACGAAGCGGTTGCTCACTTCGAGCTGGCGAACGACGACGCGGGGCGGGCGCAGGCGCAGTACACGCTCGGGCATCTGCAATACCTGCTGGTCGACGACCGCCTGGCGGCGATACGCGCCGCGGAAGCGGCCTCGGAATCGTACGAAGACATCGATGACGAAGTTGGCGTCCACAACGCGGCGACATTGCGCGCGGCTTCAGAGCTCGAAGTCGCGTCGGGCATGAACGCGAGCACGCAACGCGCGGCACAGCGCGCGCTCTACGACGCGGCCGATCACCGCCTCGCCGAAGCCGCGGAGTTCTTCGGCAAGAATGGTCTGCCGGTCAACGCCGAGTACGCGGTCAATATGCGCGGAGTACGCGCGATCTACCTGGGCGAAAACGAAGAAGCCGCGAAGTTCCTGGCACGCGCCATCGAGATGGCGCGTGCCAATCACGACGTGGGTGAACAGGCTACGTCGCTCGCGAATCTCGCCTGGGTTCACTACCGGCTCGGATTCATCGCGGAGGCCGCGCGCGAATACTCGCAGTTGCTGCCGCTGGTGGAACGCGACCGTCAGCCGATCCTGTACGGGGCGATTCTCAACAACTATGGCTTCTGTCTCATTGCTCTCGGGGATTTCGATCGCGCCCTCGAGCTGCACACCGACGCGTTGCAGATGTACATCGCGAAGGATGAACCGCTCGAACAGGCGCGCCAGCTCTCCGCGCTCGGCGGCCTGTACTTCCGCACCGGCGATTTGCCGCGCTCACTCGAAACATTGCGCGCCGCCATCGAAGTGCAGGAACGCATCAGCGACGTCAGCGGCGAGGCGCCGGCGCTGCGCGTGGCCGGCAACGCGGCGTCCGCGCTGGGGCAACACGACCTCGCCCTCGAATATCTGCGCAAGTCCGCGCAGATCGACGCCAACCCGCACAGCGTTGCGCGCGCACGCACCCTGATCGCAAGCGAGCTGCGCGCCCTCGGCGACTTGAGTGGCGCCGAAGCAGAGCTCACCAAGGCGCTCGAATCCGCGAATCCTCTGTCGCGTGCGGAAGCGCTCGCCGAGCGCGGCCGCCTGCGACTTGTCCAGAAGAATCTCGCCGCGGCAATCGCCGACCTCCGGGCCGCCGACCAGCAATACGTCGCGCTCGGACTCGAGTTCAATCGCATCGACACGAATACCGCCCTCTCCCAGGCGTTGCTTGCCTCGAGCGACGTGCCCGGCGCCATCGCCGCCGCTGACGAAGCCGTGGCGATTGTTGGCCGCATACGCGTCAAGTCCGCCAATCCGGAGTGGCGCGCGCGTTTCCTCTCGGCGCGCTATCTGCCCTACGAAGTGCGAATCGCCGCGGAGTTCGCGTCCGGAGGCAAGGACGACAACGAAAAGTCATGGCGCGCGTTCCGGATCGCAGAAAATGTGCGGGCGCGTTCGCTCGCCGACCTGCTCGCCGACGAGCCGCGCCGTGGCACTCGCGGACTCGATCCGAATGGCAACGAGCTGCGCGCGCTGCTCACTTCGCAGCAGCTGCGACTCGAAACACGAATGCAGAGCGCCGACGCAGACGACGCGGGGACGCTCGAATTGCGCCGCGCCATCGTCGAGACGCGCGCGCAGATCGACGCACATCGCGTGCGCCAGGATTCGGTGGCGGCGGGAAGCAGCACGCTCACCAATTCTTTGCAGGAACTTCAGTCACACCTGCCGCCCGACACGGTGGTCCTGGCGTACTTCGTGGGCGATGCGGCCACGCATGCCTGGCTACTGCGACGCAATGAGCTGCGGCACGCCACGCTCACCGGGCGAGCAGATCTGGCCAGCGTCACCGACGAGTTCGTCGAGGCCCAGAGGTACACGAGTGCGGCGGCGCGCGACGTCGGTACCCGCTTGTTCGCCCGGCTGCTGGAGGGAGTCACCGAGAAACGCATGCTGGTGATTCCAGACGGGCCGCTGAACGGCCTGCCGTTCGCCGCCGTGCCGCTGCCCGGCAAATCCGACCAGTTTCTCGTCGACCGATTCGTCCTCGGCTATTCACCGTCGCTCGCACTCGCGCTGCAAGGCGCGCACGCAACGCCGGCGCGCGGCAAACACGTCGCCGTGGTCTTCGATCCGGTCTATGCCGCCGACGATCGCCGGCTCATCGCGTCGGGCGGCAAAGGTGGAATTCTGCGGGGGCCGCTGCCGGTTTCGCCTAACAAGCTCACGAGGCTGCCGTACTCGGCGCTCGAGGCTCGCGCGGTGTCGGGCGCGCTTGGTGTAGCAGATACCCTCCAGATCAGCGGATTCGAGGCGACCAGTGCACGTGTACTGCAGCTCGCACAAGGCAATCTGTCGGTGCTGCACTTCGCCACTCACGCCGCTGCACGCGCCGATGCCCCCGAGCAATCCGCGTTGTATCTCAGCGAATACTCACCCGATGGCGCGCTGCTGACGGATTCGAAACTGAGCGTCAACGAAATCAGGGCGTCAGGGCTGCGGGCCGACCTCGTCGTGCTGTCGGGTTGCGACACCGGTGACGGTGGACGACTGCGCGGCGAAGGAGTTCTCGGTCTCGCCTATGGATTTCTTGCCAACGGCTCGCGTTCGGTCGTCGCGGCATTGTGGCCCATCGAAGACGCCGCCACCGCCAGGTTCATGAACGAGTTCTACAGCGCGTATCGCGCCAGCGGTCGCGCGGCGGATGCGCTGCGCACCGCCCAGTTGCACACCCGCGGGTCGGCCAATGCCGCGGTGTGGTCGAGTTTCGTCGTGCGGGCCAACGAATTTCCGTAACCCGCGGACAGTTCCCTAGATCTGAGTTTCCATTTCAAGGAGTCGCGAACATGCAGTTTCAATTCGTTCGATCGTCGAAGATGAGAAGGATGGCGGCGCTCGCCGCGGCAATGTTGTTAGGTACCGCGGCCGTCGTCGCCGCCGAGCCGGATGCGTCGATAGCCGGCTTGCTCGGGAAGGAAATCACCATCGAGTCCGCGAGCTCCAACAACCTGATGCCGATCGGCGGCAAGCTCACGTTCACCTACGATGCCGAGAGCGACAACGTGCGCATCTGCACGCGGGAGGTCGCGACGCAGAAGGGTCCGTGGCGCATGGATCTCGCTCCGGGTTGCAATGTCGTCCTGACGCTCACGCGCGGAGATCGCTTCTGCACCATCGAGGACGTGAAAGTGGGCAACGCGGAAGTGCTGGCGTCGTGCCATCGCCTGCGCAGCAAGGACGTCGCCCTGAGCCCGGCAAAGGCCAAGGGCACGGTTGAGTTGCACGACGTCATCGTCTTCCCGGTGGTGGGCGGACCGGCGGGCAAGCAATCGATTGCCATTCTCGTTGACTCGCCCTCGCGCATGACCGAGGGCGGCGTCGTCATCGGTGGCGGCTGAGGCAAGCGGCCGATGAAGCGCCGGGGCATCCGATCGCCGTGGCCGCTGTTGGCAGCGGCAGCGCTCGGAATGTCCCTGGCGCTCGGTGCGGTTCCGGAGATTTGTGGCGACAGCGAAGTCTCCACTTTGCACAGGCAGCGTGCGCCTCCGGCGGTCACCGCGTATTTCGATTCGCTGGGGCATGAACGATTCGACCAGCGCGCGGCGTGCGCCCGCTGGGCGGGAATGTCCTATCGTCGAGGCAAGGATCGCGACAACAACGCGCCGGCAGCGGATCCGCTGCCGGCGCGCTTCATTTTGTTTCCGGCCGACGGGGTTGAGCTGCCGCGGCTCGCCAAATGGGGCGGCAATCTGCACGTCGTAAAGAGGGTCGAGTTCGCGCACAGGTTCCTGGTTGTCTCGTTCGCCGCGCGGCTTTCCGGGCCGCGGTTGCGGGAGTTGCTCGACTCGCCCTTGGTCGCGTATGCGGAGCCCGATTGCGACGGACCGGATTTCCTGACCACATCGATCGAGCTTTTCGGTGCGCCAGGCGCCACGCCTTCCTGCTGGCGGCGCTCGGCTAGAGAGAGTTTTCCCAACGATCCCTGCATCGAAGAACTGTGGGGACATTCGATGATCGGCTGGGATTCGACGATCGCGGCGCGCTCTTTACCGCGCGTCGTCGCCGTCCTGGATTCCGGAATCGATGCGTTTCACGAGGACCTGGCGAGCGGTGTAGCGGTCGCCTTCGACGCACGCGAGCCGCGGGGCTCGCAAGGCGGTCGGCTCAACGCGCGCTGCGCGACCAGCGGGCGCTGCTTTCCGCATGGCACCGAGATGGCGGGCACGATCGGCGGGCGCATGGACAACGGCATCGGTGTCGCGGGAGTCGCCCCGAACAGTCGCCTGCTGCCCATCGTGATCAGTCGCGTGGATCGTGGTTTGCTGGCACGGCTCTCGACCATCGCGGCAGGCATCGACGCCGCCGTGGCTGGCAATGCCGACGTGATCAACATAAGCGCCAAGTGGCCGGTCGACAGCCGCGCAATCGCCGAATCGATCCGCTCGGCGGTTGGCGGCGCGGCGATGAAGAAGCGCCTGCTCGTCACCGGCTATGCCACCAGCCTGGACAGCGACGACAGCGTGCGCGAGTACTTCCCGTCCCGATACCGATGCCTGCCCGGCGTGATCGCCGCGGTGCCGGCCGATATGCGCGGCCATGAATTGTTCAATCCTAAGGGCCATCCGGATGCGAACGACGGCCGAATTCAGGCACCCGGCGTGGACATCGTGGTGACAACCACAGAGAATTCCGAGCGAGGCTATGCGCTATCCGGGGCGGCAGGTGCATCGAGCGCCGCCGCTTACGTATCGGGTGCCGTGGCGCTCGTCTGGGGCAGCCCGCCGCTGAATACATGCGACGCCCAGCAAATAAAACGTCTGCTGTTCTGCAGGAGCAAGGGCAGCGACTCCACACGGTATCCATGGATCCATGTTGATTTTCTTCGTGAGCTCGCAAAACTCGGCCCCGGTGCCACTTGCGGCACAGCGATGTCGGCGCTCGGCTGCGACTAACTACCTGCGCGCGTCGGGTGACGCGTGAGCACCATTCCCGTCGATGAAATCGAACGCATCGTCGCCGCGGCTCTCGGCGGCGACCGCCCGGCCGAGACCCGTATGCTGGTGGCACTGCGGCCCGGCGTGCTCGCAGTACTGCGTTTTGGCGCGTTTCATCGCTGGATCGACCCGGAAGACCTGACGCAGGAGACGCTGCACATCGTGGTCGAGCGCGTGCGTGCGCGGACCATCGACGATCCGCGCAAGGTGTTCGCGTTTGCCGCCGCCACTGCGCGCAATCTCGCGCTGAACGCCGCGCGCAAGATGTTGCGGCAGCAGACAGTGGTCGACTCCGAGCTGGTGGACGAACTGGCACAGAACCTGGAGATGGAGCAGAGCGACCTCTCCGATTCGGACGATCGCCATCTGGCGCAGGCCGTGGCCGAACTGCTCGAAGAGCTGCCCACCGAACGCGACCGGCAAGTGCTCGTCCGTTTCTATCTAGATGGCACGGACAAACAGCAGCTGTGCCGTGACCTCGGACTTTCCCCTAAGCATTTCGACCGGGTCTTGATGAGAGCCCGCACCCGGCTGCGCACCATCATTGAGCGGCGGGCGCCTCATTTGGCATTTTTGCCGCGCATCAGCTCATTTTTGTTGCCCTTGGCGATGTCTTTCACGTTTTGGGTGAGACATTTTGGCGTCTGGTGACACAAGTCACTCATGAAGTCCATTGATCGCAATTCTCTCGAAGAGCAGACCTTGCTCGTCTCGCGTTATGTCGCAGGCGACCTGTCGCGCTCGGAACGCGCCGAGTTCGAGGCGTGGCTGGTGGCATCCCCGGAGCTTGCCGCTGAGGTCGAGATGGAACGCCGCCTGCGGCGTGGCATCGCGAGCGCGGCGCGCCGTGGCTGGATCAAGCGCCTTGCGCCTGCCGAAGCCCGCGGCGACCGTCGCTGGCAATTCGCTCTGGCCGCCAGTCTCATTCTCGGATTTGGCCTGGGTCTCAGCCTGATCGCGCCCCGCAAGGACGTGGCTCCCTCCGCCGGCACGCGGAATACAGCCGCCGCCGAGCATCGTCTCGCCGCTTCGCGCAATGTGCGTCTCAGCAGTGTCCGCGGAGTCGGTGGATCGCCGGACGTCTCCGTTTCACTCAGCGATGCTCCGGCCGAACTGGTGCTCGAACCGGACGTCGTGATGCTGACTTGCGAGGACGGTTCGCTCGAGCTCGAGTGCGCCGGCGGCAGCGCTCCGCAGACACCCGCGTACGCCGAGTACGAGATGTCGCTGGTGAAACGCCGTGGCGCCACGCTGGCATGGCGCTCGTCGCTCCAGGTACCGGTGGCACGCACGCAGCTGTCGTTCACGCTGCGCGATCCCGGCAGCCTCGACGCGGGCGACTACGATCTCATCGTGCGCGGGCACTCGCCCGATCACGACGAAGTCGTGGCGCGGTTCTGGCTCCGCGTTTCGGCGCAGTAGTTAGCTCAAGTACCTTTTGATCCGCGCGTGCAGCGGCGAGTGCCGCGGAAAGTGCGCGCGCAGGTATTCCATCTGGTCGGCGAGCACTCGCCGGCCTTTCAGGAAGATGTACTCCGCATAGGTCGGTGTGAACGGCACCGCGATGAGCTGCATCTTCGCCTGCTCGGGCGTGCGCGAAGCCTTGAGGTTGTTGCAGCGGCGGCAGGCCGCAACCACATTCGTCCACACGTCACGTCCACCCTGGCTGAACGGCCGGATGTGATCGCGCGACAGCTCGCGCACCGGGAAACGCTGCGAGCAGTACAGGCAGAAATGCGCATCGCGCCGGAACAACGTCTGGTTGTTGAGCGGTGGCACGTAGTCGTGGCGGGTGTTGCCCGGATTGCCGGTGTGCCCGACGGTCGCAACGATGGAATTCACTTCGAGCACGGTACGAAAGCCCGTGCGAGCGCTGACACCACCGAAAAGCTTGAACAGCGGACTTCCGCAGGTATAGGCAACCTGCTCCTGGTGGTACAGCCGCGCCGCTTCCTTGTAGTCGATCCACTCGAGCGGCATGCCCGACACGTCCGTACGCAGGACGAGCTGGGAAAGCGCGCGCGCAGTGTTGCCCGCAATCAATTGCAGATCGGGTTGCAGATCGGTGGAGAACCCTCCGTCCGCGCGTTCGAGGTCAATGCCCAACATGGGGCATGTAAGATAGACCAGTCGTGTGCGAGAATTCAACGTCGCAACACATTCATTTAACACGGGAAAATAAAGGCCTTTGGCTCCATCGCCACAGGCCCCCCTTGAATAGAAGAAGCTGGAGTCAAGCCTCATGCCGATTACGATAGGCGCGCTGCGCGAGAGCGCGCCCGGTGAAACGCGCGTCAGCCTCGTTCCCGAGGTGGTCGACAAGTTCATGGCCGCAGGTGCACGCGTCGTGCTCGAGCCGGGCGCCGGGACACGCGCCCAGTTTCCGGATGCGCTGTACAAGAAGGGCGAATGGTTAGCTAGTCAGGCCGCCGTATTGGCCAGCGCCGACGTGCTTCTGACCGTGGCGCCGCTGAATCTCGAACAGATTGGCCAGCTCAAACCCGGTGCCGTGGTGGTGGGCTTCCTTCAGCCGCACGCGCGTCCGGCCGAGGTCAAGGCGCTGCGCGACCGGAAGATAACCAGCTTCGCGGTGGAGCTGATTCCGCGTATTTCGCGCGCTCAGTCGATGGACGGGCTGTCCTCGCAGGCCTCGCTGGCCGGCTACAAGGCCGTGCTCATCGCCGCCAACAACCTCGAAAAGTTCATGCCGATGCTGACCACGGCCGCCGGGACGATCCGCCCTTCGCAGGCCTTGATCATCGGCGCCGGAGTTGCGGGATTGCAGGCGATCGCCACCGCCCGGCGTCTGGGCGCCGTCGTCGAAGCGTATGACGTCCGTAGCGCCACCCGCGAACAGGTGAAGTCGCTGGGTGCCAAGTTTGTCGAGACGGGCGTCAGTGCCGACGGCGTCGGCGGCTACGCCCGCGAACTCACACCCGAAGAAAAAGCCAAGCAGCAGGAGGCTTTGGATTCGCGCATCGCCGCCGCGGATGCCGTGATCGCCACCGCTTCGGTGCCCGGCCGCAAGGCGCCGTTAATAATCTCGGCCGCGGTGGTAGAGCGCATGCGCGCCGGATCCGTGATCGTCGATCTCGCCGCCGAGCAAGGTGGCAACTGCGAGCTCACCAAGGCTGGCGAGACAGTGATCCACCAGGGCGTGAAGATAATCGGGCCGGTCAATGTGCCGGGCACCCTCGCCTACAACGCCAGTGAGATGTACGCGCGCAATCTGCTCAATTTCCTCAAGCCCGCCATCGACAAGGCCGGCGATCTGAAAATCGACTGGGCGGACGAAGTATTCGCGGGCGCCGTGCTGACGCACGACGGCACGATCAAACACGAAGCCACCCGTAAAGCGGTGGAGGGTTAAGAAAATGACCGGAATCGTTGCGCTCTACATCTTCATGCTGGCCGCGTTCACCGGCTACGAAATCATCGCCAAGGTGCCAGTGATCCTGCACACGCCGTTGATGTCCGGCTCGAACTTCGTGCACGGCATCGTGCTGGTCGGCGCCATGGTCGCGCTCGGCGGCGCCGTAACACCGCTCGAGAAAACCATCGGCTTCGTCGGCGTGCTGCTGGCCGCGGGCAATGCCGTCGGCGGCTACGTCGTCACCGAACGCATGCTCGAAATGTTCAAGTCTTCGGGCGCCCGCAAGAAGACCGGAGGCGGTCACTGATGGACGCCGCAGTTTTCAACTCGCCCGGCTTCTTTTCGCCGCGTTTGCTGATCGACATCAGCTATTTCCTGACGGCCGCGCTGTTCATCCTCGGCCTGAAGCGCATGAGCTCGCCGGTCACGGCGCGCAGCGGCATCATCTGGGCCGGCGCCGGAATGGCGGTCGCGACGCTCGTGTCGTTCCTGTATCCGAACATGAGCAACTACGAGCTCATCGTCGCGGCCATTGTCGTCGGATCAATCGTCGCGTGGTGGAGCGGCAAGCGCGTCGCCATGACCGACATGCCGCAGATGATCGCGCTGTACAACGGCATGGGCGGCGGCGCGGCCGCGGCCATCGCCGCGGTGGAACTGTATCGCGCCGCGTACGCAAACATGGCTGGCGCCGCCGCACAACACAGCAATATCGTGATGTCGCTGGCCGTGATCGGCGGCATCATCGGCGCGATCTCCTTCAGCGGTAGTTTGATCGCCTGGGCCAAGCTCCAGGGGGTGCTCAACAAGACGGTCCGCTTCGGCGGCCAGAAGTTCGTCAACGGCCTGCTGTTTTTGGGTTCGCTGGCGGTGGGTGTGATCGTGGTGCTGCATCACGGCGCCGACCCGCTGCACGTCACGCTGATCTTCGCGCTGGCGCTGCTGTTCGGCGTCGCGATGACGCTGCCCATCGGCGGCGCCGACATGCCCGTGGTCATCTCGCTGTACAACGCGCTCACCGGTCTTGCCGTGGCCTTCGAAGGCTTCGTGCTCGACAACGCGGCGATGATCATCGCCGGCACGGTGGTGGGCTCGGCGGGCACGCTGCTCACGCAGCTCATGGCCAAGGCCATGAATCGCTCCCTTGCCAACGTGCTGTTCTCGGACTTTGGTTCCAGCGGCGGCGCGGCGGCCACCGCCGTGAGTGGCTCGATGAAACCCATCGAAGCTTCGGACGTCGGCGTGATGATGGCCTTCGCGCAGAAGGTGATCGTGGTGCCGGGTTACGGCATGGCCGTGGCGCAGGCCCAGCACAAGGTCTGGGAGATGTGCCAGTTGCTGATTGAAAAAGGCGTGCAGGTGAAATTCGCCATCCATCCGGTCGCGGGCCGCATGCCCGGCCACATGAACGTGTTGCTGGCCGAGGCCGGTGTTCCGTATGACCTGATTTCCGATCTCGAAGAGATCAATGCCGAGTTCGAAACCGCCGACGTCGCGCTGATCATCGGCGCGAACGACGTGGTGAACCCCGTGGCGCGCACCGACAAATCGAGCCCGATCTACGGCATGCCGATATTGAACGCCGACAAAGCGAAGAACGTCATCGTCATCAAGCGCGGCCAGGGCGCGGGCTTCTCCGGCATCGAGAACGCGCTGTTCTTCCTCGACAACACGCGCATGTTGTATGGCGACGGCCAGAAGGCCGCGGCCGAGCTGGTCAACGCCATCAAGGCGGCCGGTTAGGCGCGGAACGCGCCTCAGAGACGAAGCTTCTCCACCGCTTCCCGCGTAAGCGGGTGCGGGGCCGTAGGTTGATAGGCATCTTGCCGTGTCGTGTTTCGCCTGCCGATTCCGCTTTCCTTGAATGAGCCCCAAAGGGATTTGAAATTCAGGGAGAAGCCATGACTCGGCAACGCATTTCCATTTCAGCAGTCTGCGCGGGTTTCGGCGTGCTGCTCGGTCTATCCAGTCAATTCAGCCTGGGATTGGGCGGCCAATTCGGGTTCGAATTCGCGATCGACGCACCCTGGCGGCTCGAACCGGTGAAAGGTCCGGACGGCAACCTCACGTACGGCCCGATTCCGATCACGATCATCTTCGACGACGCTGTATTCGAATTGGCGCGACCAGGGGTCAGCGCCTTGACGCCGCTCAATCCCATCGACGTGGGCCGGCTGCGCGAAGTTCGGGTGGTCGAATGGGTCGCAGATCAGCCGCACCCGCGGCAGCCGGTGACGACGATCACCGCACGAGAGTTCCGCGAGATCCAGCGCAAAGGGCCAGTGTCGACGCTCGCCGTCGAGCCCGATCACGACATCTGCCATCCCGGCGCGGCGCAAAGCTGTGATGACGTGTTGGACATCTCCCGTTCGCACGAATGGCATGGCGCGTTCTGGTACGCGCCCAAGGCACCGGTGACGCCGGGAAGGAACATTCACCTCGAAGTCACCGTGATCACCGAGCTACCCGGCGGCTTGTACACCCGCGAGTGGAAAAACCATCTCGTGGTGCACGCCGGCGAGGCGCCGCTGCCGCGTTTCGCCGATGACTGGCTGTATGGCGATTTCCACTACCACTCGCAGATGACGGACAACGAGGGCGAGTCGGGATATTCATATCGCAATGTCGCGCGCGCGCTTGGCGCCAGCGGCATCGATTTCGTGTTCGCGACCGACCATGCCTCCAATGGCGTGCAGCAGGACGGCAAGATTGCGCGCGAATACTGCGCGGACAAGTCGCAGGAGAAATGCAGCGAGGCGCGTGATTTCAATCCGAATCGTTTTCGCGTGGCGAAGAACCTGCTGTACGGCAGCACCGGTATCAACGCAGAGATCGCGCTCGAAGCAGACACGCGCGGCCTCGCGCGCCTGCGGTCCGCGAATGTGCTGCCGCAGGTGTACCTCGGCGAGGAAGTGGACGCGCAGCCGGAGATGTCGCAGGCGGAATTCGACGAAGGCATCCTGCACTTCGGCGATGGCCGCCGGTATGAATGGCCCAATCCGGGCCACTGCGAGCAGCAATCGGGCGCGGACGTGTGCCGCAAGAGGTACTCGCAGGCAGTTGATGGCGGTTATCTGATACTCGATGAACAGGGCATCCCGATCGAGGAAAAAATCGAAGAGTATCTCGGCGACGGAACGCTCAACGATGTCGTGAAGTGGTTCGCTCCCGACGGAACCAAGGTGCTCCCGAGCCGTCAGCACCTGGTGTATTTCCCCTCGAGCGTGAGCCAGAACACCGACGGCTGGATCGCCAGCGACACCGGCCCGTTCGGCGGCGCCAGCAAGCGGCTCGGCGCTGTAGTGGGTGAGGTCGAACGCGGAGGCGTCGCCTTTCTCGCGCACCCGCAAGACAATTCACGGCCGGGCGGACCGGCAGGTCCCGACATCGTCCCGTACTCCGCGCAAGAGCTCGATATCGCGTGGCGCTCGCCCGCAATCCTGGGACTGCAATTCTGGAACGAGAACGATCGGTATCGCTCCGAGCCCGATGTGCGCAGCCCTTCGGTCATGCTCACCGGAACAAACTCCGACAATCCGCGCGCGTATCACTTCTGGTTCAACTGGCCATTCCAGGGCAACCGCTTTGGAAGTTTTCCATGGAAATGGGACAAGAACGTCCTACCCGACAAATTCAACGAAATGCTCTATCACGGCGCCTACACGTGGGATCGCTACCTGCGCAAGGGTGTCGATCCCGCGCAACTAGGTAGTTTGAGCTGGTTGCCGGCGGGTCAGCCACGGCGCTGGTTCATGGCGGGCGGGTCGGACTCGCACGGCGATTTCAATTACCGCCGATACGGCCAGCCCGGCGATGCCTCCCGCTGGACGGACGTTCCGGTCGGCGACACGGCCATCGGGCAGCCGCGCAATCTGGTGTCGATGAGCACGTCGAACGGCCAGCCGGAATTCGTGAGCGCCGAGCCGGCGCCGGGGCCGATTCGGTACACCAACCAGCAGGTGATCGAGAGCCTGCGCGCAGGACGCTTCAGCGTTACCGACGGCCCGGCGATCCGCATCGCGCTCGATCGCAACCTCAACGGCAAGATCGATGCAGGTGATACCCAGATGGGTGGCGTGCTCGATTTCTTCCCGGGCGACCGCATCCCGCTGCTGGTGGAATGGCGGTCGACGCCGGAGTTCGGCCCGATCGCAAAAGTGGACGTGTACGTGGGCAATGATCGCGTCACGTTCGCTCCGCGCGATCACGGCGCGGGAATCCCCGGGGGCGTAGGTCAGGCAGGGTTTGGTTCTTACACCCAGGCCCCCTCGAGCGTGCTCACGGTGCAGCTCGCCGATGTCTACGGGAGCTTCAACCGCGCGCCGCTGTCTCCCGACATCGCCTACCACGGCACGGCGGCTATCTACCTGGGACCCGGGCATTTCGGCCTCGCGCGTGCCGAGGGGGCTTTGTCGTATGTCCGCGCCTTCGCCAGCACCATCCTCACGTATCGCGCCGCCGATCTCGGCATTTGCCCCCAGGGCGGCACCGCCGGCAGCCATTGCGGCAGCCGTTACGCGTTCGCCAATCCGGTATGGACGCGGTATGTGAGCACCTGCCCATCGCCTCCGTCCTCTCCGTCCGCACCGTCGCGCACCTCGCGCTTCAACAGTGCGCTTCGCGCAGCCAGCTCTTTACAGAAGGTCACCACCTTCGTCGACAAGGACGGCAACCGCGTGCCGGACGCCTGTGAGAACACGTTGGTGAACGCCTGCCCGCCGGAGACCAATCCGACAGGTGCCGCGGGTGAAATAAGCGATCGGCTGCGCAATGCGATCGATCGGGCCGGAACCAATGAGCTCGTCGATCCCAACGCGCCGCCGAGTCCCCCGCAGCTGGTAGCCGCCCCGCCCTCACGACCGATCCCCGGGACGTCGTGCCAGGTGCTGCCCGCACCGACAACCTGAGACGGGCGTCTGACTAGTGCTCGCGGTGCTTGGCGAACGAAATCTTGTCGAGCACGCCTAACAACACGGCGGAGACTACGAAGGTCATGTGCAGGATCACGTACCACTTGATCTTGCCGTTATCGATGGTTTCGGCCTGCATGAAGATGCGCAGCAGGTGAATCGAAGAGATCGCGACGATGCTGGCGGCGACTTTGAGCTTGAGCGTGCCGGCATCGAGCTTGCCCAGCCAGCTCAGCGAGTCCGTGCCCTTGGAATCGATGGTCGAGACGAAATTCTCGTAGCCCGAGAACATGACCATGACGATGAGGCTGCCCACCAGGACGATGTCGATCATGGCGAGCACCGTGAGAACGAGATCGGACTCTGCCATCGCGACCAGGTCGCCGAAGATGTGCCAGGCCTGCTGGAAGAATTTGAACCCGAGCGCGATCAGGGCCAGCGAGAGGCCAAGAAAAATCGGCGCGAGTATCCAGCGCGAAGCAAACAGCAGCTTTTCGGTGATTTGTTCGAGCTTGGATCCCACGTGTACTCCGAAGGTATGAGTCCGCGCGTATTGTAGCCATAGAAAGGCGCTTGATAGGCTCCCGCCCCTTCGCGGAGGATTCCATGATCACCAAACGAGATCTCGTCACGGCCGTCATCGCCGCCAGTGCCACCCTGGCCTGCGTGTCGCTGGCCGACGAGCCGGCAAAAGTGCTGGATTCCACGGCCTGGAACTGGAGCGATTTCACGGCCAAGAAAACGCCGGTGGGGGAGCTGCGCTCCGTGGTGCGCCAGCCCACGCGCACGCTCGACGAGCTCGAAATGCACATCACGACGCTGAACCCGCATACCGCCTCACACCCGCCGCACACGCATCCCAACGAAGAGATGGTGATCGTCAAGGAAGGCACGCTGCAGGCGCACGTGAACGGCAAGGAAATCGTGGTCGGTGCCGGGGGCGTGCTGTTCTATGCGTCCATGCAGCCACACGCGGTGCAGAACGTCGGCGACCAGCCTGCGACCTACTACGTGATCAACTGGGCCACGGCCGAGTCGAAGAAGACGATTCCACGGCCGCCGAGCGGGCCCTCGGCGCAGTAGTTAGCGCTACTGGCGTCTTTCCTGGCGGGCGCGGCGCCGTTCGAGCATGCGCTGGCGCTCTTCCGGCGTGGCGTTCTGCCAGCGCTCCCGCAGGCGACGGCGCTGTTCGGGCGTCAGTTTCTTCAGGCGATGCAGGTTTTCACGCACCCGCGCCTGCTGCTCGGGTGAAAGATTCTTGAAGCGATGGTAGCTGTCACGCGCGCGGTCACGCTGTTCCGGCGTGAGCTCGCGCCAGCGCTCGAAGCGTGCCTGGGCGCGCTGCCGCTGCTCTGGTGACATCGCCAGCCAGCGACGCGTGCCTCTCACCA
>Ga0307513_10002587_pt1 | contig 25015 bp, 31 predicted proteins | sample 15_EM_MG_FD_202174 | JGI IMG/M metagenome (GOLD analysis project Ga0307513, IMG submission 202174) | Populus trichocarpa ectomycorrhiza microbial communities from riparian zone in the Pacific Northwest, United States - 15_EM | ecosystem: Host-associated > Plants > Roots > Unclassified | place...
GCGAAATCCATCAGCTGATTCTTACAAATCAACTGCGCACATCCTTTTCACTCGATCCAAACCAATAAACCCGATCATACGCTCGAATGAGTCGTATGCGTGAAACCCATGACTCGTAATCTGAGTCATGTGCGAAATCATTACATCGTATGACGTCACCATCGTGACGTCATGAAACCATTAACCAATCATAATCAACCAATGACTCGCAAGTGCGCAGTCATGTGAAAGCTATGAGTCAAATGACGTCATAGTGCAAAACCCCAACATACCTTATGACTAATAAGTATTAGTCATGTGAAATCTGCCTTGCTTAGTCACGATTTGTGACAGGTCGGTGAGTGTTGTGCCATCGGGGCCGAGGGGTGGAGCTCCGGCGAGGCCAAGGGGGATGATGGGAAGAGGGAGAGGAGGTGTACCAAGAGTACCGGATGGTTTGTTTGCCTCGAGGGTGTCTCGGTTTGTGGATCGGTCGCTTTTGGGAATGGGCAATGTGATGGTAGGGGATTCCTATCAGACCAGAGGGAGTTTTGCCCGTGCACCGTTTGTTGGGAGAGAAGGTGGATATGTGGGGAGGGGATATAGGCCGTATCGTTGAGAGTTGACCGGGGTCAAAAGGGGCTTAGGATTTTCAGTGGGCAGAGACCGTGGGCGCTAAAGTCTCACATGAATAGGCTCAGGGCTTGCCTGTGGCTTAACGAGAGGCGAAAGAGTTGTTGGTTTTTGGTTGTTGAATTGTGTTGTTGTATTGTGAGGTTGTGTTGTGATGTTTTTGTTTTTTATTTTGTCGAGGCAATGGGCGAGCAGCAGCTACAGGTCCACCTCACCCGTTAGGTGTACTGATAGGGTATGTGATTGCGGGGAAAGATGGGTTTGGGTCGACGGCCGGGTGTGCGGATTGATGTATGTCTTCTGTTATTACACCGCTCGGGAGGATGGGATGATGGGTTTGGATAGTGGGTGGAATGAGTAGTTAAATATGTGTTGGTGACTGGGTGGATAAGTAGTGGGCCATAAGCTTTAGAGTAGCCTGCGTGCCCTACTAGAAAAAAGTTGATGAAAAAAATAAAAATGGACTGAACAATCACCACATCGCTTACAACCACAGTCATTGAAATCGCACCTCCGTGTGATCAATCACATTTCAGTTTTTGACCAATCAGATTCCTGGGACCCCTCTTCACGGCAGCTTCAAGTCTTTAGTTAAGAGCATCCTACTCTTACTCTACTTTCATCACTGGAAGATGGATTTATCTCTTCAATCTATTATTTTTACTTCCTCATCTTCCATTAACTACCCGGTATCAGTTAATTATGCTGAAGAGAGGTTCAACTACGTTTTCCGCGACCAAGGTTGTGAAGGTGGGTTTGGTAGCTTCGGCTGCCTTACAAAAAATCATGGACTTGGAGAAAGAAGTATCCAAGTTGTGGCATTATGTTTCCGTCTTGTTGGAGAGGAATCATGTGTTGCAGAAAGAGGTGGAAAAGGGGAAGGAAGAGGTGGAGGTGGCAATTTCTGAGGTGGCTTCGCCCGGGAGGGTTGAGGAGCTTGAGCCGCTTGTGGTGGCTGAGCCTTTGGAAAGTATGAGTGGTGTGATGATGGCGGAGGATGTTTGGGTGGCGCCTGTGGCGAAGCTGGTGGTGGCTGAGTTAAGAGTGGCATTGGAGGTTGAACCTGAGGTGGCGGAGGTGAGGCTACCGAAGGGTAAGAGGAGTAGATTAACTGTTGGTGAGGGAGAGGAGAGTGGGGATGAAGCCAAAGTGATGACGGTAGTCCTAGTGGTTGAGGATAGGTAGGTGATAGTGGCTCCGTTGGGGGCCAGAGGTTATGGGGGAAGAGTGGTGGTGCCTGCTGGGCCTAGGCGGAGGGGTGAGTCTAGTCCCAGGGAGGTGAGTTATGTGAGGAGGTAGTACAGGTTTGTGGACCGGAGTTTGGTTCGGGAGCGCAATGGGATGGTAGGAGATTCCTATCGTACCAGAGGGAATTTTGCCCATGCGAGGTGAGTAATTTTAGGGGAGGATATGTGGAGAGGGGCGGTAGGCTGTATTGTTGAGACTGTTGACCGGGGTCAAGATAGGCTTAGAATTTGCAGTGGGCGGTGACTGTGGGCGCAAAAGACCCACATGAATAGGCCTGGGACTTGCGAGTGACTTGACGAAAAGGCATAGGAGATGGGTGTTTGGAGAAAGTTGGGGTTTTTAAGGTTATTTTTTTATTTTTTTATGTTTTTGTTGTGTTGGTTTTTGGTTTGTTGAGGCAATGGGTGAGCAGCGGATACAGGTCCACCTCACCCGTTAGGAGTACTGATAGGGTATTTGATTGCGGGAAAAGATGGGTTAGGGTCGATGGCAAGGTGTCCAGATTGTTGTATATCTTCTGTCATGGCACCGCTTGGGAGGATAGGTTGTTTAGGCGTTGGATAGTGGAGGAGAGTTGTTCGATATTTGGCGGATTGGATAGTGGTAGTAGGCCATAGGCTTTAGAGTAGAATCATGAGCGCCCCAATAGAAAAGAGTTTATAAAAAAAGAAAATGGACCGAACACCAGGAGGTCCTTGGCGGCCAAATGTCCTCTGCCAAGGACACTTAATCACCCCTGTAAATAATGAATATAGTTAGTACAAAAATAATCAAAAAGGGGGAGATTGTGTCAAAAAGAGAAGATTGCCCCTGGCCACTGCATGCTCACAAGTATCAATACTGTTGAATATCAGGAAACTATTTCAACAAACTGCGAAAAACCACATCTACCAGTGAGTAAATTATCCCCAATATTAGATATCATAAAGGATGACTTACCAGAAGCTACAGCATCATGGAAACCCCAAAGCATGAATGGGTATCCTATAAACAGCGATGTGCTGTCCAAACCCTCCGATTTTCTGCCAACTGGAGCTATTGACAGATTGCCGAAGAATAGAAACTGAGTATCAGTACTGTTTTCGACATCTGTAATCCTCCTTCCACCCCCAAAAAGCCCAAAGGACGTCAGTTTTCCCTCAATACCCCCACCCGCCAGCGGCTAGTCGCTATAGCCACCATGAGTGCGATACACCGAAGAATGTCATACTGTGAAGCGGCCGCTACTTGCGGCGTGCTAGCATGCGACCGAACACTCCGGAAAGCCTTCCGAATACAAGGCTATTCCCGGAGAGTTGCACAGAAAAAACCTTTACTCAACGAAAGAAATCAGGGGCTACGGTTAGCATTTGGTGTAGCCCATCAGGACTAGACGCGGGATGACTGGTGCCGAGTCATCTGGACTGACGAATGCTATGTATGACTTTCTGGCCATACAAGTCGGGCATGGGTGACTCGGCGCCCAGGGAAGGAGTATGATGATAATTGCCTCCTCCCCAAGTTTGCCAAACAGGATACTATCATGGTATGGGGTGGCATTCAAGGAGGAAAGAAATGCGACCCCATACTTTGGAATAAGAACAATTGGGAAACTATAACGGCCAAAAGTTATGTTGACAATGTCCTTATCCCAGTACTCCCGCCATTTTGGCAGCGGGAGAGTGAGCATACTGCTCATCCTCTCTGGCTGATGGAGGATGATGCCTCAGCCCACCGGGCACATCCTACTCGCTGGATAAGGGAGCAGTATGGTATCCCGAAACTTACCTGGCCGCCAGCCTCACCAGATTGCAACCCAATTGAGAATGTCTGGTTTCTGCTCAAGGATAGGTTGATCAAGAGGCATCCACGGCCTCTGGGGTTAGGGGACATGGCACAAGCAATACGAGAGTAGTAGCATGGAATTCCAGAATCACAGCTATTGCATTTTGTGGATTCTATGCCAGAGAGAATACAGGCCATTATTACGTCCTCTGGAGGACATACTCGCTGGTGAACCTTAGATTATTATTTTTTGTATCTATTATTATTATTATTATTATTATTATTATTATTATATTTAATCTTTGACAATATATTATATATTTACTTTGATGTCTTTAAATCTCTAAGTTCTGCGAAAATACCCCCTCCCCCCCTTTTTTCCCTCAATTATCCTCTTTTCGCTTATTTTTATGCTAACTACTTTGGCTGTTTACAGGGGTGATTTAATGTCCTTGGCAATGGACAATTGGTGGCAGGGAACCCCCTGGCGTTCGGTCTATTCATGCCAGGGACCTGTAAGTGGGGGAGGAAACTTGAGCGCAAGAAGGTGGATTTGTAAAATGTGTGCGCAGAGGCTTACATAATGGACTCAGAGGTAGGCGACAGTTCAGGGCACCCCCCTCCCCCGACGCTCTTCTCGTTTGCTGTTGTTACATGTCAAACAAGTCTGGTAGTCATCCATGTGGTACCACACCAAGATTGGAACACCTTTAAAAAGTGCTCCGATCCCTGCGGCTTCTCAGGTATTCGGCTTCTCAGGTATGCGGCTCAGGTTTAAATGTTGAATACTAGGCTATTGGAGTAATCCTGAGAAAACCTACGTTTACACAGTTTGTACAGCCGCTGGTGGAAAAAATCGGAAAACGTGAATACGAAGAGTCTGTGCAAAGTTTGTGCTGACTAAGGGCCCTGATTGGCAATAAGGATGCCTGTAGAACTTGATTGACTCCAAGTAATGATGGCAACTATCAAAACTGGCGAAATTAGCTACACCCAACGATGTGAAATACACGGATATGGTCAGGAAGGACAGGAAGTTTTCGGTGGGGAGGCAAGGATTAGACGTGTTGATCATTGCTGAGCATAGAGGGTGGGTGGAAAGGGGAGAACTGTTCCCTAATGCTATTAATCTAGAGAAGTTGAGCACAGTAATTATCCATGTTGCATGAATTTGTCTACTGCAAATTCTATTGAGATTGTGGAGGGAAACTCTGAGACAAAAGGAGGAAAAGAAAGCAGGGCTTTTGGAACATCAGTAGTTCTTTTTTAAGAGACCCAAATAAATGAATGGATTGAACTACACACTAGCAATTTCATCATTTATAGTCATGTACAGGTGCCAGACACAAATATCTTCAATCCGGATTTCTGGTGTCCCCCAGGGCAAGAATTTTACCACTTCAAGCAACCGGTCTCCTAACTACCTACTTGACCCTGCCGATCCTTTTTTTCCGACCTTTATTACCATACTTGAGTACTCAAGTACATGCCTTAAGGTTCATAGTGTTATACCCAAATGCAACCAAATGCATAGCAACTGCTTCCGAGTGCAAAGGGATGCAACCAAGTCTTCCGGCTGTATCAGATGCAGCTGAATCCACTGGGTCCAATCAGATGAACAAGGGTATATAGGGTGTGCTTGAGTGTATTCACCTTACTGTGAATACCGTAAAAATTTGAAATAGTCGGTATACACCTACAGATGTTGTTGGTGGCGAGGTACTAGCGACTTTTTTTTTAGTCTCCAGAATGTAGGGTACAGTCCAAGTTACACCAAGGGTAAATTACACATGCGTCATTTAAACTTTTATTGCCGGTGATAAAGAACTTGCACCTTTGCCAAGGAAAGACTTACCCCACAGTCAGGATACCGTACACCGAGCCATTCTGGACACTAAAAAAAATGGCTAGTACATGTGAGACATGCTGTAGTGCAGGGGATGGAGTAAAAGAACAACAACACAGCACAATGGAATGTCAATACTAAAGACAAAAACGACGAGACTATGGCATCAGAAGCACTGAGAAGTTTATCAGGCAGCGGCATTAATCAGAAAACCTGTTCAGAACCCAAGCCAAAGCCAATCTCAGCCCAAAGTGTTACTCTAGCACATCAAATAAAGAGTCCTACTCGGATACACCCTTGTACCAAAAAGTTAAACCTGCTTTCATTTCTCTACCATCATATGATATCTTTCACCGACTCAAATAATACACTGAGTTCATGGCCACCAACCCAGGATGAGGTTGCTGCTCTGTTCCAAATTCCTCAATCAACAATTAGGAATTGGAGTAAGTATGAAGGTTGGATTCTAGCTACCAAGGTGGGTAGAAGGAGTTTAATATTGGTGGATATGTGTCGCTGGCCAGAGCTCAAAGTGGCTGTGAATGCGGAGTTCATGGTTGAGCAGGAGGCAGGAGGAGCAGTAAGAATAGGGTGGTTCCGGGGGACGTTAATGAGAAACCTCTTAATAGTCTATCCTGCGGCACCTCCAAATTCATTCAACTTTTCCAATGGCTGGTTTCACAATTTTCTCCAATGCTATCATATTAGTCTTTGCTTTGCTACTAGCAAAGCACAAAATGTGCCTGAGATGTACCGGCTTATTCTCACTTGGATCTGCTTTAATAGAAGAAATTCTCAACCCATTCTCAATCCATTTCTAGATTTAATTCTCTCTAGCCCAAATTCTTATGGCAAATTTCACCTCAGCAATATAGCAAATCGTAATGAAGCTCCACTGCCAGTGGAATATCTTTCAGGCAGAACCTATAACTCGACTGGTGCTAATACTGTTTGACTTAAGGAGATACAATCTGATTGGGACAAACGTTAGGCTGCGCTAATCCTATGTATCATCGCTAATAGGATTGATCACATATCTTGAGTTCTCATGTTTCATGGTACTGGATGCTGTCTTAGTCAGGAAAATACATGCTACGATCCTTATACCCGAGTTCTTTTCAATCCTACAGCCTATAACAATGAGATTCTCTTCTTAACCTATATACAGGACTTTCTTATTTCTGCCATCATCAGCAACAAAAGGGTTTGCTCGGGAGGGATAGGCATTGCATCCAGACGCAGGAAATCCTGCTGGATCATCCTGTCTGCCCAGCCAGCCCTCAGAGGGCCCCAGCAGAATGGATGGATCCTATTCCATTGGGTACAACACAACCCGTATCCTGTCTGCCCAGTGCACCCAGAGGGTCAATTTCACACCGTAATCTCCTGAACAACACCAAGGTAAGGCACCCATGGAGTTCTGTGTTGGGTGACTAATCTTGCCCCTAATGCTCTCTACTTACAACCGGCTAATTCACCATCAGGTAAAGGCTGTTCAGACGAAAAGGATCTTGACATATGATGACCAACCATCTATTGTCCCAGTAACAACCCAAAACATACCCCTCATTTGATTACTGCTAACAACTTAAACACTCGCAAAAGGTTTCTAAGTTCTTTGACACATCTCATCAGGCTTCATGATTGAGTAAGTGGAACTATTGGATATTATCAACCTGTAGAGAAGGGCATGTTCTTCCATCCAGGTTGACACTATTCAATACCCCTAACTGAGCGGATTCCAATAAGGCGCTTCCTGACTCTAGCGGACATCTGCCAGGTGAGGTATCTGCCTTTCTCTTTCTGCTGACCTCAATAGCCTTGCGGATGCTTCGAAACCTACCCCATTTGATACCTCTGGACTGGCTGATTCCAATGCACATTGTCCCCATGCTGTCCGACCACTGGTTTAAGGGTTATCCCTTCTTTTGTACTTGAGTTCCTCGGGCAAGTATTTTCAAATTGTTGGCTACAGAGTGCTACAGGTAGCCGGATACTTCAAAACCTATACCATTCAATTCCCCTTGGCGAGCGGATTCCAATGAGACCCTTCCTGACTCAGGTGAACATCTACCTGCTGAAGTATCAGTCTTTTTCTCCCTGCCGACCTCTATAGCCATGCGGATGCTTCGAGACCTATACCATTCAATTCCCCTCGCCGATTGGAATCCAACATACTCTGTCCTGAGCTCTGACTGCTGGTTGATGAGTTATCCATACTTTTGTATATTATTTCCCTGGGCAAGTACTTTCACGTTGTTAGCTACTGAGTGCTACAGCTATGCGGACACTTCAAGACTTATACCATGCAATTCCCCTCACCAAGCGGATTCCAACACATCCTGTCCTGGCCTTGCCCGAGGACTGGTGCTGAAGCTATTCCCTCTTTTGTACTTCTATTCCCCCGTCTTTGTACCTTTAGTTAGATTGCCGCTAAGAACTAACAGCAAGCTCATGTTTTCTAGACTAACTTTAACAAATATATTTCCTATTCTAGTATCTAAATGACTCAAATTAGTAAATATAAGTAGTACTTGGTGGACCTTTCCTGACATTCTTCACAGATTTCTCAACCTCATTCAAAGTGCCTGAAGGTAGAGTTGTTTACTTATGATGTATCAGATGATAGCTAGTTATATCTGAATACTTCTACAATTCTACTATGGCTTTGGGTTGCATCCGGAAAACTTGTCTGTGTCTGGTCTCTTCTGAAACCTTGGTTGTGTCTGGTGTGTCCAGGCGGCATAGACTCCTGTCCACCAGTACCCGGTAAAAGACTGCACACCCAGGATGTGAGTTTACGTTCTATGCGCCTGAACCGCCGGACCCACAGGGAGTACAGGGTGTGTGCACGTGTAACTTTCTCTTTTTGCTGATTATTCAAGGCAGGCCTTCATTATTTGTGATGTATGAACCAGAATTTCACAAAACTCAGAAGGTTTTGGCAAAGCTAAGATCACATGATATCACTCCTACACCGATACCAGCTGGCTGTACAGGTCTTGTGCAGCCACTTGACGTTTCAGTTAATTGTCCATTTAAAAATATCCTCCAAAATCTTACAGAACTGGATATTATTGTACAGGAAGAAAATGGGCTGGAGAAGTGGTCAGTTAGTGACAGAAGAGTTTCTACCCCTGGGTGTGTGGGGAAAGCCTGCGCATAGTTTGCTAGAAGCCATACTAGGAAGAGAATTATTCAGAATGCGTTTCAAAATGTGGGGCTGGTACTACCAATTGAGGGTTGACGGGATTCTGAACTAAGAATCAAATGTTTTACAACCTAAGAGATGGAAATTAGTAATTGGCACCTTGGCTTGGAAGGCACTGTGGATGCGAATGCCATTTTGCGAGATGAGAATGCTGAAAACAATAACAATTATTCTGCTATAGATTTTGTGTATCGTGAGAAAGAAGAAGCAGATGTGTTGATTCTTCTCTGAAATACTGAAAATTCTATGTCTCTCCTCACTATTCCTGAATCGTTGGCTGCATATGCATGCAGACCCCCTGTTTTTGCATAAAAGCTTTTTCAAATGTTTACCGTACTCTCTGAGTAAGCAATTCAACTGTTGAGGAGTATGAAAGAGTTGGAGAAGATAAAGTATTGGTGCCAAAGTACTGGTCAGGCAACGCAATGACAGCCCTACTAGTACTACAAATTTACTACCCATTAACCATAACTGCTTAGAATAAGCTGCAAATGCTTGCAGATGTGTAATAAATATAAGGAAAGTGATATATAAAATTAGAAAGCAAAGAAATCAATACTTTGTATAGTGCAAGAACATATAAGGGTCAATCTCGTTTAGAGGAGTTTGCAATCAAACATAACCCACACTACAGTAGTTCAAATAATATAAAAAACCCGTACAAATATAGATCAAGTAAAATAGAATAAAATTATGGTTTTTTAATTTAGTAGAGGCAAGTAGAGGAAGGGGCATGCGGGTTTCAAAACTTTAGTATTTAGTGTGAATCTCAGGTCTTGGCATAAAAATGCAATATAAAATTGCTGAGTAATCATATAATTTAGAGGTGAGATGGACAACAAAAACCAAAGTATACCTCTATAGTGATACCTTTAATGCTCAATGAAGTTACTTGAAGCAAAGATTCAATTTAAAGACTCGGAATACCCAGTTTGTTTTTTCTATATTTATTATAGTAAACTCAATTTTATTGAGAATTTTTGGAGGGGTTCAAAGTGCTATACTTGTTGAATAATATGTGGATACAATATTCAAGCATTGCAGGAAATAGTGTGTGCATGCTTGAATTCAGTAAAATCAATATTGATTTGAAAGTTGTTGGCACATACTGAGAGAATGATAAGAGCATACCATAAAGGTATTGCTTATCGTACTCTAGAATTTAAAGAGAGGTTTGCAGAGGCGTGCAGGACCCATTATAGAGTCTTAGACTCTCAAACTGTTGTATTTAATTAATTAATATCATGAGATTCTTATTTCTTATAATGGTTTACACTTGTTCATTGTTAATCACTCACAGTCTTGGCAATTATTTTGCACAGGCACTCTTGTATTTCGCTGTACCACATGATTGACAGTTTTCCCTTCTTGTACTCATATACTATCCTCTGGCATCTAAGGTAGCAGCAACTCTATCAGGCAGAGACGAGGCTTCGATATGGCTCGGTTTCTCAGGAGTGGGGACAAAATAACATAGGGTATTCGGATTAACTGTCTGGATAAATCATGCAAATCGGACAAGAACGGAGCGAGATAGAGCTTGTGTAATAGGGGCACTCTGTAGGAAGACGGATCCTAAGATTGCCACCGCACAGAAGACTCAAAGTAGAAGTAAGGAGCAAAATAAAGATAAAGATAATTCAAAGTAGAATCAAACATTAAAACTTAATATCGTTAAGCCTGAAAGCTTCACTCAATAAGTTGTCTCGAGGATCGTTGGTAATCAGAATAGGGTGTCTCTCGCTTTAGTTACTAACTAGAATAATGTAAGGCTAGAGGACACCCGTCAACCATTCTGACCATTCGCGAGCACCCTGCTCAGCTCATGGCTGTCCAACTCACCTGCCTAAAGTGAACAAACCCTCGGAGGCAGTTGGACCGCTCGGATATTAACTATCTCCAGAAATAGAAAGTGTTTCTGGTGATGTCTCTCCAACAACATCTGCATGAGCGAAAACCCATTCCTATCGTTAGCATGTCAGTGGCCAACTGTCATGCCCACGCTAGAGATATTATCCATTGGGACTCATTGGCCCAGGGGTGGTTTCGTCTATACAAGCTACGCAGTCCATCAGCAAATCTACTTGGCTAAACTAAGCTTCTAAACCGGACTGCATGCTCCCACGCTAAGAAGTCTCCTGCTGTTTGACTGCATGAACGCTACCCACAGCCAACCATGCGGGACACTCTCAAATTGTGATAAGACTCACACCTCTAGAGTCCACTAATAACCCATGGTAATGCTACAGTTCATGGGGTAGCCTGGGACTGGCTTTGGGGTGGTTGTCCTGGAAGCCTTGCAGCTTCCCCGGTCAGCCCCAAGCCCTCTACTGTTAACCATACAACTACCCGGAGGTCAAAGTATGCCCGTAGGTGGTTCCCAGGTGTTATCCAGGTGGCGCCCCAGGAGGCTGTCACCCTCACACCCCTTATATATCCTGCAAACAGCTTCTGGTCGGTCGGACAGCCACAACTCATAGAGTGTTGTGAGAGCGTTCCTCTGGATCTCACTTTACTAGGAAGCACACAACTACCCAGCCGTACAGTGCTGTCGCGCCGTACCAACGGTGGGGCCGCAGGGGGGTGTTAGGAATATCCCCTGAAAGTTACAGGAGGTTCGGACCACTCCTACTCCGTCTGTAGTCCGTTTCGTACGATACGAAGCAGCGCTATGAACATCTAAGAGCCCCACTATAGTGGGATAACTTTCCCCTAAGTCCGCAGATGACTTTGTTGGTGAAGGTAGGGTAACTGGGGTACCTCAGTAGGGTAACTGGGGTCCCAAGGTAGGGTAATCATATTTCTAAAGTAGGGTAACTTCACCCTGTTATGCCTTTATTATCTTCGGGAGTCCGCGCGGCCACATATAATATTGCTCCGGAGACCTGTGCAACGTTTACTATGTCTCCTTAGCTTTATGCGAACATACCCTCTGGAGGTTACCCTGCCTGGTAGGGTAACTTTGGCTTACCTAGGTTACCCTGTCTAACCCTATGTCACCAAGTCACTTTGTAGACACTTGTACCAACTCATGTCTACCCCTGGTATACTAAGTATACTGGCCAATCCTCAATATGATTACCCTACGGTATACCATACGGGCTTGAGTCTAGTCCACTGTAGCTACCTATCTGTAGGGTCGTTACAGAGGCAGACCTTGGTAAACTTCCACAACAGGTATTCATTGAAACCTAAAGACTATAGGGTTGTTGATGCGCATATGCGTGGAAAGACAAGACGACGCTGAGATCTGCAGACAGATCTAGAGAAGAGGGGAGTGGTGTAACGACCCTATGGATAGGTAGCTACAGTGGACTAGACTCAAGCCCGTATGGTATACCGTAGGGTAACCATATTGAGGATAGGCCAGTATACATAGTATACTACCGGTAGACATGAGTTGGTACAAGTGTGTACAAAGTGACTTGGTGACAGAGGGTTAGACAGGGTAACCTAGGTAGGCCAAAGTTACCCTACGGGGCAGGGTCACCTTCGGAGGGTATGCTCGCATAAAGATCAGGACACATAGTAAACGTTGCACAGGTCTCTGGGGTAATATTATATGTGGTCGCGCGGACTCCCGAAGATAATAAAGGCATAACAGGGTGAAGTTACCCTACTTTAGAAACATGTTTACCATACCTTGGGACCCCAGTTACCCTACTGAGGTACCCCAGTTACACTACCTTCACCGACAAAGTCATCTGCGGACTTAGGGGAAATTTATCCCACTATAGTGCGGCTCTTAGCTGTTTATAGGGCCACTTCGTATGGTACGAAACGGACTACTGGCGGTGTAGGAGTGGTCCGAACCTCCTGTAACTTTCAGGGGATATTCCTAACACCCCCCTGCGGCTCCAGCGTTGGTAAGGCGCGACAGCACTGTACGGCTGAGTAGTTGTGTGCTTCCTAGTAAAGTGAGATCCATTGGAACGCTCTCATAACACTCTATGAGTTGTGGCCGTCCAACCGACCAGAAGCTGTTCGCAGGCTATATAAGGGGTGTGAGGGTGACCGCCTCCTGGGGCGCCACCTGCATAAAACCTGGGAACCACCTACAGGCATACTTTGACCTCGGGTAGTTGTATGGTTAACAGTAGAGGGCTTGGGGCTGACCGGGAAAGCTGCAAGGCTTCCAGGACAACCACCCCAAAGCCAGACCCAGGCTACCCCGTGAACTGTAGCATTACCATGGGTTATTAGTGGACTCTAGAGGTGTGAGTCTTATCATGATTTAAGAGTGTCCCGCATGTTTGGCTGTGGGTAGCGTCCATGCAGTCAAACAGCAGGAGACCTCTTAGCGTGGGAGCATGCAGTCCGGTTTAGAAGCTTGGTATAGCCAAGTAGATTTGCTGATGGACTGCGTAGCTTCTATAGACGAAACCACCGCTGGGCCAGTGAGTCCCAATGGGTAATATCTCCACCGTGGGCATGACCGTTGGCCACTGACATGCTACCGATAGGAAAGGGCTTTCGCTCATGAAGATGTAGTTGGAGAGATATCACCTGAAGCACTCCCTATTTGTGGAGATAGTTAATATCCGAGCGGTCCGACTGCCTCCGAGTGTTAGTTCACTTTAGGCAGGTGAGTTGGACAGCCCTGAGCTGAGCAGGGCGCTCGCGAAAGGTCAGAATGGTTGACGGGTGTCCTCTGGCTTTATATTTATTCTACTTAACTAAAGTGAGAGACATCCTATTCTGATTACCAACGATCCTCGAGGGAACTTACTGCGTGAAGCTTTCAGGCTTAATGATATCAAGCTTTACCGCTTGATTCTACTTTGAATTATCTTTATCTTTATTTTGATCCTTACTTCTACTTTGAGTCTCCAGTGCTGTGGCAATCTTAGGATCCGTCTTCCTACAGAGTGCCCCCGTTACACTGATAGAGCAGTAGTGGTCTGAACCTTTTATTCCTTTGAGAGGCTATTCCTAAAACCTCCCTCCGGCCACCGGGTTGGTACGGCGTGTCTGTACTGGACAGCTGTGTAGTTGTATACTTTCTAATAAAGTGAGATCCATAGGAACAACCCCACAACCCCTTATGTGTTGTGGCTGTCTATCCATCCAGAAGCTGTTTGCACGATATTTAAGGTGTATGAGGGTGACCGTCTCCAGGTGCACTACCTCAATGATGCCTGTGAACCACTTACACGCATACCTAGACCTCTGGGTAGTGGTATGGTTAATTGTAGAATGCTTGAAGCAAACCAGGAAAGATGCAACAACCATGCTGATTCCAGTCCCAGGCTACCCTGTGAACTGTTGCATTACTATGGGTTATTATAGGACTGATGAGGCATGAGTTTTGACACGACTTAAGAGAGTCCTGTAAAGATTGGTTTTGGGTATCGCCTATGCAGTCAGGTAGCCGGAAACCTCTTATCCGTGAATGCCAGGAGTCCAGTTAGCATCTTAGTATAGCCATGTAGATTTGCCTATAAACCTCGTAGCTTGTATAGACGAAACAGCCACTGGGCTACTAAGTCCTAATAGATATTATCTCTATGGTTAGGTTAGAATGTCGGTCAACCACTAACATGTTACTAATGTGGGAAAGGTTTTGCCCCTGCAGATATAATTGGAAATACATCATCAGAAATACTTTCTGTTTGTGAAGATAGTAAATATCCAAGCAGTCCAACTGCATCCAGCTGTGAACCCAATATAGCAAGCTGAGTTGAGCAGGGTGGTCGCAAAAGGTCACAATAGTTCATAGGTGTCCTCTGGCTTTACATTATTCTACATTACTAAAGAGACACCCTATTCTGAAAACCAACAATCCCAAAGAGGACCTATTGAGTGAAGCTTTCAGCCTTAACAATAATATGTTTTACCACTTGATTCTACTTTTAATTATATTTATCTTTATTTTGAGCTTTACTTCTACCTTCAGTCTTCAGTGTAGTCTCAATCTTAGGATCCATCTTTCTACAAAGTGCTCCTGTTACAATCAGGTCTTCAGTCCCATTAAACATGTTGGTACTCGACAACTTGTTTGACCATAATGTATTATAAATATATACAAAAAGAATAAAATTATTTAATTGTAAGAAAAATATATTGAGTGCATTGATATTATAGTTCATATAAGGCCAAACACCTATATCTTAAAAAATAAAATATATATTACTAAGTCTCACTTTTCAAACAAAACAAGCCTTTCCAACAAAAAATATAATCGAAGGAAAAAAATCTCGTGCATATTCTCTATCATTTGCTCTCTGACAGTGAGGTTTTTTTTCTCCCAATATATTTATTGGTGAAATGACTTGCTTTTTTTCAAAGTTGAGCAATTCCTGATGGATGGTGTAAATGGCACAAACCATACCAGAAATGTAGCAAGAAGCTGGCAGCCGGGGAGAACTCGCTTCTATAGGTGACAGCAAGCAGTCTGGAGGTACAAGGCATAAGCTTTGTAGGTTACACAGGGGCTAAGGGCAGCAAACCTCACTTGTGGAACATACAAAACTTATGCCCTGTACTTGGACGGTATATTAAAAATCAAAAACTACTACAAGTACCCACTATGAAGGACTGGAGCACAGTGGGGGTCCTGGTATGATAGCTTGGGGGACAATGCCAAGTACAGTAAATTATCCCCGTAAATAACCAAACTAGTTAGCATGAAATTAGTAAAAAGGGGCGATTTAAGCAAAAAAAAACACTCTTCCCATATGATATATTGACTTTATCTGATACGAAGAGGGTGAAGAGATATCATAGGTTAGTAAAATATTGAAAATAATGGGAAATCAAGATAGGCCACTTACAATATTTTAGATACAATGTCAGCCACTGAATACCAACATGCCTCCTACACAAAAAGATGCGCTGTCCAAACCCTGTGCTTTTCGGCAGGGTAGACATACTGACAAATTGCCGAAAACCAGCAACTTAGCGTCTCTACAGTCTTCGAGATCTGCTAGGACCCAGCTACGCTCAAGAAGCCCAAGTGACTCTCCTTCTCCCTCGATATCCCAACCCGACGACGACTGGTTGCTACCCCAACCATGAATGCTGCCTCCAGGAGAATGCATCTTCTGAAGATAGCAGTAGCTTGGGGGATAACTGCCTGTGAGAGAACCCTCCGCAAGGCATTCAAAATGGAGGATTACTCTCGCACAGTAGCCCACAGACAAGCATATCTCGATGAGAGAGAGAGAGAACTGTAGCTAGATTTTGAAATAGCCCACCGCGGGTGGACTATTACTGACTGGCACCGGGTAATCTGGACAGACGAATGTTACGTCTGGTTATCCAGCTCATCAAGCCAGGTTTGGGTCACCTGGCGCTAAGCGGAAGAGTATCAAGATGATTCTCTTATACACAAGTTCCCCAAGAAGCACTCCATAATGGTATAGGGGGGGATTCTTGGGGGAAAAAGGCCCCACTTGTCCTCTGGGATAAGAACTATTGGGGGACGATAACTGCACAAAGTTATGTCGACAATGTTCTTATCCCAGTTCTCCAGCCCTTTTGGAATCAGGAGAGTAAGCAAGCGGGGCAACACCTTTGGTTGATGGAGGATGGGGCATCTGCTCATCGGGGTAGGTTTACTACTCAGGCCCAGGAGCAGTATGGTATTCCCAAGTTTGCCTGGCCCCCATCTTTGCTGAAGCTCAATCCAATCGAGAATGTTTAGTATATCTTAAATCATATGTTAAACAAACGTTCTCCTCGACCACAAGGTTTGGATGGGATGGCCGATGCCATTAAGGAAGAATGGCACAAGATCGATGACGTTGATCTTTTAACCTTGATTGACTCTAACGTATCGCACGGGGAAACCGCGCAAGACAGGGATTCCGCTCGGGAGCCATGCGGAGTTGAAGACCTCCTCTAACAACAAACAATTGTAAGGAAACAATTAAAGACAAAAGAAAAAAAAGAAAAAAAAGAAATATATCTAAAGAGAACCAGTCGATCTATCTTTTTGTGCCTTTTCCCAAGCTTTATTCATAAATATCTGTGCAGGTAATGGTGACCGGCCCACAAACCCAACCCTTCGGGTCTGCTCTGCCTCTCCCTCTATTCCTAGATCCCCAATTGCCTCAGTAATCTCATCAACCCATGCATCGTCCTCAATAGTATGAACTGTAACCCTGTCAGATATTAGCACTTTTTTTTTGGACTGTGGCGGAGGAGTCGCAGATGTATTTTTAGCATAAGAGTGGAGCTGTTCTTCCTTTACCACAGCCTTGGCCTTTCTAGCAGCCATCTTAGCAGCCTTCTCCTCATCAGCTGCCTCCCTTGCCTCTCTAAGCTCTACCAGCTCTTGTGTAGTAATAACTCTAGCCTTAGAGAGTCTTTTTCTGTCCCTATAATTGGCATGAGATTTTTGGCCAACAGATTGGCGGAACTTTTGATGAAAATGATCACCAAGTTCCTTTTCTGTTAGGGAACATTGTAGCCCATGGTCCATTTTCTGAATAAGCGAGTGTAGTTTCTGTGCACTTTCAGATATGCCCTTGACTAGACCAAGAGCTTCTTTGCTGGTAGATCTTGCCATTCGAGTAGTGCGGGTTGTTGTAGGACCAGGGATAAGAAATTGCCGCTTAGGAGGTGGTGATGACATTGGTGGTAAAACCTGGTGTGGATTGAAGGGATGCATTCCAGCTGCCTTCCAGGCAGTCTCAATATTACTCTTTGTATAAGTGCGCTTTCTTGCTTTAAATAAATACCTGTCAATAGTAAAAATAATAGTTAGAATAATATAATAATACCAATACTTAATAATAGAAAGAATGCTTACTTGAGAAAAGGGCCTTTATTTATACCTGTGTCAAAGGTTCCCTCCATTGCTTCATTCAGAATGTTGCTATAATGACACTGCAAGGGACTAAATGGACCGATATCCAAGGGTTGCAGCATGTGCGTAGAGTGGGGAGGCAGACAAAAAGAAACTATCTTTCGGTGAAGACAATAGTCAAAGAACTTCCATGTGACATGAGATACATGGCCATCCATAATTAGCAGCCGCCAATTATCCTCAGCTCTGTATGTGATTCAAGTTGTATTAGCGCATGACACTCAGGTCTTGGTAAATATAAATTTTACTAAGGGTGACATACAGTGGAGCTGTATGAACCTCGAAGTTTTTTTGAAGCCACTCTATTCCCAAAAAGCTATCTGTCCATCCTTTCGGCGAATATCCAAAAGTAGCAACCTCTTTCTTGGTGATACTTGCATACTATCCTTTATAGTGTCCTGCTCCCTGATTAATTGCCATAGGGGGCAATGCAACTCCTCCCGCAGAAACACTTTCAATTACCGTTACCCATTCACGGCTTCCACTATGAGTCAGCCTGGGATTTCTTCTCCCCTTCCGGCAGATCACCCTGTACCGTGCAGCTAGCCCCATCATAAATCCCTTTTCATCCATATTATACATATTTTTGGGTAATATATGATGGGATTTGATGACCTGTTGTAGCTATCAATTTTCTTAGCATCTATGGTATAAAATAATAGATAGATTTACCTTGGAAAAATAGTCTTTAATTACCGCTGGATTTTCAGCAAATACTCTCTGCCTTTCCAGCCTTGCAGTGAACTTAGACGAAAGTTCTGGGATATGGTTGAGGAACCTGGTAAGCCAGTGCTTTCCCAGCCTCCGACAACAATTTCTTTTTTTTACTAAGTACTCAGCCATTTCATGAACCAGTTGAAGCTTTAAGGAAAATCCCCAGTCATCCATTCGAGTACACCAGTTAACTATTGTCTTTTCTTCCTGTACTGATAGGAGTTGCTGTCCCCGGTGGCTTTCATGGCGATCTTGGGCACCATTGACTCGGTCTCACAGGGTTGTCCATGGGATACCGTAGGCCTCTGCAGATGCTCGGAGGGAGGGGTTTCAGGAGCTTTGGTAATGGTTGATCGCTAAAGTAAGGAATTTTTCTCGCGCATTCAGGTCTATTGGTCTTGGGCGAGGCATTGCACTGTTAGGCCGTTGCTTCCTTCTGGCTACCTCGCTCAAAATCTTCTATCTACATGCGATAAAGTCATGACATTCTTGGCGGCAAGTGCCGAGCGGAATCCCTGTCATGAGCGGTTGCCCCAGGCGATACGTTATGCCGGAGAGGATTGAGCCTGTTATTGCTGCCTCTGGGGGCCATACTTGTTGGTGAATGTCATGTTTTTATTTTTTATATTTTTCATTTTGTATTTACTAGCTAGTATCTCAAGTTTTTAAATTTTTTAAATTTTTTAAATTTTTTAAATTTTGTATATTTATATTTTTTAAATTTTTATCTACTTTTATATAAGATATATATACATTTAAATTTTGCTATACTCACTACAAGATATCACGCAGAAAGAGTCTTTTTTTTTGGCTTAATTCCCCCCTCTTTACTAATTTCATGCTAACTAGTTTGGTTATTTACAGGGATAATTTGCTGTCCTTGGCATTGTCCTCTAAGGTAGCAGAACGCCCTCTGTGTTCGAGTTCTTCATGCCGGGAACTTGTATACCCGTGATGAAGCAGGGGTGATGGCAATCGGGTGATCACAATGTCTGGAAAGAGTGGCGGCGTTCTGGACATCTTAAAACACCAGATACCTTGAGAAAGAAGCATCATTGAGGTTCTTGCCACATGAAAGCCTCTTACCCTACACTAACTTTAGACACCATCATAGGTTTTATTTCTCTTGTTTTATCGCCTCGGTTTATGAAAGCAATCACTCTACGAGTTGATGAAAGCCGTTTCCTGTTCCTACTTTCCAAGTTTTCTCAAGATCTGATTGCCAAGCTACTCAAACAGGGATACCCCCCTTTCTGGTTTTTAATGAACCCCCCAAGTACCTTGGTACGGACCAACAACAGAGAGTAGTTGATACTTGTACTAATATAATCCCTAAGGTTGTTGTTGATGAGATGGTGATGAGCGATTACACAATTTGGTCTAGTAGCGAAGCAATCAGGTTCTTAAACAGGGATGGCACAGACCATGCAACAAGTTTGAGAGTCATCAGTCCAAGGGATAGCAGGATGTGTCTGCATTTTGGAGAGATAGCTTAGTAAGGTGAGACATGTCTCACGAACACTTCTGACTCGGGGCGGTATGAAATCTAATCTATACAAATAGAATATTACACCCCATAGAATTTGGTCTAGCAGCTCCTTGTTCATTTTGTTTATTGAAAACTGAGGCTTAATATGTTGATAATTGTAGCCTCAGGGCTGGTTAACCAATTGTATACAAGTTTCGCGATTTCTGAACCTTTCCAAATCCGAACCAGGGGAGGGTTGGGAGGATGTTCAGATTTTTAGAATATTTGGAATTTACAGATTGGCTTTCTGGATTTTGGCGTGAAATATGTCAAGACTACTTCTAAATCTCTCCAGATCCCCACAGGGAGGTGAGTCCTCCAATGATTAATGGCATAAACAAGATTCATGCTCTCGTTAGCGATAGGTTAAACCTTGAAACAGGGTGAAATATTGGAATTTTGTGGAGGAACCCTAGGGGATCCTCCTCCCCTAGCTGTACTCTTATTGGTCCAAGTGGGCAGTCCGGTATTATATTACACTACAAAAAGGCCTTTTTTTCATAGCCTACCTGGGGGAGAGGCTGGGAGTGAAAAGTGGCAGTTGAGAGTGGAAGTGGAGAGTGGGAGTGCTACAGCACGACTATTCCAGAGCGGGCATTAGAGTAGCCGCGCTGCATCGGGAGCGTTCCTCTGAAGGGGGATGAGGGAGGTTGCCAACTGAGCATAATACATGAACAGGACGATACCCGAGTATGTTTTGCTTATGGTGGCTGATCAGAAGTGATGATATAAATATGACTAGTGCCGGTCTCAGAACGCTGCAAACCGAATAGCGGCCCGTTTATGTATAGAGGGCCCTCTAGCAACCAGAGGCAGTGCCGACCATCAAAGAAAGTCACTTATATAAACGGGCTTTGAGTTATATACTAGACGGTATATTAGCTGGGCATGTGACTATTCTGTTTTCTTTACATCTGCAACTGCCTGTCTCTTTCTAAAAATTAAGGGGGTGTTTGGCACACCGTTATTGGAAATAATGATCTTTAGAAAACGCGTTTTGGACCAAATTATGTGTTGAAATAACAATTGGGTTTGGCCCACCATCGTTTGTACAAACGACACAACTATCATTTGTACACATTTTTTCAAATAATATCAAAACCATTATTATTAAAACAAAGATCAATTTTGTCATCAATTTATATTTTGTTTTATTTACCAAGTATATAGAGTATAACTATAAGATATTATTTTAACATAGTTTATTAAATATATACTTATTGAATAAGACTATAATATTATAAGTGTTTGTAGAGGGTAAATGGTAGAGGAATAAGGAAATGTAGATAAGAAGTTTTAAATATACCTATTATTGCTATTCAAACCCTAGTTTGCTAGGAATTGAATTTTCATTAAGTCAGTATTCTTTCTTTCTTTTACTTTGATTATTAATATTGAACTCGATTTTGCCATATATGCTACTACAGCTTACAGCATTACCACAGTATTTCCAACTCATTCTGTGAAACCAGCCAGGCACTCAGTTATCAGCCATCCGATGTCGTCATTTAAAACTCCATATGAAAACAAGGCTGTATGGACCAAGTATGTAGACCAACGATTGATTGACGGAATGGGTGGTCAATGTGAAAAGGGGAAAAAGTTGGACAATGGATTTAAAAAGAAGGTTTGGCAGGAATTTATGGAGAAATTCAATAAAGATGTAATTGAGAAGAAAAAGACTGTACCATAGGTAAAACCCGAATGCACTCTGTAAGTCAAAATTCCCCAAGTATTATGATCGGGATAAACTTGGCAAGAAAGACTAATAATAAAATTAATAATAATAGATAAACCAGAACTGGAAGACTTTCACTCATTTGTTGGAACTCGTCTGACTTTGGTTGAAATAATAAGTCTGCAGTTGTCACTGCATCTGACAGTTTATGGGCTGATTATTTGCATGTAGGTCTCAGTTCCCACCTGAATAAAAATTACAGTAGCCAACATGACATATATAATAAAACTACCCTAAGGCTGCAGAGTTTAGACATCATACACTTGAAAACTATCATGCTCTAGAAATGATGCTTCGCAATACAAGTGCAACCGGAAATAATCCTGTTGTATCAGCCACTTGCACCAACTATCATGAGACTGGCAGAAGGAGTCAGTGTGTCTTAAGTAATGGTGGTCTACCTATATCATTTCACCACAATGCTAATATGATGGTAGGAGACAACAACATTCAGCAGCCAGAAAGTCCTGACTGGTATGAGGGCGATATATCCTACATCATTTCCCAAAGAGAAAAAATAGACAATACCATCAATCCTGCACTTCGACATAAGGAACAGGATAGCAGTCAAGATATATCGTCCAGTGGGCTGTCTGACTCCCAAGCCAGTACTTAACCAGGATCTTTCTCTGTATCATTCAATCTCGCAGACTCGAGACAATCAACTAGTACTCCCACTCGTAATCGAGAGTCATGAAGTGGAACTAAACGTCAAGGAATCGGGAAGTCTGTTGCAAATAGCCATCAATGACAATCTATGCAGAGCGTATTACCAATGAAGTCTCGGAATTCCTTGCGGTAACATGTGTGCATATTCCGGTAACGGTACACAGGAGCAGGCAGTGCAGGATCTTCTATGTTTAGTTGATTTATATTTGTTTTTATTTGATTTGATTTCAGCTCCACCACTGTCTCTGAGTCAGATAGGCTATGCTATCGTATTGTTATGTTTAGTTTGCTTTGCTGGAAGTATATATTTAGTTTTCCGGATATGGAATGGTCATGTAGCACTGGTGGAGGCTGAGCTATGTTTCTTTCTTTGGTCTTGCAGGATTACAGGATTACGGTATGAGCGCACCTACTGGTAATGATCATGATTGCAGGAATGCTATCGCTCTTGGGTTTTGTATTTAAACCAGTCTCCTGGCTAGCAGGAGACACCAGACTTCAACAGACCTTTAGTCTAAGAATATACTTGGTTGAACGGCAATCCTAGAGTCCCTGAGCCTAATTTGTCCTTCAACTATTATCCTTCTAGCTACCGGTCCCTTGAAGCCTCCCTTAGCACCAGCGCTAGCAGGTCTATCGCCAGTCCTATTGTATTTTCGTTAGACAGGAATAAACCTGTTACATTTTTTTGCCTACAGCAGGTCAAACCCCTTTATTCTCAGGATTGGGAACAGCCTGGTAGGATTGATCACCCTCCCAGTATCTTGATAACTAGTTAGAAGCAGGAGTGGCAGGGAAAGGAACTCCCGGCTCAGATGCTACATTCACAATAGCAGATCGCAGGAGCAGAAGCAGTACCAGGTCCGATAGGGCCTACAATCGTCCTTCAGCAGAACCTACAGACGATACCCCAGAACAAACCACACAGGAACCAACCCCTGGGCCCACGCCAGGCTCAGCAGATACACCAGCAAGAACCAGTCACCTCCTTCCTGGAGATCTAGACACAGATTCAGACGAAGACCAGGACCTCACAGCTGAGGAACTCATTCAAAGAGAAGCCCGGCGGCTTGAGGAAAGAGCTGCAGCAAGAGCAGCAGCCCAGCAAGCTTCGGAAACTGAACGCCCACCAGAACGCCCCACTACAAGCAGGTGGCGAGCACCCAGCATTCTAGAAGTCTTTGGAAGTCAGACACCAACTAGAGCGCCCTCCCGTGAGCATAGAGACCAACCACTACCTGGTTCATTCATCCCAGACACACTAGAAAGACCCTCAAGATCCAGGAGCGCCAGAGAGCACCCTGAACGACCAGATCCAACACCACCAGCCCCAGACCCTCCTACAGGCACTATGGCAGACCCAGGCCCGGCCAGGTTGCCCCCTCCCAAGCTCCCCAAACCACCCATGTTTAGCCGTGAAGGGGAAGATCTGAAACCAGATAAACTCAAGCGATAGCTTAGAACAGTCAAGAAGCATCTGGCGAGATCTGGACTAAAGGACGACTTCCCTGGAGTAGCGGACTACTACAGCACATACACAGAAGGCAAGGCCAATAACGCATATCAAATGCTAGACAGAGAGATAGAGAACATCAGCCTAGCACAATTAACACAAGGCCTTCAGCAGCTATTCGAGACCTCTACAAACACTGATGACACCTATCACAAGTGGCAGAATGTCCGCCCGACAGCAGGTGGATAGCCAGCACGCATAACGAAGATAGCTGGAGAGCTAGCGGACCTCAAAGGATCCCTTCCGGCTGGATCCATCTCAGACTATGAACAGAAGCAGCCATTTCTCGACGCTATGGACTCTAGACTACACCGCAATGTTAAGCCCCAGCTCAGACCAGAAGATATCTGGGACCAAATGGTAGCTGTGGCAGAAAGCTATGACGCTACTATGTACAGAACTGGCCGCTACAAAGGCAGTGATAGAAACCAAGCTTCTAGCAGCAAACCCCATACACCAAAGAAAGAGCGTACCTACCGCAAGCCCTCTACCACACCAACGCCCAGGAGCACAGGCAAAGGAAAGGCCCCGGCCAAGAAGAGAGCCTATACCAAATCCAACAAGCCAAGTAAGGCTGAGATGGACCGCTGCAAGGCTGAAGGAGCCTGTTTCTACTGTGGCAAAAGCGGACACATGGCAAACTGGTGCCCAAAGAAAGAAGTTAAGACCATCCATGTTCGCCACTGTGAGGAAAGCCCAGACAGCAGCGAAGGCGAATATGAGCCCGATACGGACAGCACAGAGGAGCTCGATGGTAGCGGCTCTATCAGAACCTACAAGACTACGGTAGGCACACCTAGTGTTCGTTACGGGCCGGGGCGGGGTGGGTTTTCACTTTGTGACCCGGCCATTACTCCGGCCCGGGGTCAACTCTTTGCCGTTCCTCCCCGCCCCATATGACACGGGGTCCTGGCCGGGCTGTGGGGCGGGGCGGGTATTTTACTTTCCCTGCTGATTGCCTAGACAGGCCCAGTCTTCTCGTCCCCCACTCTTGCCCCTGTGCGGGGCCCCACTTATTCCTCCGAGTGATATTCTCTGACTAAACAAATGGCAGGTTGAAATCTAAGGGGTGTTTGGCCTCTCAATTCTGTTCTGAAATCACAATTTGAGACCAGAATTGGCTGGCCAAACACCCCCTAATTACTTCGTATGTCTAGTATGATGACTCCACTATTTGGATATTCCATATAGCAATCCGGCAACTATCTCAAAAGATAGGATTTGAATATAGTTCTCACATTATCATTATGATTTGGGCTTCTAGTTTGAGATAAATAGTGTTTGGAAATCGCTCTCAGTATATGATTGTAAGCGTATAATCTAGGTATGTTTCTAAGTACTTCTAAGCATATGATTCCGG
>Ga0307513_10002588_pt1 | contig 25002 bp, 22 predicted proteins | sample 15_EM_MG_FD_202174 | JGI IMG/M metagenome (GOLD analysis project Ga0307513, IMG submission 202174) | Populus trichocarpa ectomycorrhiza microbial communities from riparian zone in the Pacific Northwest, United States - 15_EM | ecosystem: Host-associated > Plants > Roots > Unclassified | place...
CGCGGTGGCCGGCGATATCGAAGCGGGCGAACAATGGCTGCAGACATTGCGGCCGTTCGTGTATCGCCGCTACCTGGACTTCACTGCGCTGGATGGCCTGCGCGAGATGAAGGCCGCCATCGCCGCAGAAGTCGCCCGCCGCGAGTTGGCCGACGACATCAAGCGCGGTCCGGGCGGCATCCGCGAGATCGAATTCCTGGCCCAGGCACTGCAGCTGATCCACGGTGGGCGCGAAGCCACCCTACGCGAACGCCGTCTGCTTCCTGCGCTGGACGCGCTTATGCGAGCGCGGCAGATATCGCCGGAAGACGGCGATGCGCTGATCCACGCCTACCGCTTCCTGCGCAAGCTCGAGAACCGGCTGCAGATGCTGCGCGATGCGCAGACCCATGCCTTGCCGGAGAACGCGCTGGACCGCGCGCGTATCGCCCTGGGCCTCGGCTATCCGGACTGGAGCGCGCTGGAGGCGGCGCTGGCGCTGCAGCGCGCGCGGGTCGCTACGGAATTCAGCGAATTGCTGGCGCCGCGGCAACGCGACGCCACGCCGGGCGCGCTGAGCGGCTATTGGCGCGCGCTGCCGAACGCCGGTAATGCGGAAGCGCTGGCGGCTGCGGGATTCGCCGATCCGGGCAGCGCCGATGCGGCCTTGCGCGATTTCGCCAATTCCAGCGGCGTGCTCGGGCTTTCCGATGGCGCACGCGCACGGTTGGATCGCGTCCTGCCGGCCTTGCTGGAGGGTGCGGCGCGATCCTCGCAACCGGATGCGGCGATCAAACGGCTACTGGTCCTGCTGCGCGCGATCCTTCGCCGTGCCAGTTATCTAGCTTTGCTCGACGAACAGCCCAGCGCCCTGAATCGCCTGGTGGACGTGGTGGCGCGCAGCGCCTTGCTGGCCGAACGGCTTGCGCTATATCCGCTGCTGCTGGACGAACTGCTGGATACGCGCGTCGGCGGACCCATGCCGGACCACGAGGTCATGCGTCGCGAATGCGGGCCGGCACTGCACGAGGACGATCCCGAAACCGCTTTGCGCGCGCTCAACGAGAAGCGCCTCGCGCTGAGCTTCCGCATCGCGCTGGCCGCATTGGACGGACGCCAGTCCGCGCGCGACAGCACGCGGCAGCTGGCGTGGCTGGCCGAAGAAGTGGTGCGCGTAGTGTTGCGCATGGTGCATGCCGAAGTGCTCGCCGCGCATGGCGAAGTCGCCGGTGGGCGCTTCGCAGTGATCGGTTACGGCAGCCTCGGAGGTGAGGAACTCGGTTTCGGTTCCGACTTGGATTTGGTGTTCTTGTTCGACGCCGATGCTGCGGCCGTCTCCAGCGGCGTACGGTCGTTGGAAGCGGGACGCTGGTACGCGCGCCTGGCCCAGAAGCTCGTAGCCTTGCTGGGTGCGGCTACTGGCGCGGGGCGCCTGTACGACGTGGACGTGCGTCTGCGACCCGACGGTGCGAAAGGCCTGCTGGTGTCGTCGGTGTCCAGTTACCGCGACTATCAGCTCGAACGCGCCTGGACGTGGGAGCACCAGGCACTGGTGCGGGCGCGCGGCGTCGCCGGCGACGCATCGCTGCTGGCGGAATTCGAGGCGATTCGCGCGCAGACTTTGTCGCAATCGCGCGAGGTGCAGAAGCTGCAAGAAGAGGTCGGCAGCATGCGCCTAAAAATGCGCGCCGAACTGGATCGCAGCGATGCGGCGCGGTTCGATCTGAAGCAGGGCGCGGGCGGCCTGGTCGACCTGGAGTTCCTGTTGCAGTTCCTGGTGCTGCGGGATTCCTCTTCGCATGCCGCTTTGCTGGGGCCGCGCGATACGCAAGGATTGATCGACGCGCTGCGGGCGGCCGGCACGCTAGACGAAACGCAGTCCCAGTCGTTGCTGCGCGTGCATGGATATTTCGTGTCCGAGGGTCTGAATTGCACGCTGGACCGTCGTCCCCGCCTGTTGCTGGAAAGCGAATCGCTGGCTGCCAGGCGCCTGGTAGTGAGTGTCGCTGCGCGTGCGCAAGGTCTGGTCTTCGACGACGAAGCACGACCCGCGTTGTAGGAGCTGCGTAAGCTGCGAGCTGAAACTTTCAGCGTGCAACACTCTTTCCGTCGGTCCACGGTCGCAGCTTACACAGCTCCTACAAACCGAGGCGTTCACGTACGAGTGCTGCGACCCGCGTGGTTTCCCGCAGCGGCTCGACCTCGAACGGCGCCAGCTGGGTATCCATCGCGCGGATGCGGCCATGCGCCAGCAACGAGTCCAGGAATTTGCGTGGCCTGCCGCTGACGCGCGTCGGATCGAATACGAACACCGGCGCGCCCGTCGCGCAGGCTTCGGACACCATGTTCACCGAATCCGGCGAGCACACGATGCGGTCGGCCCACGCCAACAACCCTTGGTAGGGATTGGCCCCATCGGTTTCTCCGCACCAGACCACGCCGGGCGTTTCCACGTAACGATGGCGCAAGGCGGCGCTCAGGTCGGCTGGGGTGCGGCGCGAAGTCGTAATCAATACGCTGCCGCCCTCGCGCGCCAGCACGACCTCCAGCTTCGAGGCCAACACCTCGAAGGCGCCGCGATCGAAGCGTGCATGCGAGCTGGAGCCTCCCAACAGGACGGCAGTGCGGGGTTGCGGCAGTTCGACGAATACCGCGAATGCCTCGCGCGCCCGTGCGAGCCACGTCTCGTCGACAGGATTCAGGCTGCCGAGCAGGGTAATGACGTTGTCGCCCGAAAGCAGGTCGTGTTCGGGAGCGACCACCAGATCCCAATGTCGGGTGTCGATGCGCGGATCGAGGATCTGCACCACCTTGCCGCCGCGCTCATGCAGGAGGCGCGTGGCCAGCGCGGCCTGGCGACCGCAGCCGATGGCCAGCGGTGGCGGCTGCGCCAGCGCCTGCGCGAACGCCGGTCCGAAGGCACGGTCGGCGCCGGCGAAGCTCCGCGGGGCGAGCATGTTCCAGGGCAGGCGCGGGTCCAGCCGCCAGTCTTTGGCGGGCCCGCAATGCAGCGCCGCGGCCAGCGCATCGGCCTGGCGGCGGTTTCCTGCATGACCGTCGGTGAGGGTCCAGAGCTGTGTCGAATCCATGGGATCTACGGGACTTTGTTCCAGAAACTAAAACAATCCGTTCCGAACTGGCTTGATGTTGCCATTGCCGGGACACTCTACACTGCGCGCCTCGGTTTGCGCTGCCTCGCGAATCCTTCGAATCACTTGATCCCTCCAAGGATGTGACATGTCAGACGTCTTGAACGACAACGCGCTGGACCAGCTGTTCCGTACCGCGCGCACCCAGAACACCTACCAGGACCGGCCGATCGAGGACGCGCAGCTGCGTGCGCTGTACGACTTGCTGAAATGGGGCCCGACCTCAGCCAACATGTCGCCGGCGCGCTTCGTGTTCGTGAAGTCGCCCGCGGCCAAGGAAAAGCTCAGGCCCGCCCTGTCGGAAGGCAATCTGGCCAAGACCATGGCCGCGCCGGTGACCGCGATCGTGGCCTACGACGAGGACTTCCACGAAAAGCTGCCGTATTTGTTTCCGCACACCGATGCCAAGGCCTGGTTCGATGGCCCGCGTGAGAATCGCCATGACGTCGCCTTCCGTAATGGCAGCCTGCAGGGCGCTTACCTGATTCTGGCCGCCCGTTCGCTGGGCTTGGGTGCAGGCCCGATGTCCGGTTTCGACAACGCCAAGGTCGATGCGGCGTTCTTCGCCGGCACTACCGTCAAATCCAACTTCCTGGTGAATCTGGGTTATGGGGATTCTGTCGGCCTGTTTCCGCGTTCGCCGCGCCTGTCCTTCGACGAAGTGGCGCGGATCGAATAGTTCACTCCGCCCCAACCCGCTTTCTGTTCCCATCAATCGCAAACACCCAAGGAGTCCCCTCATGCGCAAGACCCTGCTCGTTGCCGCCCTGTTCGCTTTCGCCGGTTCCGCTTTCGCCGCGCCGGTCACTTATAAGATCGATCCCAACCACACCAACGTCATCGCCAGTTGGAGCCACTTCGGCTTCTCCAACCCGAGCGTCAATTTCGGCAATGCCGACGGCACCATCGTTTACGACGCGGACAAGGTTTCCGCCTCCAGCGTGCAGGTCACGCTGCCGTTGACCGGTTTGAGCGCGCTGGCCACCGATTTCTACGACCATCTGACCAGCGCCGACTGGTTCGATGCCGCCAAGTATCCGGCCGCTACCTTCAAGAGCACCAAAGTGGAATCGGCGGGCGAGGGCAAGCTGAAAGTCACCGGCGATCTGACTGTCAAGGGCGTGACCAAGCCGGTGGTGCTGGAAGTGAAATTGAATAAGGCGGGCGAGCAGCCGATGGCCAAGCGCGCCGCGGTCGGTTTCGACGCTACCGCGACGGTCAAGCGCAGCGAGTTCGGCCTGGGCAAATACGTGCCGAACGTAAGCGACGACGTGTCACTGCGCATCACCACCGAGGCGATCGTGCCCAAGGCCGAGTAATCGGCAAGCCTCTGATCTTGTTGAACGCTGGCCGCGATTGTCGTGGCCAGCGTTTTTTGCTCGTCATCCCAGCGAAAGCTGGGATCCATCTTGATCTTGCTCTTGCCTCTGCCTCCCCTTTGCGCGCAGCGCAGGGGAGGATTGAGGGGGGTGCTCTTGATCTTGCCTTTGTTCTTGCCTCAAAGCGTTTCGCGCTTTGCGCGAGTCACTTTTCTTTGAACGGCAAAGAAAAGTAACCAAAAGAAAGCCGCCCCCGTATCAAGTACGGGGCAGGCTCTAACGGCACGCCCAGCGATGAAGCCGCTGGGTCCGCAAATGAGGCGGGAATTTCCGGAAGGCGCCTCCGGCGCCTCCGGAAACGGCGCACATCCCTGTGCGCCGCCCCTGCGGGGTTTTACCCGCCCCTTTTGCCGCGCCTCACGGGCATTGAAAGAGCAAGAGCAAAGGCAAGAAGCTCAAGCCCATACTCCTTTCTCTTTTGCGGTATGTAGCCGGCTGTTAGACTGAGGCCTCGTACCGACCGACCAAATCCCATGAGCCAGACCGCCACCGCGCCCGCCAATGCCGAGAAGCGCTACACCGTGCATCGAAGCGACCTGCCGCTTAGCTGCCCGTTGCCGTCGATGGCGTTGTGGAACTCGCATCCGCGCGTGTACTTGGCCATCGAAGAGGCGCCGAACAAGGACGTGCAATGCCCTTACTGCGGCTCGCATTTCGTTCTCGCTGATTGATATCCACGCATGCCGATCCCGCGCGCACAGGTACTGCGCCGATGCGTCGCTTGACGGTTGTACAGCTGCTCCCCGCGCTCGAATCCGGCGGTGTAGAGCGTTCCGCCCTCGAAATTTCCCAGGCCTTGGTCGATGCAGGGCATCGCGTCATCGTCGTTTCCGCGGGCGGCCGCCTGTTGCCGGCCTTGCAGAAGACTGGCGCCGAGCATGTCGCGCTGGATATCGGGCGCAAGTCGTTGCTTACCTTCCGCCATCTGCCCACGCTGCGGAAACTCATAGTCCGCGAGCGCGCGGATATCGTGCACGCACGTTCGCGTCTGCCCGCCTGGCTGGGCTGGAAGGCGGTGCAGGGCATCGCCGGGACGCAGCGGCCGCATTTCGTTACCACCATGCATGGGCTCAATTCGCCCGGTCGCTACAGCGCGGTCATGACCTACGGCGAGCGCGTCATCTGCGTTTCCGATACGGTGCGTCGCTACGTGCTGCAGCACTATCCGCAAACGGATGCGGACAAATTGCGGGTGATACCGCGTGGCATAGACATCGCTCAGTTTCCTCGCATGGCATGGCCCGAGCGGACATTGCGGTCCGAGTTCGCGAAGCAATATCCGCAGCTCGCGGGCGGAGCGCCCTTGTTGCTGTTGCCCGGGCGCGGTACCCGCTTGAAGGGCCACATCGATGCATTGCGTCTGCTCGCCGGCCTGCGTCGCGACGGTAGCGACGCGCGCCTTTGGCTGCCCGGCGCGCGCGAAGCCGGGCGCGAGGACTACATCGCCGAGATGGAAGCCGAGGCGGCGAAGTTGGGCATCGCGGAGGTAACGGCCTTCACCGCCACCACCTCGCGCATCGCCGATGCGTATGCCGCGTGCGACCTGGTGCTGCAGCTGTCACGCAAACCCGAATCCTTCGGGCGTACGGTGATCGAGGCCCTGTCGGTCGGTCGCCCGGTGCTGGGTTGGGCGCATGGCGGCGTGGGCGAATTGCTGGCCGAACTGCAGCCGCAAGGCGCGGTGCCGCCTTTCGACGAAGCCGCACTGCTCGTGCAAGCCAACGCATTGTTGACCCATCCACCGTCGCCATTGGCTACGATGCCCTATACCCTGCACGCGATGCAGGACGCCACGCTGGATCTTTACCAAGAACTCGTTGCTCAAGAACCCGCCGCTTATAGAGCACGCTGATGACTCCGAACGCGCTACCCGTTGACAACACCGCTCCTGCGGCCGGCCATGGCTGGCATTGGGCGCCCGCCTGGGTACTCGCCGTCGTCGCCCTGTGGCCTGCTCCTGGCATCGCCGAAGGGGTGATGGTGCTGGGCGCCCTGGCCGCGATCGTGCGCCTGCTGCTGGTGCGTTTTCGCGGCGGCATGCGCTTGCTCAGCGGGCCGGCATGGGCGCTGACCAGCGCCTTGTTCCTGGCCTACTGGGTACCGCAACTCATCTCCGCATTCGATGCCACCGATACTTCGCATGCGTTTTACAAAGTAGGCACCGGCCTGCGCTATCTGCCGTTCCTGTGGCTGGTGGCGGCCGCAGTCGCCAATGAAAAGGGCAGGCGCACTACCTTTAGTGGCTTGGCGATCATCGTGACGGTGTGGACGGTCGATGCGTTGCTGCAGGTGATCTTCGGCACCAGTCCGCTGTTTTGGGGGCTCGATCAGCTCAAGCAGCTGATCAGCGGCCACGGCATGTGCACCGCGGAAGACACGCTTGCGCTGGATCGTCTGAGCGGATTTCTGGGCCCCTGCAACCTGAAACTGGGCGTGGTGCTAGCCAGCTTGTCGCCGTTCGCGCTGTTCGCACTCGGCAAGCGTTTCGGCATGCTCGGCTGGGTGCTGGCGTCGGCCGCGATCGGTTTGGTGATCCTGCTGGCGGGCGCGCGCGCCGCCTGGCTGACTTACGGACTGGTGCTGGTTTTCTCCGGCTGGCGCTTGCTCGGCTGGAAGAAACTGCTGGCCGTGTTCGCGTTCGGCGCGTTGTCGCTGATCGTGTTGAATCTTGTGTCGCCGCAGTTCCGCGAGCGCATCCAGCGCACCACGCAAGCCCTGGCCGCCGACGAAAGCGGAGTCGATGTAGCCCTATCCGGGCGCGCGCAGATCTGGCGCGCGGCCACCTGCATGATCGGACAGCACCCGATCAACGGCGTGGGCACGCGCAATTTCCGCGAGGAATACCCGGCCTGCGATCCGTCCCCCAACACGCAGCCGGCCTGGGGTGCCGGGCCTGCGCATCATGCTCACCAAATCGTGCTGGAAATACTGGCCGAAACCGGTGTGATCGGCCTGCTGCTGTGGCTAGCCGGCGCAGCGTTGGCGTGGCGCGCCTGGCGCTACGCGACGCCCGAAGCGCGGGAACGCGCCCGCCCAGCGATGCTGGCGCTGGGCGTCACCGTGTTTCCGTTCAACACCCATCTGGCGTTCTATTCCACCTTCTGGGGCGGGCTGGCGTTGATGTTGGCGGCGCTGTATTCAGGCAGCTTGTTAGCCAGGGAACATGACTGAAACCAGCGCGACTGAAGCCGGAAAGGCGCGTTGCTGGTTCATCGCGCCGTTGGACTTGCTGGCGGCGAGCATCGCGCGGTTGCCGCAGCCCTTGTTGCTGGGATTGGGAACCTTACTCGGCATTCTGATGTGGCCGCTGCTGGGCAAGCGGCGTCGCTACGCACGCATCAACCTGGCCTTGTGCTTCCCCGGACCGGACGCTACGCAACGGCGCCGTTTGCTGCGCGAAAACGTACGCGCCACCGCCACCGGCGCGCTGGAACTGTTGCGCGCCTGGTACGCGCCGGCATCGGCGCTGCAAGGCCTAGCCGAAGTCGAAGGACTCGAGCATCTTCGCGCGGCCACCGTATCGGGCCGCGGCGTATTGCTGTTCGGCGGCCATTTCACCCATTCCGAACTGGCCGCGCGCCTCTTGCAGCAGGTCTCAGGACAACCGGTGCATGTGGTGGTACGCCGCAACAACAACCGCTGCCTGGAAGCGATGTTCGATGGCGCACGTCGTCGCGCGTTCGCCGGCACCATCGCCAAGAAAGATGTGCGTGGCCTGCTGCGCACGCTGTCGCAGGGCGGGGTGGTGGCGTATTCGGCCGACCAGAACTTCACCTACCAGAACGCTTTCGTGCCGTTCTTCGGCGTGGCCGCGGCCACGCTGACAGCCACGCCGGATCTGGCGCGGCGCGGCAAGGCGACAGTGTTGCCGTTCTGGTTCCATCGCGGCGACGATGGCCGCTACCGTCTGCGCATCGAGGCGCAATGGAACGGCTGGCCTAGCGGCGATCCCGCTGCCGACGCCGCGCGCTATATGAGCGAACTGGAACAGGTGGTGCGCCAGCATCCCGAGCAATATCTCTGGGTACACCGGCGTTTCAAGACGCGACCGCCCGGTGAAGCCAGCGTCTACCGGTAGGTCGGGGCTCGCCCCCGACGCATGAACCCCAGACGGTGCACGTGATGTCGGGGACGTAGCCCCGACCTACGTCGTCATTCGTAAAGTTTCCCGCGCCCGTCGGGCTGGCGTTTGAAGCGACGGTGGATCCATAAGTACTGCGTCGGCGCCTTGCGCACCATTGCTTCGATCGCTGCCATCACCCGTGCGGTATCGGCGGTGGCATCCTTGGAAGGGAATTCCTCGAAGGCCGGCGATAGCCGCAGGGTGTAGCCGCCATCGGCGCGGCGCTCGTGCGCGAAGGCGATCACGCTGGCTCCCGACAGCCGCGAGAGCTGGTGGGTGGAAGTAAGGCTGTAGGCGGGCAGGCCGAAGAACGGCACGAATACGCTTTCGCCGCGGCGCGTGTCCTGGTCCGGCGCGAACCACAGCAGCCCCCCTTGTTTCAGGTGCTTCAGCGCGGGCCGCAATTCCTCGCGGGTGAACATCCGCGCCGCATAGCGCAGGCGCCCATGCTTTACCGCCCATTCCATCGCGCCTTGGTCGTGCGGACGGTACATGCCAGCGAGCGGGGCGTAATCGCACATCAATCGCGCGGAGATCTCCAGGGTGGTGAAGTGGCCGGAAATCACGATCACGCCACGTCCGCCTGCGCGCGCCGCTTCAAGATGCTCCAGCCCTTCCACCCGCAGACCGCGACGCATCGGTTCCACGCTGCCCCACCAAGCGCGCGCGAATTCGAACAGGCCGATGCCGAGTTCGGAAAAACTCCTGTACACCAGCGACGCCTGCTGCGCCGCGTCCAGCTCCGGGAAACACAGGGCGATGTTGCGTTCGGCGATGTGGCGTCGGCTGCGCAGCACTGCATGCAGGAACCTGCCCGCCAACCTTCCCAAGCCGCGTTGCAACGGCCACGGCAAGCGCGCCAGCAAGGCGGCCAAGCCGATGCCGAGCCATGCCGGCCACTGGCGGACGCCCTTCGGTGCCGGGTCGTTGTCGTTGCGAGGGCTTTCAACGCGGTCAAGTTCGGCCATACAGCGATTCTAACGGTTCAGTTGGTTATCCTTCCGCGATGCGGATGGACCTGACCGAGCGTTTCCTGCGTGGCCTGTATTCGGCCGTGCTCTATGTACTGACGCCGGTCACGGTCTACCACCTGATCTGGCGCGGTTTCCGTTTCCGCGAATATTTTCAGCGCTGGGACGAGCGCTACGCTTCCTACGGTCCGCCGCAGCCGCGAATCGATGTCTGGCTGCACGCGGTATCGGTGGGCGAGGTCAATGCCGCGGTGCCTGTGGTCGACGCCCTGCGCCGGGCGCATCCCGAATGGCGCTGGCTGGTGACCACCATCACCCCGACCGGTTCCGAGCGCGTGCGCGCTCTGTGGGGCGAGGGGGTCGAGCATGTCTACGTGCCCTACGACCTGCCAGGCGCGATATCGCGTTTCCTGCGCCACTTTCGCCCGCAGTTGGCACTGGTGATGGAAACCGAGCTGTGGCCCAACCTGCTGTTCGGCTGTCGCGATCAGGGCATTCCCACCTACATCCTCAACGCGCGTCTGTCGGCGCGCTCGCTGCGCGGCTACCGCGTGCTGGCGCCGCTGATTTCGAGAGTGGTGCGCACGCTCAAGCGCATCGGTGCCCAGTCCACGCTCGACGGCAAGCGTTTCGTCGCTCTAGGTGCGATGCCTGGCGGGGTGGTGGATACGGGCAACCTCAAGTTCGACATCGCCGCTCCGGAAGGCCTCGCCGATTTCGTGCGCGCTTTCGGCGATCAGGTGGGGCAGCGGCCGGTATGGATCGCGGCCAGCACCCATGAGGACGAGGAAGCGGCGGTCATTGCCCTGCACCGCGGGCTGCGGCAGCGATGGCCGAACCTGTTGCTGCTATGGGCGCCCCGTCACCCCGAACGTTTCCCCCGGGTCGCCGAGCAAGCGCAAGCGGCCGGCTGGAAAGTCGCTACCCGCCGCAAATCGACCTGGCCCAATGCCGGCGACGATGTGTTCGTGATCGATACGGTGGGCGAACTGATGCCGTTCTACGCCTGCGCCGAGGTCGCCTTCGTCGGCGGCAGCCTGCAACCGATCGGCGGGCATAACCTGCTGGAACCGGCGGCGGTGGGCACGGCCATGGTGACCGGGCCCCATCTGCATAACTTCGCCGAGATTTCCAAGCGGCTGAAGGAAGCCGGCGCGTTGCTGATCGCCGAGGATGCGCACGGCGTCGGGATCGCGCTTGGCCAGTTGCTGGAGGATGCGGCGAGGCGGCAGACGATGGTGGATGCCGGTCGCGAGTTGGTGGAGCAGGGGCGCGGCGCGTTGGCCAGAACGCTGCAGATGATCGATGCCGACCTTCCGGTAACCCGTCCGTAGGTCGGGGCTACGCCCCCGACATCACGCGCACCGTCTGGGGTTCATGCGTCGGACGTAGCCCCGACCTACGAACGATTACGGCGGACCGAAGTCCGCCGTAATCGATGTGCTTGTCAGACGCGATGCGTCGTTACTGACCATCGCCGGGCGCGAGCTGCGCTTGTGCATCGGCGGTCAGCAGGCGGTTCACTTGCTGCACGTCGTCGGCGTCCAGGGTGCCTGCCGCCTGGTCCAGCAGTAGTCGGTTCTGCAAATAGTTGTACTTGGCCAATGCGTAGTTCTGCTGGGCCAGGAACAGGTTCTGCTGGTTGATCAACACGTCCAGCACGGTGCGGGTACCGACTTCCAATCCGACCTGCGAGGCTTCGTAGGCGGCCTTGGCCGACACCAGCGCCAGGCGGCGCGCCTCGATCTCGCTGATGCCCGCTTCCAGGGTTTGGTAGGCATTGCGCGTATTGCGCACGATGGCGCGCTTCTGCTGCTCGTAGCCGTCCTGCGCCGCATCACGATTGGCCAGCGCCTCGCGCACCCGCGACTGGGTAGCGCCGCCGGAGAAGATCGGCACGCTCAAAGTCAGGCCGATCGTGGTGCCGGTACCGTCGCCGTTGGCGCCGGTCGTATCGCCCCACGCCGCGTCCTTGCCCCAGTCGGCGCCTAGAGACAACGTGGGCAGATGGCCGGCGCGTGCGGTGGAAACGCCGGCTTCGGCCGATTGCACCTGATATTCGAGCGACTTCAGCGCCGGGTTGGTGCTCACCGCGGTGTTGACCCAGCCTTCGGCGTCGTAATCGGTCGGCAGCACGGGGCGGAAATCATCCGGCAGCGCCTTCAGATTGTTGATCGGCTGGCCGGTGATTTCGGTCAGCGCCTCGTACGCATCCTTCAAGGCGTTGCGACTGGTGATCACGCTGGCGCGCGCGCTGTCGTATTGGGCGCGGGCTTCGTGCACGTCGGTGATCGGGGCTAGGCCCACGTCTAGACGCTTCTGCGCGTAGTCGAACTGCTTCTGCAACGCGGTCTGCTGCGCTTCGGCCGCGGCTAGGGTTTCGATCGCGACCAGTACATTGAAGTAAGCCGCCGAGGTGCGGGTGATCAACGCATCATTGGCCGCCTCCAGGTCGAAATCGGCGGCCTGGCTCAGCGCGCGCTGCCCGCGCAGGGTGGAGTAGCGACTGAAGTCGAGCACCGACTGGTTGACGCTGACGCCATAGCTGCGTCGGGTGTTGGTGGTGGAACCCGGCACGGCGTCCAGTTCATTGCGGCTGCGGGTAAGCGACGCACTGCCGTTGACCTGCGGCAACAGCGCGGCCCGGGCCTGCACGGCGCCTTCCTTTTGCGCCAGGCGTCCGGATTCGGCGGCCGCCAATTGCGGATCGCCGGTACGTGCGAGTTCATAGGTCTGCATCAGATCCGTGGCATTTGCACTGGCAACCAAAGTGGATGCAGGCAGGGCCAGGGCAAGCGCGAGAACGAGGGGGCGGCGACTCATGCGGTTTCCTTTCTGAAATCAAAAGACGAATTGCGGCACCGGGGCGGCGCCGACAAGATACGGAACGTCGGTCTCAAACAACGATTCTATGCGGGGGCTGTTGACGTCGTTGTGCACCAGCACCGCTTCCATCACCGGCGAATGGCCGCGGACCACGAACAGTCGGCCTCCTGGACGCAGCCACTGCAAAAAATGTGACGGCACTTCAACGTCCATCCCTGCAGTCACGCAGATCGCATCGAAGCGGCGCTCCGTGGCGTAGTGCAGGGCGTCGGCGGTTTCGATGCGGACGTTGTTGCCGTAGCCGCTGGCGTCCAGCTGCTGGCGCGCGCGGTCGGCGAGTTCGGGCTGGATCTCGAGGCTGATCACTTCGCGGGCCAGCGCACCCATGCACGCGGCCAGGTAACCGCCGCCGGTCCCGATCTCGAGCACTTCGTCGCCTTCCTGCAGCAACAGCGCCTGCAGGGTGCGGCCTTCGACCACCGGCTTCATCATCTTCTGGCCGTGACCCAGCGGAATCTCGACGTCGGCGTAGGCCAGCGCGCGATGGATCTCGGGCACGAATTTCTCCCGCGGCAGGGTCGCCAACACGCCCAGCACGCGCGCGTCCAGCACCTCCCAGGGGCGCACCTGCTGCTCGACCATCATTTCGCGGGCTTGGTTGTAATCGATCGTCATGGGTGGTGATCCGGCGCGGGGACGCGCAGTTTAGCGGGTCGCGACGCGTTTTTAGGGTCGTACGGTGCGGAGCAGCATGGCCGTACTACCACACCGATACGCAGTGCCGGAAGTCACCGCGACCTCCGTCATGATCGATCGTCCTATTTTTTCAAGACTTGGCATAGGCGCGCAGGAACATATCCACGCTGGCATCCAGATGGGCGTTGACGTCGCCCCGTGCGGGCCGGGCGCAGATGCCGCACATCATCCGGCCATGCAGCTCGCCCTTGATCAGGGCAAAGAATTGCTCGGAAGCGCGCTGCACGTCGTCGATATTCAGTTCGCCCGCTTCCACCCGCGACTGCAGGAAGGCGCCGAAGGCCTGGTGGGTGCGCTGCGGACCGGCTTCCCAGAACAGCTTGCGCAGCGGATCGTCGGCATTGCCCGGGGTGATCATCATGCGGTGCGTGCTGATGGCTTCGTCGCTGCTGATGAGGGCGAAAAAGCCGCTTGCGATCGCCTTGAGCTGGGCACGCAACGGACCTTTCAGCTCCTGGGCAAACAGGTCGTCCGGCAGCATTTCCTCGCACTTGGCGCGGACGGCGGCGGCGAACAGCGCTTCCTTGTCGCCGAAATGGCTGTAAACGGTGAGCTTGGAGACGCCGGCCTCGGCCGCGATCTGGTCCATGCTGACGCCGGTGTAGCCATCGCCGGCGAACAGGCGTTTGGCCGCTTCCAGGATGGCGTCGCGCTTGGCCAGGTCCTTCGGCCGGCCGGGGCCCGAAAGCCTGGGGGCCGTTTTTTGACGGCTGGCGGGGGAGGGGTTACTGACCATTTCTCAATACTAGACTAATCGGTTCGATATTTATACTATACCGTCAAGTCCATTTATTGATGAACAAGACGGAGTGTTCTCCTTATGTGCAGCGTGTCTATGCGCAATACGCGCAGCTACGGAATTCTGCTCCTTCTTATCCTGCCTATCGTGGGAGGGCTCTCCGCCTGCGGAGGCCAGTCCGAATCGGCCGAGGTCGCGCGCCCAGTCCTGGTGGTGCATCCGGGCGGTGGCGCGCAGGCCGCGCTGTCCGCTTATGCCGGCGAAGTACGCGCCCGCGAAGAAAGCCCGCTCTCGTTCCGGGTCGGCGGCAACCTGATCCGCCGCAACGTGGATGCCGGCACCCAGGTCAAACAAGGCCAAGTCCTGGCTGTGTTGGACGCCGATGACCTGTCCCTGCAGGCGCAAGCCGCGCAAGCCCAACTGGCCGCCGCCGAAGCCGATCTGGTCCGCGCCCGCGGCGACCGCGACCGCTACGCCAAGCTGGTGGGAGACAAGTTGGTCAGCCAATCCACCTACGATGCGCAGAACGCGGCCTACAAGGCCGCCGAAGGCCAGGCCCGCGCCGTCCGCGCCCAGCTCGACGTGGCCCGCAACCAGGCCGCCTATTCGCAACTGCGCGCGCCGCACGACGGCGTCATCGCCACTCGCCAGGCCGAAGCCGGGCAGGTGGTCGCCGCCGGACAGACCATCTTTACCCTGGCTGCCGACGATGGCCGCGAAGTGGCGATCTCGCTTCCCGAGGGCCACATCCGCGACTTCACGGTCGGCCAGCCGGTGCTGGTGGAACTGTGGAACGCGCCGGGCGAGCGTTTGCCCGGTTTGATCCGCGAAATTTCCCCCGCCGCCGATGCGCAAACCCGCACCTACGCCGCCCGCGTGAATCTGGTGGGCGCCGCGGCCAAGGCAGTCGAACTGGGCCAGAGCGCCCGCGTCTACGTGCAGGAAACCGGACCGGAGGCGGCGCTCAGCGTGCCGCTTTCGGCGGTGCAGCGCGGTGCCAAAGGCGCGACGGCGGTATGGGTGGTCGATCCTCAGACCGGCAAGGTGAAATCGCAGCCGGTGCAGTTGGGCCGTTACGGCGAAACCGATGTGCCCGTGCTCGGCGGCCTCAAGGCCAGCGACTGGGTGGTCGGCGCCGGCGGGCATCTGCTGCGCGAAGGCCAGCCGGTCACACCGGTGGACCGCGACAATCGTCCCCTGCTGTCGAAGAAAGTCGTCGCCGTCGCTCCCAAGGCGGACTGACCCATGAAGCGCTTCAATCTCTCCGAATGGGCACTGACGCATCGCGCGCTGGTGCTGTACGCGATGATCGTGCTCGCTCTGATCGGCGCTTGGTCGTACCGGCACCTGGGCCAGTCCGAGGACCCGCCCTTCACCTTCAAGGTGATGGTGGTGCGCACCGTATGGCCGGGCGCGCCGGCCGATGAAGTCGCCAAGCAGGTCACCGAGCGCATCGAGAAGGCGCTGATGACCACCGGCAACTACGAGTACATCCGCTCGTATTCGCGCCCCGGCGAATCGCAGGTCATCTTCGTGGCGCGCGACTCCATGCATTCGGACGAAGTGCCCGAGCTCTGGTACCAAGCGCGCAAGAAGGTCGGCGACGTCAGGGCGACCCTGCCCGAGGGCGTGGTCGGTCCTTTCTTCAACGACGAATTCGGCGACACCTTCGGCAATATCTACGCGCTCACCGGCCCGGGCTTCGATTACGCGGTGATGAAGGACTACGCCGAGCGCATCCAACTGGAATTGCAGCGTGTCGCCGACGTGGGCAAGGTGGATCTGATCGGGCTGCAGGACGAGAAGGTCTGGATAGAGCTGTCCAACACCAAACTGGCCACGCTGGGGATTCCGCTCAGCCAGGTGCAGCAGGCGCTGGACCAGCAGAACGCGGTGACTTCGGCCGGCTTCTTCGAGACCACCAACGACCGCGTGCAGCTGCGTGTCAGCGGCGCTTTCGACTCGGTCAAGGACATCCGCGACTTCCCCATCCAGGCTGGCGGTCGCACGCTGCGGCTGGGCGACATCGCCGAGGTGCATCGCGGCTTCGCGGATCCTTCGGCGCCGAAGATGCGTTTCATGGGCCAGGACGCGATAGGCCTGGCGGTGGCGATGAAGAACGGCGGCGACATCATTCGCCTGGGTAAGACCCTGGACGCGGAATTCGAACGCCTGCAGAAAACCATTCCCACCGGCATGGAGCTGCGCAAGGTCTCCGACCAGCCACACGCGGTGCAGGATTCGGTCGGCGAATTCGTGCGCGTGCTGACCGAAGCGGTGGTCATCGTGCTGCTGGTCAGCTTTTTCTCGCTGGGCCTGCGCACCGGTCTGGTGGTGGCGGTGACTATCCCGCTGGTGCTGGCGATGACCTTCGCGGTGATGCACTACTTCAATATCGGCCTGCACAAGATCTCGCTGGGCGCGTTGGTGCTGGCGCTGGGTCTGCTGGTGGACGACGCGATCATCGCGGTGGAAATGATGGCCATCAAGATGGAGCAGGGCTTCGACCGCATGCGTGCGGCCAGCTTCGCCTACACCTCGACCGCGTTCCCCATGCTCACCGGCACGCTGGTCACCGCCGCCGGCTTCCTGCCCATCGCCACTGCCGCCTCGGGCACCGGCGAATACACGCGCTCGTTGTTCCAGGTGGTCACCATCGCCCTGATCGTGTCGTGGATCGCAGCGGTGCTGTTCATTCCGTACTTGGGCGACAAGATGTTGCCGGATGTACACCAGCCCAAGCCGCCGAAGCCTGGTTCGCTGACGGCGCGCTGGCACGATTTCCGCACGCGCCTGGCTGGCCGCGTTCCCGCGTTCTCCAGCGTGCTCGCACCCAAGGTCCACGACGGCCACGAGCACGATCCCTATCAGACCGCCTTCTACCAGCGCTACCGCACATTGCTCGACGCCTGCCTGCGCCATCGCTGGCTGGTGATCGGCGTGACCGTGCTGGCGTTCGTGCTGTCCATCGCGCTGTTCCGCTTCGTACCGCAGCAGTTCTTCCCCGACTCGGTGCGGCCGGAACTGATGGTGGACATGGAGCTGGCCGAAGGCACTTCGCTGCGCTCCACCCAGGCCCAGGCCGAACGCCTGGAGAAACTGCTGGCCAAGCGCGAAGGCGTGGACAACTACGTGGCTTACGTGGGCACCGGCTCGCCGCGCTTCTACCTGCCGCTGGACCAGCAGCTTCCGCAAGCCAACTTCGCCCAGTTCGTGGTCCTGACCAAGGACATCGAGGCGCGCGAATCGATGCGCGAGTGGCTGATCAAGGAGGTGGGGCCGCAGTTCCCCGAATTGCAGTTCCGCGTGACACGGTTGGAAAACGGTCCGCCGGTCGGCTATCCCATCCAGTTCCGCATCGCCGGCGAGCACATCGACCGCGTGCAGGCGCTTGCCCATCAGGTCGCCGACCAAGTGCGTGCCAATCCCAACGTCACCAACGTCAACCTGGACTGGGACGAGCCCAGCAAGGTCGTGCGCTTGAAGATCGACCAGGACCGCGCGCGCACGTTGGGCGTCAGCACCGCCGACGTATCGCACTTCCTCACCGGTTCGCTCTCGGGCCTGCGTGTCAGCACCTATCGCGAAGGAAACGAGCTGGTCGAGATCCTGCTGCGCGGCCCGGAGGACGAACGCGTGCGCCTGGACATGCTCGGCAGCCTGGCCGTGCCCACCGCCAACGGCAGCGTGCCGTTGTCGCAGATCGCCGATATCGAATATGCATTCGAGGACGGCATCATCTGGCACCGCAACCGCCTGCCCACGGTCACCGTGCGCGCCGACATCCGCGACGGCCTCACCCCGCCGACGGTGGTGGAGCAGATCTTGCCCTCGCTAGAAAAAATCCGCAGCGAGCTGCCGCAGGGCTACCTGCTGGAAACCGGCGGCACGGTCGAGGATTCGGCGCGCGGACAGAACTCGATCAAGGCCGGCCTGCCGCTGTTCCTGCTGGCGGTGGCCACGCTGCTGATGCTGCAGCTGCGCAGCTTCTCGCGCATGGCGCTGGTCATGCTGACCGCACCGTTGGGCCTGATCGGGGTGACCTTCGCGCTGCTGGTGTTCCGCGTGCCGTTCGGCTTCGTGGCCATGCTCGGCACCATTGCGCTATCGGGCATGATCATGCGCAACTCGGTGATCCTGGTCGATCAGATCCAGCAGGACATCGACGCTGGCCACGACCGCTGGCACGCGGTCATCGACGCCACCGTGCGCCGCTTCCGTCCCATCGTGCTGACCGCGCTCGCCGCCGTGCTGGCGATGATCCCGCTCTCGCGCAGTGCGTTCTTCGGCCCGATGGCGGTGGCCATCATGGGTGGCCTGACCGTGGCTACGGCGTTGACGCTGCTGTTCCTGCCGGCGCTGTACGCGGCGTGGTTCAAGGTGAAGCCGGAAGAGGGGAGCGCTGCTTGAGGCGGCAGGCCTTCCCCTGACTCGCAGCGCACGAGGGACTCGTGCGCGCTCAATCAACGATGAAAAGCGTGGCGCCCACCGGCGTACTCGAGCGATGCGGCTCGGCGTTGTCCGCCACCTGATAACTCATGCCAGGCCTCAGCACGAAGCGGCGTCCATCCTCCAGTTCGGTATGCAGTTCGCCTTCCAGGCAGAACAGGAAGTGCCCTTCACGCACCAGTGGTCGGCCAGGTATCCCGGCGCGTACTCCACCCGACGCACGCGGATATCGCCGAACTGCCGCGTGCGCCAAGTGGCGGTGCCGGTGGCGCCACGATGCTCGGTTTGCTCGACGCCGGACCAGTCGGTGGTGCCGAATGGGATGCCGCTTATCCGCATGAAGTTTCTCCAATGGGGGAAGTCGCGTTGCTTTCCCGACGCTTTCGACGGCTCGTCGTGCAGCCAGAACAGGTAGCCAAGCTAGCCAAAAAAGAAAGCCGGCGCACAGTGCGCCGGCTTTTTGTGGTCTTGCCGACACTTTGAGGGATATTGCTTAAACCATCCGTCGCGCGCGGCGCGCAAAGAATGTACAAACCACGCCGAACACCATATGCGCCACCACGCTCATCGCTATCCAATCCGGATGGTTGAACGAGGGCGATGCGCCTACGCGGGACAGCGGCAGCACCACGAAATTCATCACCAGATACAGGCCCACGCCGTACAGGAGGCCGCTCATCACCGGTTTTTCCACCAGCAGGCGGAAGCGGAAGCTGAGCGCGATGCAGATCACCACGAAGGCGGTAGCCATGGCGACGTGCAGTCCGGCACCCAGCAGCGCCGTTGCCGTGCCGCCTTCGTAGCTGGCCTTGCCCAGCACGCCTACGGCAATGCTCTGGAACACTTGGGTCAGGCCTTTGGTATTCCATTCGAACCAGAGCGCGATGGCGAAGAAGGCGTCGGCTACGGCGATCAGCAGGCCTCCATACACGGCTTGTTTCCAGTCGATGGAGCGTTGTGGGTAGGCGGCGGTGATCATGGCGGAACCTGATGATGGCGGTACGCCTTGATAGGGCCGGGAGGTCGCGCCGTCAATCGTCCGCGGCGCGATACCGGTGAACCGCCGTTTTCGGCAAACCGGTCGGTACCGTCCGCACGCCCATTTGTCCGGTGGACAAGTCTCACTCCGTCCGCCGAACGGTGCTTGATGTGCGACGCACCAATCCGCAAATTGGTGGCGGGGAAGAATGCGCTTGGCGCGACGCTATCTTGGGGACGGGGATGCAAGCGGGAAAATTGAACTGGAGCGGCGCTTCTTTGTGGGTGCTGATTGCGAGTTGTTACCTGACGATCAGCGGGATGCTGACCTTCCTGGCTACCCTCGTCTGGCCGGTCTGGCTCACTGGGGCTGTGCTGTTTACCTTGGTCATCGGCGCGCCGTCCTTGATCCTGCGTATGGCGATCGGCCATCGCACGAAGTTCCGTTTCGGATCGAGCCCTGCGCAAGCGGTCGTCGCAGGCGTGGCGGTTTTCTTCTATCTGGGCTTGGTGGCTTTCTTCGTTGCAGAGCTGTAGGTCGAAAGGGCGGCTGTCGCACGCTCCTTACGGGAGGAGAGTTGAATTAATTACCCGACCTACGACCTCGTTCAGTCCTTGCGCGACTCGCACACCTGCTTGAGGTTGGCCAGCACCTGACCCCAGGCGAAGTTGTTGAAGCCGGAGAAAGGGCTGGCATCGTCGTAATGCGTGTGTCGGAAATCCAGGGTGGTGATCGGCTTGTCCTTGGCATCGTTTTCGGCGCAGTCGCGTTCGATGTCGGCCGCCGCGCTGGGTCCTTCGGACAGTTCGAAGAGGAAGTGGGTGCCGGTCCATGCCGACGCAGGACTGGTCGGGGGATGTTCGCTGATGCATTCCCATTCCACACGTTGGTTGGGCAGGCGTTGCAGAACTTTCAGGCGGACGGTGCCGTGTTGCTCGCCAGGGTTGTGCTCCAGCACCAGCCCGGCGTCGGTCTGCACCGCCGTCTGTTGGTCCCACCAGGTGCCGATTCTTTCGGGTTCGGATAGCGCGGCATAGACCTGGGCGATGGGCGCCCGGATCGCTAGTTGATGATGGATGCTCGCCATGGTCGTCTCCTTTTTGGTCGCAATCCAGAAGAGGAGCGAGGTTAGCGCCGCGTTTGCATACGCGGAGTTAAACGAGATTCTGAAGGCGGGCTAGTGCGCAGCAGGCAGTAAGCCGCAGGCGCATCTCATCGTCGCCTCCGCTCAGCGCCCGGAAACGCCGTAAGACACCGGCGCGCCGTCCTCGAAGACGAGGGGCGGTGCCGCGATCTCGAGCCTTTCGCCTTCGACGCGAAACAGGTGCAGCGAACGGTCGCCCATGCTCTGCGTAAACAGGGTGCGGGAATCGTCGAGAAAACCGACGCCCTGCGCCCAGGCGCCGAACGGCGCTTCGGCCATGCGGTGCAGGCGCTTGCCATCGATCTTCAGCAACACCACGCGGCTCGAGGGCGAATAGAACGGGTTTGTCTTGGGCAATGTGCTCATGTTCTGCAGCGAGGCAGCGGCATAACGTCCATCCGGAGAACACGCGACGCCCTCGGGCGCGGGTCCCACACTGACCGTATCGATTACACGCGGCGTAGCGGCGCCCACGTCGAGCAGACTGACCGTGTCGATATCGCCGGTGACTTTGCCGTAGTTGCTAACCACGGCCAGGCCGCTGCGGCCGCAATACGACAATGCGGTCGGGTAGATGCCGGCGCTCAGTTCCCGGATCGCCGGCGTGGTCAGGCGTCCGTTCTCCACTGCGAACACGCCGATGCGTCCTCGATCGGGAAACGAGATGAGCAGTCGTTTGCCGTCAGGCGCGAACGCCGCCGCGAGAGGGCCCGCGTCTTTGCCCAGCGACACTTTCTCTACGATCCTGGCGCGGCCGCCCTCCAGCGCCAGCACCGTGGCGCTGTCATCGGCGTTGTGGACCGCAAGCGCCAGGGTGCCGGTGGGATCGATCGCGACCGAGGAAGGCGACGCGCCCAACTCGATCGTCTGCACGACGCGTATGGGCGATGCGGCAAGGTCGATCACCGTCAGTCTGTTGTCGGGTACAAGTTCTTTCGGATTGTTGGGATCGATGCGCAGGGATGCGGTCACCAGCGCCAACTTGCCGTCGGCAGTGATGGCGACCGAGGACGGTGGGCCTTGGAAACTCGTCGGCGCGTGCACCTGACCGAGCCGTTTCGCCCGGGCGCCCGAGAATTCGAAGAACACGACGGAATCGGCGGGCGGGGAGTCGACGATCTGCAATTCGCCTTCCACCATCACGGCTTTGGGGTCGAGAGCGACGCCGACGACTTGCGCCGCGGCCCTCGGCGCGAGAGCCGCGAGTAGTGCGATGGCCAGGATTTTCTTGCAGCGCATACGAAAGAGACTCACGGGCGGAGATTCGAAGGGTAGCCGATTCAACGAGCCTCACCGGGTGGGCCTTGGCCCACCGTCGCCATGTTTCAGATTGCGTTGGCGTCAGAGGGGAAGCGGTGGGCTGAAGTCCACCCTACTGACCTTACATGACCGGGTCGACGTCTACAGAACGACAACGCGGGGATTGCGATGATCGGAGCCGGAGGGGAGGACTTTGATTCCTGCTCAGGAGCTCGACCATGAAACTACAACTGATCCTCGCGGCTGCGACGCTTTCGCTGGTGGCATGCTCGCCGCCCTCCACGACCGCTCCGGCCGAGCCGGCGGCAGAACCGACGGCCGCGCCAGCAGCCCCTGCGCAGATCAGCTCCGATATCCATCGGTTCAAGATCGGAGCCCTGGACGCCATCGCTCTGAAGGACGGCGATATCACCGTGCCCAACGACGGCAAGACCGTAGGTGTCGGACAGCCACCTGCGGCGGTCTCGGCGCTGTTGGCCGCCGCGGGACAACCTACCGACAAGGTCGAACTCAGCATACAGCCGCTGCTGGTCCGTACGGAAAACCGTATCGTGCTGTTCGATACCGGTGCGGGCAAGGCGGACTTTGCTGTCGCCGGTCGATTGAACGCTTCCCTGCGCGCGGCGGGCGTCGAGCCCGCGGAAGTGACCGACATCTTTATTTCGCACAGCCATCCGGATCATGTGGGTGGACTGGTCGACGCCCAGGGCGCGCTGGTCTTTCCCAATGCGACGATCCATCTCTCGGCCGTCGAATGGACGTCGATGAAGGGCAGCGCCGAACAAGCCTCTCTCGTGCATGCGATCACACCCAAGGTGGCGGCTTTCCAGCCCGGAGAAAGCATCGCGCCAGGGGTCACGGCGGTGGCCATCTACGGGCATACGTCCGGTCATTCCGGAGCCGAAATCGCATCGCAAGGGGAGCGATTGCTCTACATCGGCGACACGGCCCACCATTCGATCATTTCCGTGCAGCGGCCAGATTGGAAGATCGCTTTCGACGAAGATGCGCCGAAAGCGCAAGCCGCCCGTCGGGCGATGCTGCAAAAAGCCGCCGATGAGAACTTGCGGGTCTACGCCGTTCATTTCCCCTTCCCGGGTCTCGGACGCGTGCGTAAGCAAGGAGCCGATTTCGTCTGGATTCCGGAGCAGTGACGCTGCGTATCGGGCTACGTTATTCGTAGCGCCGTAAGGCGGAATCCGTGCGGACGGGTTATGCGGGCGAATCGATCAGTGCGGTCTCTACGGCCGCTGCCGCATGCAGCGCGGTGGTGTCGAATAGCGGCACCGAGGCATCGGAGGCGTCCACCAGCAGCGAGATTTCGGTGCAGCCCAGGATGATGGATTGCGCGCCCTGCGCCACCAGCGCGGCCATGATCCTGCGATATTCGGCGCGGGAGGCCGGTAGTACGTTGCCTAAGCACAGTTCTTCGTAGATGACACGGTGCACGAGGTCGCGGTCGGCGGCTTCGGGGACGATGACGCGCAAGCCATGACGGTCGCGTAGGCGGTCGCGGTAGAAGGCTTCTTCCATGGTGAAGCGGGTGGCGATCAGGCCGACCACGGTGTGTCCGGCGTGTTTGACGGCGGCGGCCGTGGGGTCGGCGATATGCAGCAGCGGGATCGACACGGCGGCTTCGATCTGGGCGGCGACTTTGTGCATGGTGTTGGTGCAGACGACCACGAAGTCGGCGCCCGCCGCCTGCAAGGCGCGCGCGGCGTCGGCCAGCATTGCGCCGGCGGCGTCCCAGTCGCCGTTATGCTGCAGCCGCTCGATGTCGTGGAAGTCGACGCTGTACAGGACGATACGCGCCGAGTGCAATCCGCCCAGGCGTTGCTTGGTCAGTTCGTTGATCTGGCGGTAGTAGGGAATGGTCGATTCCCAGCTCATGCCGCCGATCAGGCCGATGGTTTTCACGCCGAGCTCCGTTGGTCCACAAAAGTCTTCGCATAGTGTCGCAGCTCGCGAAGAGTGGAGAGCAGCATAGGGTGGGCCCTGGCCCACCGCCATGTGCAAATGAGACTTCTCGAAACACATGTGATGAGTTTGAGCCAACCCTATCGAGGGTCTGTCGCTCGGGTGGCGATGTGGCGCGCCTTGTCTGCGTTATGCTTGGATTTGCCCCGCCGTTCATGGAATCAAGCGTGCGACTAACGAGCTATTTGTTGATCCTGACTATTACCTGCTGGAGTTTCAGCGCGTCCGCCGAATCCGTACGTATTGGAATGCCCGGCTATTACCCAGATGTTGAGCCGCTTGCACAGGCCACGCCGCAACTTGCCTTTGACGCGTTGCGCAGCGATCCGAATGCACGCATTCGTTCCAGCCGGACTAAGGGAGTGGCCGTCGTCGACTTCCTGGATACGCCAACGCGGACTACCTATATTTTCTTTGGCGCTGGACATTGGGTCGAGCCTTCGGTGATCCGGCTGCGCCGTGTCGAGGAAAATGGAGTCTGGTCCACGCGCATTGCTTACTTATGTGGCGCCAGCAAGAAAAAGTGCGAAACCTTTCGGCAACAGATCTCCGGACGCGAAGCTCAGGTCGTAATTGCTCCGTCGTCGGCCCTGGAGAATCCCGTCATCAAGGATCTACGCCTACCGCTGCCACTTGGAATGGTTCTTGGCGGCCCGGACTATTGGACCGCGCAGTTTGGTTTGGAGCCTAGTGGAAAAGAATACAACTGGCGTGCGGATCCTCTGATGCGCCAGATGCAAGAGGTGGATCCGGCGTGCGCCGGTATGCGTGTGATCTACGGCCGGCAACCGGAATATCCGATGCGGGAATCGATGGAAGGGATTGGCGGCACCGCGGTGATTGTGATGACGGTTAATAGCCTCGGCGAGGTGATCGATGCTGTGGTGGAAAGAAGCTCCCGGAACAGGAACCTGGACATCGCGGCAATGGATGTCGTGTCGATCATGCGATTCCAGATGCAGGGCTGCCATAAGGCGGATTCGCTTGCGCGAGTGAGATTGCCCATCAATTTCATTCCCGAGGTTGCGTCAAGGCAGTATCGAATTTTCAGCCAGTTCGACAGCGCAGGGTTCGGATTCGAAGTGAAGTAGAGCTGTAGGCTGGGTCAGTTACACCAAGCCAGCGCCCGCGAAGAACGGAGAGTGGGCCATGGTCCACCACTGCCATGTGCAAATTAGACGTTCTCCAAACACGTGAGGTGGGCTTGAGCCCACCCTATGGGACCTATGGGGCCTGCATCCCACGCAAGGCTTCCCGGCGCGACAACGGCG
>Ga0307513_10002590_pt1 | contig 24992 bp, 12 predicted proteins | sample 15_EM_MG_FD_202174 | JGI IMG/M metagenome (GOLD analysis project Ga0307513, IMG submission 202174) | Populus trichocarpa ectomycorrhiza microbial communities from riparian zone in the Pacific Northwest, United States - 15_EM | ecosystem: Host-associated > Plants > Roots > Unclassified | place...
CGTCAAGCGACCGGCGGGCGCGGCGGGGCAGGCGTGGGAAGTCTTCTCGCGTTCCGCACTCGGCTTCGTCCCCGACGCGAACGCGGGCGACGCCCCGGCGTGGGAGAACTTTCTGGCGCGACGCTACCGCCACCTCGACGCGCTGCGTGCGGCCTACAAGACGCAGCATGCGACGTTTGCCGATGTTAAGTCGCCGAAGAGTTTGCCGGAGGGAGGCGAATCGCTGAACGACTGGTATCAATTCGAGAGCGTCGTCGTGGCGATGCGCCGCGCGGCGCACAGGTTCACGGTGCTGTTGCCGATGCGGCAGACCGACACGTTCGACGCCGCCGCGCACCGCGACCTGAGCGACCTCGCGCGCCGCATCGTCGAACTGGAAAAACCCGCCCACACCACGTTCGACATCAAGTTCTACTGGGCGATGTTCCGGCTCGGCGAGGTGCGGCTCGGCGACGACACGCTGCTCGACCTCGGCAGCCGCGCGCCCGGCCTCATGCGCCCGATGCTGCTCGGCGAAGAGCATCTGGCCGAAAGTTATCTCGCGCCCGCGCACCCGCAAAACGTCCGCGAGCGAAACGTGTTGGGTCGCCAGTAAGAGCCGCCGTTCATCACGGACATGTTCCGCGTCGGCGGATGTTCGGGCGGGCGAAATTTTTGCAGCAGGAGAAAAACAATGGAAGACTTCACATCGCGCATGGCAACTCCGGGCGGTTCGGGCGATCCGACCAAACACGTCAACTACACCTACGGCATGGTGCTCGGCGTGGACGATCTGACGCAGGAGTTTGCCTACCACTCCGGGCGCGATCACTTGATGATGCGCGACGCCGTCGGCTACGGCACGGTGAACGGTTTGCGCGTGACCGTCGCCCCGAACGCGAACGGCGAGATCGAAGTGAACGTCTCGCCGGGCACGGCCTTAAGCCCGCGCGGGCAGTTGATTCACGTCAACACGGCGCAGTGCGCGAACCTCGAAAAGTGGCTCGCCATCGCGAAGAACAAAAAGGGCGTCGGCGACGAAGTGGGCGTGCCGCCCGCCGCGCCCGTCGCGCTCTCGGTCGTCCTGTGTTATCGCGCGTGCCCGACGGACAAAGTGCCCGTCCCCGGCGAGCCGTGCCGCAGCGAAGAAGACACGATGGCCTACTCGCGCCTGCGCGACGACTTCAAACTCGAACTCCGCATCAAGCACGCGACGAAGCCGCCCTCGCCCGACCAGCGCGAAGAGGACGCCCTGCGCGATTTCATCAAATGGCTCAACGAGCACCTCGTCGTCACGGCGGACGAGGACAACCTCACGAGCGAAGCAGACTTCGTCACCGCCGTGCTCGCCGCCGCGCACCCCGCCGTCCTGCCGCCGGGAGATTTGCCGCCCGACTTCATGATCGATAATTCGCCGCCCAACCCGATGCGCGTCAACGTCTCGCAGGCTTGCGCGTTCCGGCGCATCGCGTTTCGTTTGTGGGTTACGGAGTTTCGCCCGCGCTGGCGTCCGGCGCAGTTCAACACGCAGACGGCGACGTGCGCGCCCGACGGCTCGGACGCCGGGACGATCACTGACGACAACTGCGTGTTGCTCGCAGACCTGCGCGTGCCGCTGACGACGAACGTGCTGCTCGACACCACGACGCCCGTGCGCGTGCTGGAAGAGCGACGGCCTTACGTCATTCATCAACGCATGTTGCAGGAGTGGTTGCTCTGCGGCAACTTCGACGAGGTGTCGCGCCCGCAGGCGCAGACGCTCCCGCTCGTCACCATCGTCCGCGACACGGGCGGCACGCCCCTCTTCCGTTTCTGGTTTCATCTCAACACGCCGAAAAATCAGATCAGGGTCGCTTCCTTCAAGGAGACGGACATCATCGCGCTCTCGGAGACGGATGTCGCGGGCGACTTCTTAGAGGAGTTGAAAGTGGTCGGCGTGACGCCGGTCGCAGGCGCGAGAAACTTGTACGAAGTGGAACTCAACGCCGACGCGCGGCTCATCCGGTTCGTCTTCAAACTCGACTCCATCGAAGTTCAAACGGAAGGCGGGGGGGGCGTCGCGCTCTCGAAGTACGCCGCCGCGAGCCGCCTCAATTTCATCGGGCAGGACAGCCCCGAACGCGTCACGGCCTTCGCGCCGCCGCTTATCTAAAAAACGAGAGAGGTAATCCGACATGAGCAGAATCGAACTGCTACAGCCTTTCCTCGAAGGCGGCATTCGCAACACCAACTTCTTCAACGGGCGTCTGCTCTCCGCCGAAGATTTGCGTCAGGAGCAACAGGCCAACCGCGAGCGCGACGCGCAACTCGCCCGGGCCGTCGGCTCGGGCGTCGTCAGCGGCCTTGAGGTGAAACGCGTGTCGCAGCCGGGCGGCAGCGGCCTGACGAATGCGGTCGTGGCGGTGAGCGCCGGTCTGGCCTTGAACGAAAACGGCCAATCGCTCGCGCTGCCGCTCGACACGGAAGTCGCGCTCGTGCGCGAACTCGAAGCGGTCAACGCCGAGGCGGGTCTGTTCGCCATATGCGCGCCGCCGAAGCAGACAGCCGTTGTGTCGGGCGCGGGGCTATACCTGCTCGTCGTCACGCCCGCCTCCGGTTACGACCAGCGCGCGCCCGTGAGCGGTTTGGGGAACGCGGGGCTGACGAGTCCCGGCTGCGGCAGCCGCTACGCCGTCGAGGGCGTCCAGTTCAAACTCATCAGCGTTGACGTGAACACTAACGCTGCCATCCCCGCCGACGTGCGCACGCAACTCAACAAACTGATGAAAGACGGCGGCGCGGCCAACCTCTCGCTCCTCAGAAACCTGTCGGCCTATCTCTGCTTCGGCGCGGCGCAGACCGCCGACTTCGCGCGCGATCCCTTCGCCGCCAGAAACCGCCCCAACGCGCCGAACGCGCCGAACATCCTCGACGCGCTCAAGGCCGCAGGCGAACTCACGCGCTGCGACGTGCCGCTCGCGCTCGTCTACTGGACGGCGACGGCAGGCGTTGACTTCGTGGACATGTGGAGCGTGCGCCGCCGTGTGACGCACGCGTCGGTGACTGACGAGTGGGGCGCACCCGGCGGCGACGGCGAGCGCGGCTTGCGGGAAGCGATGTCGATGCAGTTTCAGGAGCAACTCGAAAGGCTCAGGGCGAGCGCGCAGTCGGCGCAGGCGGTCGTCGCCGAAACGTATTTCCGTTATCTCCCGCCCGCCGGGTTCATCCCGCTCGGCGGCGTCTCCGGTCTGGCCGGGTTCAACTACCAGAACCTGTTCAAGAACATGACCTACAGGGAGCCGATCTTTATCAACGGGGCGCGGGTCGCCGCGCTCTTGCACGAGGCGCGCTCATACCCGCCGATTGACGTTAAGAGCGACGAGATGTTTTGGCTCTACCTCGTGCGGGAGAACCAGCAAGCTTTCAATCAGGGCGGCAGCAATCGACCGCAGCCCTATCTCATCTTCGCTAAGGGACACACGCCCTATCAGGGCGATTCCCAGTACGATCTGGCTTACTGGAACTACAGCAACTATGCACTCATTTGATGCCGCACCCGGCAGCCGAAAGCAAGAGAGGAGAAGACAGAGATGGCGCAGAAACTAGAGAAGGTGAAAGCGGGCGATCTGATCACGGCCAACTTCATGAACACTCTGCTGAGTCAACTGGAGAATCTGGAGAGTCGTGTGACCGCGCTGGAAGCCGACGGCTCGCAGCCCGCCCAAACGGTCAAGATCACGGGCTTTGAATTCAGCCAGAACCCGTTGCGCGTCGGCCACCGGCTGGAGGTGAAAGGGCAGAACTTCAGCGTGCCCGCCGAACTCAATCAGGTGTTTATGAACAACGTTAAGGTGACGAGTTTCGCCATCGACAGCGGCGAGGACCAACTCGTCTTCAACGTGCCGGAAATCCCCGGCCTCGCCGAGAGCGGTACGAACGTAACCGTGCAGGTGACGAATCCGAAAGGCTCGGATTCCGACACCGTGAAAGTCTCGCCGAAACTGATCATCCCGCAGGGCAACATTCAGGTCACTTACGCGAACGGCCCCGTGATGCTCGTGGGCAACCCGAACATCGAGAGCAACAAGGCGTACATCTTCACCTTCGAGGTGAAGGCCATCGCCAGCCAGCAGGGAACTTACGCGCTCGCCGCGAAGGCCAACTTGCAGGGCTGGACGGCGGAGTTGCTCGAAGACAACGGCGACACGGTGCGGCAGAGCAACATCATCGCGTTGCCCGGCATTCCCGGCGCGGGTGTGACCAAGAGCATCCGCGTCCGCGTGAAAGTGCCGGCCAGTCAGGCTCCCGGAGTGAATTGCACGGTGCATCTGGATGTCATTGAGACAACGCCGAACACGGGCGTCACTCCCGGCAACCAGTTCATTGAAGTGATCGTCGGGCAGCCGCCGCCGACGCCCGAAAAGCGCGTGCGCATCATGCTGGAGAGCGCGCAGGATGCCGCGCGCATAGACACGGCGAAGAACAAGGTGATGTTCAAACGCGGGCAGGGGCTTGGCACAATCGGCCTCAGCCTTGAGTTTACCGTCAGCGACGATTTCACCGTCTCGACCGCCGTTAAAAACGCAACCGGGTGGCAAATCGGCGAAGTTGATCCTTCCTCATTTAAGGTGGGCACTCTCGCCGAGGGTAAGTCTGCCAAGATGACGGTTCTGGCACAACTCGCCGCCACGCAGTCCGCCGCCGAAACCGAGATGTTTGTCGTGGTCAAGAGCGCGAAGGGCATCAACATCAAGTACGCGCAAACCATCGGTGGAGAATAACTCCCGCCTCGCTTCACGCGGAAACTCGTTTCGCGTGAACCATTCAACCGTCGTGTTGTTGGCCGCAACGCACGGCGCAATCTTCACCTCACCTCACCGAAGGAGTTTTGTAATGAGTAAAAAATTCAATCATCCGCGCAGCCTGTTGCGCGGCCTGCTGCATGGCCTGCGGGGCGTGTGCGCCGTCGTGCTCGTCGTCCTGCTGTCCGTGCCCGTCCCGGCGTCGCCGACCGACATGTGCGTGCCGAGCATCAGCAGCGGCCTGACCGGCGTGCCCGTCATTGACGGAGTGATAGAGGGCTACACCGGCCCCGGCACGCTCAACAACGACCCCGGCTGGGACGGCGTGACGCGCGTTAACCTGCTCGACAACCCGAACGGCAACATGGGCCTGACCGCCGCTGCGAAGTTTCAGGCGGGGCGCGACTCCGGCTTCGTCTATCTCGGCTTCATCGTTGCCATCCCGACATCGGGCATCAACAGCACCATCGTCGTCGGGCTGTCAACCAAAGCGGGCGACCCCGCGACCGATTGGCGTTTCCACATCAAGCCTTTCGACGGCTCGACCGCCGCCCCGGATTTCACCGACCTGAACCGGGAGCCTAACTCAATCTCTTGGTGGCGCGACAGCGCGACGTGGAACGATGAGGGCGTGCCCCCACACATCGTCGGCACGGGCGAGTGGCCGCTGCAAAACACGCGCTTCAGCAAGTCCGACAACCAGTATGCGGTCGAGATGCGGATACCCATCACGAACAACGTCGCCAACGCCGGGCAGGACACAGCGGTCTATTTCCCCACTTCCGGCACGTTCCGTCTCTACGTCAACGTGCTCAGCACCAGCACGAACATCAGCACCGCGACGCAAGACCCGTGGCCTGCGGGCGTCATCATCGTGCCGGGCGTGAGTACTTTACTGACGCGCAACACGCCGGACGTGGCGCAATGGGGCACGGCCTCCTTCAACGACCGCCCGGAATGCGACGGCGTCTCGCTCGCCTGGAATCAGATCGGCGTTGACAACCCCGCCATGCCCGGCACGCTCACCGAAAACATCCGCCGCTACGACCCGCCGGGCGCGGGCACGTTCCCCGAACTCGACATCGCGGCCTGCGCCGCACGCGCGCCCGACTTCAACTGGCCGATGCAACAGGGGCCGCCCAACGCCTTCGTCGCCAAGCCTGTCAACGGCATGGCGATGACGCCCGCGCAGGTGTCCGCCACCTTCCGTCTCAAGGACTTCGGCATCCCCGGCACGACCGAGTGGACGGAGATCGGCGAAGCCAACCCGCCGCTCGTCCCGTCGCCGCTCGTCCCGGCGGACGTGACGAACCACCCTGCCGCGCAGCAGAGCATCAACCCGGGCGGAACCGGCAACTTAGTCTCAAACTGGGCGCTCAGTTATCGCTGGTCGTGCCTCTACAAGTTCCAGCCAAACCAATGCATGCAGGTTGATCTGGACTCGAACGATCCGAACACGCGTTTCAAGGTGAAGACCGCGCACCGCAACATGCACTTCGTTTCCGCGTCGAGGTTCGAGCGGAGCGCGCGCATCAGCGGCAGTCAGGGCGCGCTCCCGCCCGGGCGGACGCAGAATGAGTTTCTGCTCACGGTCGAGACGGACGAGCAGGGACGGCTCGAACCTCCGCGCAGAGACGACAGAGACAACCGGGGCGTGCCCACCACGACCGCCATCCAGTCACGGCAGTACACCTCGCGTCGCCTACAGTCGCAGGAACTCGCAGACGAGGCGCGCAAGCAGTTTGGCAGCCGCGTCACGAACCTCGGCGTGTGGATCGCTCGCGGCACGCTCAGAACCGGCAAGACGATCAACATGGGCGGCGTCGAACACGAGTACGTCCGGCGTGTCGGCGACTTCGGTTTTGTCGCCGGGCACGTGGGGCGGATCAGCGGTTGGCGGTTCGGCTTCGAAGGCAACGGCCTGCGGCGTCTGGCGGATGGCGTCTACAGTCTCGACGTTCCGCTCGGCGGCGAAGCCTTCGTCAACACCGTCATCGAAACCATCGACGCCGGTGGGAGCGATCCTATCAACGGCGACATCCCCGCCGACGCCGACTCGAAACGCTGGGGGCTGAGTTTGCACGCGGGCGCGAGCATCCCGCATGCGGACTTCGGCAACGTCTTCAATCCGGGGCCGAACTTCGGCGTCGATCTCGAATATCGCCTGAGCAATCACGTCTCGCTCGAAGCGTTGTACGGCTTCCACCGTTTTCGCGGCGAAGACTTCGGCTTCGTTTCCGTTGACGATGTCAACCTGCATCAACTCTCCGGCAACGTCAAAGCCTTCGGCGGGAACGGTTCCGTAAGGCCGTTCATCAACGGCGGCGGCGGCGTCTATCACTTCGACTTCGGCGGCGGCGGCGACACGCGCGGCGGCATCAACGTCGGCGGCGGCTTGCAGTTCAATCTCACGCCGACCTTCGCCGTCGAAGGCTCGTACAATTTCCACAACGTCTTTACTCCCGGCTCGGACGTGAGGTTCTCCACCGTTCAAGGTGGAGTTCGCTTCAGGTTCTAAACCGGGACGCGGGCGTTATGGAGTCAGGGGAACGGGAGGAAGGCAGCGCAGAAGCGCAGGGTTGACCCTTGAGTCAGCCCCGGTCGCGCGCCGGCGCCTCCCGCGAACCTGATCCGGTTCGCATTGATGATCAACCTGCACACGGGTGAACAAACTTACGTCTCGCGGCTGCGCGTCAGGTGCTCCGGCATCGACCCGCTGGCGGCGCAGTTGCGGCTCGCCTCTCTCTTCCAGACGGCGCAGTTGCAGCCCGCCGGACTCGCCCCCTCGGCCATCGTCTGCATCCGCCGTCTCGACGACCCGCGCCCCGGCACAGTCTCGCTCGCGGACGGCCACTTGAGCCTGCCGCCGGAATGGCAACAGTCCGTGCGCGCTTCAATCGAACAACTCGCGCGACGCGCCCCGCATCCGGCGCGCGAGTTGGTCGGAGCCGACGCGCCCTGCGTCGTCTTCGCAGACCGGGCGGAGTTGTTGGCCGCGCTCGCGGGCGATTGGTGCGAGCATCGCACCGCCGAGCGTTGGTGGTGGCGCAGTCTCTTCAAAGAGACGATTGACGCGGGCGCGCTCGTCAACATCTGGCGGCAGACGCCCGAATACGTGCCGGGCGCGCTCGCACATCTCGCGCGACGACAGAGAGCCGTGCCCTTCGCCCGCGCGCTCGCGTCCGACGCGGCGCACGCCATCCTGCACAGTCTCACTCTCCGCTTCTCGCTCGACGAACTACAAGCCGCCGTCTCTGCCGCGCCGCCAAACTCTTCGCGCGCAAAGACCGTTGCGCGGATTGATGCGCCGCCCGAAGCCTTCACGCCCGACACGACGCCGGAAGACTTTCAACGCGCTCATCAAGACTCCAACGCGGGCGATGCGCCGTGGCGCGACTTCGCGCCGGAGGCGATGTCGAGCGAGTTGGAGTTGCCGCAACAGTGCTTGCTCGGCGTCGGCCTCACCTTGCAACGCGCGCCCGCCGTCGCGCGCAGCCGCAGCTTCGCGCTCCGTGTCAACGCGTGGCTCAACCCGCTCCCATCCGACCGGGTGACGAACGCCGCCGCGTCGCCCGACTTGCTTGCGAAAGAGACGCGCAGCACATCCGCACGACGAACCGGGTCAACGTTGCAGCCCGACCCGGCTGCAACGCGCGACGCGTTTCAGGAACAGGTGGACGAGCGCGCGGCGTCTCCTCTCTCCGCTTTCGACGGCCTGCAAAATCCTGCGTCTGAAACTTCCGGCGCGGTCGTTAACCAGACGGAACTTCGACGCGTGGACGCGCCCGCATCCGCGTCAACAATTTCGCCGCGCGACGATGCGCCTGCCCTAAAGGAAGCGACGGCGCAAGTCGCGTCGAGCGACCCCGGCGCGCGCGCCGTGACTTCCGCGAGTGTTGAAAGCATCGCGCCGGAGTTTGAACCCGCCGCCGGAGACGTAGAGCGCGCGCGTGTTGTAGAGACGCTTGAGGCGCGCGTCGAGGAACGCGAAGTTGAGGAACGCGAAGTTGATGCGCCACCCTTTTCAACCCCGGAGACGGAGGCAACTCATGCGGCGTCGCCACTGCTCGAAGCGCAGATCGAGACGCGTTTCGGCGGTCTGTTCCACCTCGTCAATCTCGCACTCTTCCTCGAACTCTACGGCGACTTTGCCGCGCCCGCCGCGCCGGGCATCGCGCTCCCCATCTGGGATTTCGTCGCTCTGCTCGGACGGCGTATGGGCGTCGCGGGCGTCGAAAATGACGCGGTCTGGCCGCTGCTCGCACAACTCGCGGGGCGCGATGCGGGGCAGCCGCCGGGGGGGGATTTTCGCCCGCCCGACGCGTGGCGCGTGCCTCTCGAATGGCTGCGCAATTTTCCCGCGCCGGAGGGCTGGCGTTGGTCTGTCTCGCGCGGCGCGCACCGTCAGAAGAGTCGCTTGCAAGTCGTCCACCCGGCGAAGTTTCTCTTGCTCGACGTGCCGCTCGACAGTGAAGTAGAGGCGGAGACGCAACTCGCGCGTGAGTTGGAAATGTACGCGCACGCGTTTGCCGCGCCACCCGTGCGCGCCGTGCGCCCGTTCAAACTGCGTGGCCGCACGCCGCTCGCGCGTTGGGTCGAGCGCGTCCACCTTTACACGCGCGCGCGTCTGCGACTCGCGCTCGGCACGAATGATGCGCGGCGCGCGGCGCGTCTCCTGTGTGAACGACACGCGCGCGTGTTCGTGACGGCGACGCACGTTGACATCGTGATGCGTCTGGCCGAGTTGCCGTTCGAGGTGCGTGTGGCGGGGCTTGACCGCGACCCCGGTTGGATTCCGGCGGCGGGGCGCATCGTCGCGTTTCATTTCGAGTAGGAAGGCGAGCGCAGGAGGGTTTAGTCAAATGATGCAGGTGCAGGAAACGGAACATCCTTTCGCCGATTTCGCGGCGACGCCCGCGAGCCATTTCAAGCTCTACGTCTTCGCGGCGGTGGCGCGCGTCATCGAGCAAGTGGCGCAGACGTTCGGGACGGTCGAGGCGGCCTACGAACAGTTTCCGTTTCTCGAAGGCTACGGCGAAGAACTCGAAGGCCGCGCACCCGCGCATCTCGCCTGCGACGACGAGCGCGGCGCGCACAGTTGGTGGCAGGAAGCGATCCGTCTGTGGGAAGAAGGGACAGCGGACTCGCACTTGCCGCTCCGGGCGTTGCGCGACACAGCCGCACTTGATCATGCGGCGATGACGCTGCTGATGTGCGCGGGTCTGATCGAAGAAGACGCGCGCTTCGGCCTGCTCTTTGAAACGATGCAGGCGACGCCCGGTCAACATCGCCCGAACCTCGGCCTGCTCTCCGCGTGGTGGCGCGATTGCGAAGACTGCCGCGAGGTGCGCGCCCGCATACGCGAGTTGCACGAACTCGGACTCGTCGAGTTTACGGGGACGGACGCGCCGCGCACCGAGTGGACGCTCTACGTGCCGCCGCTTCTCTGGGACGTGCTGCGCGGCGACACGCGCGCGCGTCTCGCCCCGTGGGCGCGCTACCATGCGCCCGCCGCGCTCGCCACGCTCGACGCGCTCGTCCTCCCCGCCGAACTGCACGCCCAACTCGAAGTCATCCCCGCCTTGCTCGCAGCGGGCGAGGCGCAGGCGCTCATCGTGCGCGGCCCGCATCACAACGGGCGTCGCACGCTCGCGGGTGCGGTGGCGCGCGCGCTCGGTCGCGGCGTGCTCGAACTCTCCAACTTCGACAGGACGGGCGAGTCTAACAACTCGTCCGACGAACGCTGGCGACTCGCGGGCACGCTCGCCACGCTGCTGCACGCGCTGCCCGTCTTCGTCTTCGACATCCCGCCCGGCGATACCGTCGAGTTGCCGCCGCTTGCGGCCTACGCGGGCGCGCTCGGCGTCGTGCTCGGCAAGCAGGGCGGGGTTCGTGGCGAAGCAGCGGAGCGCGCCCTCACCGTCATGCTTGAGACTCCGACGCGCGACGCACGCCGCCTCCACTGGCTGCGCGCGCTCGGCACGCACGCCACGCCCGACATCGAACTCATCAGCGAACGCTTTCGTCTCACGGGCGGCAACATCCGCCGCGCCGCGAAACTCGCCATAGCTTACGCCGCGCTCGCAGGCCGCGCCGGTGTCGCCGTGACGGACGTGCAGCAGGCCAGCCGCGCGCTCAACCGGCAGATGCTCGACACGCTGGCCGTGCGCATCAACACCGTGGGCGATTGGAGTCACCTCGCGGCCAACGCGGAGACGTTCGCGGAGTTGCGCAATCTCGAAAGTCGCTGTCGCCACCGCGAGCAGTTGCCCGCGCACGTCGGCGACGCGCTCGCCGTCGGGTTGAACGCGGGCGTGCGCGCGCTCTTCAGCGGCACGAGCGGGACGGGCAAGACGCTCGCCGCGCGCCTGCTCGCCGCGAGTCTACAGATGGACTTGTACCGGCTCGATCTCTCCACGGTCGTCAACAAGTACATCGGCGAGACGGAGAAGAACCTCAACCAGATTTTCGCGCTCGCCGAAGAACTCGACGTGATCCTCCTGCTCGACGAGGGCGACGCCCTGCTCACGCAGCGCACCGACGTGGGCAACGCCAACGACCGTTACGCCAACCTCGAAACCAACTACCTGTTGCAACGGCTCGAATCCTTCGAGGGCATCATCGTCGTTACGACCAACGCGGGCGACCGCATCGACAGTGCGTTCCAGCGTCGCATGGATGTCTCGATCAATTTCTCGCCGCCCGACTCCACGGAGCGTTGGGCGATCTGGCAACTGCACCTGCCCGCCTCGCACCGGATCGAAACGCGCCTGCTCGATGAGGCCGCGCGCCGCTGCGAACTGACGGGCGGCCAAATCCGCAACGCCGTGCTTCACGCCTCTTCGCTCGCGCTCGAAGATGGCGGCACGGTCGCGTCCGAACACTTCGAGGCCGCCGTCAGGCGCGAATACCGCAAGGCGGGCGCGGTCTGCCCGCTCCAAACACGCCGCGACACGAGCGTCGTCGCGTCTTTCAACCGTTGGTGAGGAAAGGAAACGATGCGGGATGAACGCCGAACGATGAATAAATAAGGCTTGTTGTTTTTATTCATCGTTCGGCGTTCATCCCGCATCGTTCATCACAATGCCTGTCGCACTTCGATCATTGTCGCGTAAGCCGAAGCCCCGGCAGAAGCCGGAGAGTGACCCGCGCTTTGCGAAGATCGTCGCAGACCTCAAGCAGAAGTCGGCCAAAGTCAAACAGCACCCGACGCCGAAGCAGAAGGCCGCCGAGGCGCAGGCCGCCGCCAAAGGTCCGCCCAACGAACGCGCCGCCGGAGGCAAGGCCAAACAGGTTGACAAGATCAAGGAAGCGAAAACGAAGAAGCCCGAACCGGATAGCTTCCTCTCGCTCCTGCGCGCCGAGATCGAGAAGGCCATGCCGAAGACTCTCGGCGACACCGAGAAGTTTATGAAGGGCGGCGATGCCGGTGCGATGAAGGGGTCGCTCAAGGGCAACGTCAACCAGCAGAAGCAGGAGGCGACGGGCGACGTTTCCTCCGCCTCGAAGCAACCGCCGGGCGAGGCCGGTGAAGCCAAGCAAGCCACGCCCATCCCCGGCGAACCTCAACCGCCCAATCCAGAAGTTGACGCCGCCGCCGGGATGCCCGCGCCGAAGTCCGGCGAAGACGTTTCGCTGCAAGACTCCAAGCAGGACACCGACGCGGCGATGACCGACGCGGAAGTGACGCCCACGCAGTTGAAGAAGGCCAACGACCCGCGTTTCAGCGCGGTGTTGACGGCGAAAGACTCGGTCGGCAAGCAGGCCGACGCCGCGCCCACGCAGTTCCGCACGCGCGAGAAAGGCGTGTTGACGAGTGCGGGCGCGCAGGCCAAAGCCACGTCGAAAAAAGGCGCGGCGGCGATGCTCGGCAACAAGACCAAGTCGAAGTCGGCGGTGCAACTCAGGCAGGAGGCGGCGAAGAAGAAGGACGAACTCGAACGGAAAAAAGTGGCCGACGACATCGAGGCCATCTACAACAAGACGAAGACGAACGTCGAGAACAAACTCGCCGGGCTGGAGACGGAGGTCGGCGCAATGTTCGACAGCGGCACGGATGCCGCGCTCTCGGCGATGAAGAATTACGTGGAGGATCGCATCTTCCGTTACAAGCTGGAGCGTTACCTCTCGATCCCCGTCGTCGGTCAGGCGCGCTGGGTCGCGGATCAGTTTGTGGGGCTGCCCGACGAGGTGAACGTCTTCTACGTCGAAGGGCGCAACATGTTCACGCGCATGATGGACGCCCTCGTCGTGCGCGTCGCCAATTTGGTGGAGAAGCGTCTGGCCGAGGCGAAGGCGATGGTTGCCTCCGGGCAGAACGAGATCAAGCTTTACGTCTCGAAGCTCGCGCCGAACCTGCGCTCCGTCGGCGAGTCGGCGCAGAAGGAGATGGCCGGGCGCTTCAAGGAACTCGAACAGGGCATCGAGAACAAGAAGAACGAACTCGCACAGTCGCTTGCGCAGAAGTATAAGGAAGCGTCCGAGAAGGCCGACAAGGCGCTCAAGGAGATTCAGGACTCCAACAAAGGACTCGTGCAGGCGTTCGTCGAAAAACTCGGCGAGATCATCAAGATTCTGGCGGAGTTCAAAGACAAGCTGATGGCGCTCCTGAAGAAGGGCGCGGACGCTATCAAACTGATCCTCGCCGACCCCATCGGTTTCCTCTCGAATTTGATCGGCGCGATCAAACTCGGCTTCAGCCAGTTCAGGGCCAACATCAAGACGTGGCTCATCAAGGGGCTGATCGGCTGGCTCTTCGGCGCGCTTGCTTCCGCAGGCGTCACGCCGCCCGCAGACTTCTCGCTGCCGTCGATCTTCAAGCTCGTCATGCAGATTCTCGGCCTCACTTATGAGAACATGCGCGCGAAGGCCGTCAAGCTGCTCGGCCCGACGGCGGTCACGGTCATCGAGAAACTCGTCGGCTACGTGAAGACGTTCATAGAGGGCGGTCCGGCGAAGTTGTGGGAACAGGTCAAGGCCGACCTCGCCAACTTGAAGGAGATGGTGCTCGGCGCGATCCGCGACATGATCATCGAGACGGTGATCAAGGCCGCCGTCACGAAGCTGCTCTCGATGTTCAACCCGGCGGGCGCGATCATTCAGGCGATCATGGCGATCTACAACACGGTCATGTTCGTCATCGAGCAGGGCGCGCAGATCATGGCCTTCGTGGACGCGATCATAAACTCGGTGATGGCAATCGCGCAGGGAGCTATCGGCGCGGCGGCCTCGAAGGTGGAGCAGGCGCTCGGCGCAGCCGTCCCGCTCGTGATCGGCTTCTTCGCACGCCTGATCGGCCTCGGCGACATACCCAAGCGCGCCACCGCCGTCATCAAGAAGGTGCAGGCGTTCATTGACGCCGCCATAGACAAGTTTCTGGCGAAGGCCATCGCCTTCGTCAAGAAGATGTTTGGCAAACTCGGCGGCAAGGAGCGCACGCCGGAGGAGAAGAAGAAAGACTTGGCGCGCGCCGTGAAGGAACTGCGTCCCAAGATCAAGCCCCTGCTGGAGAAGGGACTCCCGCGCCCGCTGCTCATGGCGCGCCTCGCGCTCTGGAAGCACCAGTACAAGCTGACCTCGCTGTCCATCGAAGGCGGCAAGATAAAGGCGACGATCAACCCGTCCGAAGACATGTACTCCATCGAGGAAGTCGAGGTCGGGAAGTTGCTCGAACCGCTGCTGGTGCAGGCGGAAGCCCAGTACTTGAAAGAGAGTGTGGGGCCGGGCACGGCTTCGGCGCCGAAGCTGGAGCAGGCCCGCGCCGACGTGAAGGGCGGAAAGCCCGTCGGCCAGAAGATGAGCGCGGACGAGATGATCCAGTTGCAGAGGGAACTCGCCGGCGGCGACCTCCAGCCGCCTCCGCTCGGGACTGTCAAGAAAACACGTCTGACCCAGTTGACGACGCGGGAGACTCAAGGCGTGCGCGTGGACCTGCGCGAGCGGGGCGGCACCACGCCGGGGCAGTTCGGCGGCGCGCAGGGCATCTACGTGCCTGACGGGGGAAAGTACTACCCCACGAAGCAGTACTATGACGAGAGGCCCTCGCCCTTCCCGTTTTCGATCAACCGCCAGCTCGGCATCGCGCTCACGACCCCGCCGGGAACGAGGCCGCAACTGGAGAAGCAGGTGGCCGCCAACATCTACCTGCGCGACGTGGTCGAGCCGGGGCGCATACCGAGCCTGATGGCCGCCAACCGCGTCGCCACCGGGTTGGTCGGGGCAGGCTTGGCCTCGGAACAAGAGATGACTACCGGAATGATGGCCGGGGGAACCACGCACACCTCCGCCGCGGCTGCACAGCGCGACATCTACAAGAAGGTGCCCATAGACAAGTCGGGGGCGCCGACATCCGACAAGGAGCTGAACGAAGCCACCAAAGTGCGTCATGGCAGCCTCGGCGTCGTCTTCCTGCGGCTGCGCGACGCGCTCAACGCAGGCGGCAAGAAGGGCGTCAAGGAGGCGGGCGGTCGCCCGCTGGCTAACCTCGCCTCGGCCTTCAAGAACTGGCTGACCTCCGCCCTGCCGCCCAAAGGCGCGCCGCCAAAGTCGCCCGAAGAGATGGCGCAACTCGGTAACAGGCTCAAGCAGCGGCTGGTAGAATTCATGCACTCTCAGCAGCAGGGGTGACGAGACGGTCCATGCACACTTTACTTATCCGTTGGGGCGGCGACGAACAGGAACTCGTGCGCAAGATCGCGCGCACCGCCATCCGCGTCGGGCGCGCCGCCGAGGCGACCACAATGTATCAGGGCAGCATCCGGCAGTCGCCGGAAGTGACCGTGCATAACTGGAAGATCGGCGGCGGGTGGGTCGCGGAAGTCAGGCTGACTTTCGACGGGCAGGCCAGCGCCATTTACCTGAACGTACAGTCGCCCGAGGCGGAGACGGAGGCGCGAGTGTTCGGCGAGTTCGCCCGCAGGCTCGAAGCCATACCCGTCGAGGAAGTGCTCGCCGATGTCGTGCGCGAAGGCGACGAAGACCCGCAGCAGTACGTCAGGCTCGCGCTGGCGACCGGGGCTGACTACTCTGAAGAGGTCAAAGAGTTGGTGTCGGCGTCGTTGCGCGACGGGCAGCCGAACCGCAGGCGCGGGGCTGCGCTCGCCGTCGGGCTGCTCCTGTGGCCGGAATTTCTGGACGGCGTTGTGGAAGCTTTAGAGGTCGAGACGGACGAGGGCAACCGCGCGCTCATGACCGTCGCCTACCGCCAGATAACTGCCGGGCCGCCACAGTTAACGTAACGCGCCTTAGCCTGCCGGCCCTTGAGTGAATATCGTGAACAGCCAACCCTACGTCTCCTGCATCATGCCCACGGCGGACCGGCGCGCGTTTGTCGCACAGGCGATCAGGTATTTCCTGCGTCAGGATTACGAGCCGAAAGAGTTGATCATCGTGGACGACGGGTCGGACGCCGTAAGCGATCTCGTCCCGGCTGATGGGCGCGTGCGCTACGTTCGTTTGACTGAAAAGCTGTCGGTTGGAGCGAAGCGGAATCTGGCGTGCGAGACGGCGCGCGGCCAAATCATCGCGCACTGGGACGACGACGATTGGCACGCGCCGCATCGCCTGCGTTATCAGGTCGAATCATTGCTCGGCGCGGGCGCGGAGTTGTGCGGCATCAGCACTTTGTTGTTTTACGACGTGCGAGGCGGCGGGCGCGCGTGGAGGTACGTCTATCCGTCGAGCCAGAAGCGTTGGGTGTCGGGCAGCAGTTTGTGTTACACACGGGAGTTCTGGGCGGGCAATCGTTTCCGCGAGATCAACGTAGGCGAGGACGCGCGTTTCGTGTGGAGTCGCCCGGCGGCGCGCATGTGCGTGCTGCCCGACGCGGGCTTCCACATCGGCATCATCCACAAGGGCAACGTGAGTCCGAAGAACACTGCGGGGAGCTACTGGCAGCCGCACCCGGCGGACGACATCCGGCGTCTGCTCGGCTCGGACGTGAAATTTTACGACGACCTCGCGGCGGGCAGAGCGGTGCGCGCGGAAGCAGGTACGGAAGCGCGTGTGGAAGCTCAGGGAAACGACACGCATCCTGTTGCGGCTCGCGTGGCCGACGCGCCGCCTGTTCCGGTGCGCCGGGTGAACGCTCCGGCGGCTCTCGTCTCGGCGGCTTACGGCATCGGCGACATACTGCGCGTGACGCCGCTCGTCGGCGCGCTCGCGCGTCTCGGCTATCAAGTTGATCTGCTCGTCGCGCCCGACTACCCGGAGAGCGCGAAGCTGTGGGAGCACGCGCCGCAGATTCGACGCTTGATCCATTATCAAAATTTTCGCGGCAACCGGGGCGGGCAGCCGCTCGCCGCGCTGGCGACAGAGTCTTACGACGTGGCGACGTTTACGCAGTGGAGCGCGCCTCTGCGCCGCTGGGTGCGTGCGAAGCGCGTGCTTGCCTTCAACCAGTCGGAATGGTTGAAGAAGGGCGACGTCGCGTGCGTCGCGCGGATGGCGCGCGAGTTGGGTTGGACGGACGACTTGCCCGAACCTTTCGCCGTCGCGTCGGGCAGAAAATTCGACCTGCCGCCCGACACGATTGCGCTGCATCCCGGTTGCAAAGCGGATTGGCCGTGGAAGAAATGGCACGGCTTCGACGGGTTCGCGCGCCTCTGGCCGGAGGTCGCGATCATCGGGACGGAGCCGGATTTGCGCAACGGCGAAACTTACTTTCCCAGAGCCTTCGCGTGGCCGGAGCACGCGCGCAACTTCGTCGGCGCGCTCGATCTGCCCGACACCGCCGCGCTCATACGGCAGTGTGCCGCGCTCGTGTCGAACGATTCGGGGTTGATGCACCTCGGCGTCGCGTTGGGCACGCCGACGTTCGGCGTGTTCGGCATCACGAGTCCCGAACGCGAGATGATCCCGTCGAAGAAGATGTTTCCGGTGACGAAGAAACTCGCGTGCGAACCGGCGTGCAGGAAAGGCGCGTGGGGGCGGCGCGACTGTGAACAACATCTCGCCTGCCTGAAAACTCTGTCGCCGGAAGAGGTGCTCGAACACGTCAAACTAAACGTTCACGCGCTCGCCGTCGCGCCGCCCGCCGCACAGGTCGTCGCTACTACCTCACACGCTTCCGCGCAAGTTTCGCCCTTACAGACCGACGCTCAAACTCGCCCCGTGCAAAGCGTCGCACCTGTCGCGGAGATCAACGCAACTGACGGGCAGCCCGTCTCGCCGCCCCGCCGCGCGCCGCGTGAGCAGGAACTCAGCCTGACGTATTACGGCTACGTGTTCGACGCGTCGGGCTACGGGCAGGCCGCGCGCGGCTACATTCACGCGCTCGACCGCGCGGGAATCAAACTCTCCGTGATCGACCTCGCGGCAAACCGCCCGCGACAGGTGCGCGACGAACTCGTCGAGGCACGCGTCGGGCGTGGAGCAGCATCCGACGTGCATCTCTTCCACGGCATCCCGCCACAGTGGGCGCGGTTCGCCGCAAGAGTCAAAAACGCCATCGGCATGACCGTCTGGGAAACCGACGCGATGCCCCCCGCGTGGCAAGGCGCGCTCAGACAGGTGCGCGAAGTCTGGTTGCCGTGCGATTACAACGTCGCCGTTTTCGGCAAGTCGCTCGACAAAGCGATCTTCAAACTCCCGCACCCGTTCCTGCCGTGTAAACCTGCGACAACCGACGCGCCCGAGTTTCCCGGCATCAACGCGAGCGACTTCGTCTTCTACAGCATCTTCCAATGGCAGGAGCGCAAGAGTCCGCAAGGGTTGATCGAGAGTTTCCTGCGCGCGTTCCCCGAAGCGTCGGACGCCGTGCTCGTCTTGAAGGTGAACACGGAGGCCGCGCGCGTCGCCGCGAGAGAGTTGGATGAGTTGCGACGGCAAACCGGGTCGGGCGCGCGGGTGCAGATTCATAGCGAGGCGTGGCCGGAGGCGCGCATCGAGGCGTTGCACGCGCGCGGCGATTGCTACGTCTCGCTGCATCGCGGCGAAGGCTGGTGTTACCCTCTGTTCGAGGCGGCAGGACGCGGCACGCCCGTCGTCGCCACAAACTACTCCGGTCCGGTTGACTATCTCGACGCCGACGCGCACAAACTCGTGCGCCACGATCTCTGCCCGGTGCGACAGCCCTACATCTACTATCACACGCGGATGCGTTGGGCTGAACCCGACCTCGCACACGCGTCGGAGTTGATGCGCGGCGTCTATCAAGATCGCGTCGCCGTCAGGGCGAAGGCCGCGCGCGCCGCGTTGAAGTTGCGCGAGGATTATTCGTTGGAGCGCGTGGGCGAGATGGCGCGCGCGCGAATCGAAGAGATGCTTGGCCGCACGCCAGCGGCGCGGGGTGCGGGCATGACAGACGAACACAACACGCGCTCGCTCGTTCCACGCGTGCCGATTGCGGGCGAGTGGTACGACGCGGACTACTTCGAGCACGGGCGCAAGAGCAACTGGGAACGCGGCTATTCGTGGGCGCGCTTCTCCGACCTCTTCAAACAGACGGCGGCGTTCCTCTGCGACAGTTTCCCCGAAGCCGATTCCTTTCTCGATGCGGGCTGCGCCAAAGGCTTCCTCGTGCGCGCGCTCCGCGAACGCGGCAAAGATGCGTGGGGCTTCGACCACAGCCCGTGGGCGATTGATCACGCCGAGGCGTCAATCAGAAAACACCTGACGCTGGCGCGCGCCGAGTCGGTCGAGTATGAACGCCAATTCGATCTGACGCTCGCCTTCTCGCTCTGCGAGAGTTTGACCGTCGATCAGGCGCACGAGTTTCTCACCCGCGCGCGCCGCCTGACCCGGCAGGCCATCGTCGCCTGTATCCCTTCGTTCGAGCACGAAGAGGAGGAGCATCGTTTCCGCAAACACGACCGCGACTATTCACACATCACGATGCGCTCGCGCGCGTGGTGGCACGCCGAATTTTTGCGCGCTGGTTGGCGACAGGACACGCTGCACCGCATCGTCGAGCGCGCCTGCGCGCGGCACGAACTCCCGCGCCGCATGAACTGGAAAATCTACGTCTACGCCCCGGACTGACAGCCCGGCGCAAATCGCCTGCGAAACGTATGTGAGAGAGGACGCGCACGATGACCGAAGAGACACGCACCGAGACGCCCGCGCCGCCGAAAGTGGCGATCATCGTCTTGAACTTCAACACCGCCGCGCTCACCGACGCGCTGGCCGCCTACCTGCGACACGACCTCTGCTACGCGAACAAAAAAGTCTACGTCATAGACAACGGCTCGGACGCGCCCCCGGCCTCCGCAACGCACGCGCTCCCGCACAACCTCGGCTTCACGCGCGGCATGCACGAAGGCTATCTCATCGCTTCGGCGGAAGACGATTACGACGCCTACTGGTTTCTCAATTCCGACGTGGGCTTCGAGTATGGCAACGACGTGCTCACGCATCTCTGCGAGGTGCTCTTCTCATCCGACGCTTACGCGCAGATCGCGCCGCAGCACAACTCGCCGCACAAGTTCATGGAGCAGGCCGCGTGCGAGGCGCAACTCGTCCCTTATCTCGAAGCGACCGCGCCGCTCGTCAAAGCCGAGACAATCGCGCGCCTCGGCTTCTGGGACTTGCGCCTGACATACGGTTGGGGCGTGGATTACGACTACGGCTACCGCGTGCGCGAAGCGGGCTTGGCAAGCGTCTTGACGAACCGCGCGCGCATCACGCACAAAGAGCACAAGTCGATCACGGATTATTCCGATTACGTCAATCGCGCCAGCGCGGAGATGAACGCGGTGCTCGCCGAAAAGTACGGCGCAGACTGGTGGGAGCGCATCATGTCGCCGGACGGGCGCATCGTGCCGCTGATTCTCAGTTGTGATCGCAACGCGGCGTTGATGGAGCAGTTTGTCGCCTCGTTCCGCACGGTGAGCGCGGGGCTTGAACCGCCGGTCATCGTCATCGACACGAGCCACACGCCGAGACTGTCCGGCAAATATCTCTCGCTCGTCGCCGCGCTCGAAGCGAAGTCCGTCTACGTTCACGCGCGCGAAGAGGGAATGAGCACGTACGACTCGGTGCAGGAGGCCGTCCACTTCGCCTTCCAACGCGTCATCGAAGAGACGCGCGAGGGCGACCGCATTTTGTTCATCGAAGACGACATCATCTTCTCCAAACGCTTCAACGAAAAACTGCGGACGCTGCGCATCAACCCCGACACCGGCCTCTTCACGCTCTACCTGCCCGGCAACGAATACGCCTCAACCGTCATCGACCCGCACAAGTTCTACGGCACGCAATGCGTCCTTTTTCCACGCCGTCCCTTGCAGGAGATCGTCGCCAACTGGGACGAGATCAAACGCCGCATCCCGCCCGGTTACGACATCCGCTGGAGTCGCTTTCTCGGCGAACGCGGCTATAAGCTCTATGGCACGGAGCATTCCTACGTCCAGCACCTGCAAACCGTCTCGCGCCTGCACGGCCACTCTTCACACGTCTCGAACAAATTCAAAGGTTAAAGATGACCACGGCGGAAGAAAACATCTCGACCGGGCGCGCCGCATTCTTCATCAAGCCGGGCTACACCCCGCGCGCCGCGCCCGAATACTTCCACGACACGCTCGCGGACACGTGCGGCGTCACGCACCAGCCCGACGCCTACCCGCTCGCCGCGCACCTCGCCGCTTATTACGGCTGTCGCCACATCATAGACATCGGCTGCGGGCTGGCGCACAAACTCGTCGAACTGCACCCACGTTTCGACGTGATCGGCATAGACTTCGGCGACAACCTGCGCGGCTGTCGCGAGCGTTATCCCTTCGGACACTGGATCGAGTGGGACTTGGAGCGCGACGGCCAACTCGAACTCGACCCGGCCATCGTCGCCTCTTCAATCGTCGTCTGCTCCGATGTCATCGAACATCTCGTAGACCCTTCGGGACTACTCGCCAACTTGAGGGCGTTGCTCGAACGCGCGCCCGCCGCCGTGCTGACGACGCCGGAGCGCGACCTCGTGCGCGGCAGCAGCCACTTCGGGCCGCCGCAAAACCCCGGCCACGTCCGCGAATGGAATCTGGCGGAACTCGAAGCCCTGCTCCGCGCCGAGCGACTCAACCTCAACTTCATCGGCCTAACGATGGACAACGACCACGACCGGCAGAAGCGAACGACGCTCGCCGTGCTCGAACGAAACGACGCGGCGGTTGACCACGTTACGCCCGCTGGCTTCCGCGTCGTCGCGCTGATGACGGCCTATAACGAAGAGGACATCATCGCCGCGTCGCTTCGTCGCCTGTTCGCGCAGGGCATCGAGGTTTACCTGCTCGATAACTGGTCGAGCGATTCGACGTTTGAGATGGCGGAACAATTTCTGGGGCGCGGGCTGATCGGGTTGGAGCGGTTTCCGGCGGGCGGCGCATCGCGTAGTTACGATTGGCGCGAGTTGCTCCGGCGCGTCGAAGAGTTGAGCCGGACAATCGAGGCCGATTGGTTCATCCATCACGACGTTGACGAGGTGAGGGAACCTCCGTGGCCGGGCGTGTCACTGCGCGACGGACTCTACCGCGTCGAGCGCGAGGGCTTCAACTGCGTTGACCACATCTTGATCAACTTCCATCCCGTTGACGACGACTTCCCGCCCGGCTCGGATTTCGAGTCCTACTTCAAACACTTCGAGTTCGGGCAGACGCCGCCCGACTACATACAGATCAAGGCGTGGAAGAATCCCGGCCAGAGCATTTCGCTCGCGGCCTCCGGCGGGCACGAAGTCCGATTCGACGGGCGGCGCGTGTACCCGTATAAGTTTCTGTTGAAGCACTATGCGATCCGCTCGCAACGACACGGCGAGAAGAAGGTGCTCCGCGAACGCAAGCCGCGCTGGAACGCGGGCGAAAAATCCATCGGCTGGCACACGCACTACGACGTGGTGCGACCGGGTCACAACTTCCTGCGTCGCCCACACACGCTCGAACTGTTCGACCGCGAAAGTTTCTATCGCACCTATCTCGTCGAACGCCTGTCGGGGATCGGCTGCGCGTGGAAGCAAAAGTAACGGGCGTTAAGCAGACTCGTAGGAGAAGGCCGGGGCCGAACGCTCCGGCCTTTGTTATGGCGTTCATAACTTTCATCGCAGAGGCGCGCGGTCTGCGTGCAGGATGCGCGGAGAGTAAGCATTGCAAATCACAAATTTGAGAAAGGAAGACAATTTGAAATTTGAGATTACGAATGTTTTCCTCCGCGCCGCTCTACGGCTTGCGTCTGCGATGAGTATCTTTTCGCCCCGGTGCGTTATAATAAATCGCCCCGATAAACACCTCAGCCCAAAAACCAACTGCCTTTAGTGAGTCGCGTCTATGAACTCCTCTTTGCCGGAAGATACACATTCGTCGCGGGAGGCAATCGCCGACATCAAGGAGCGCAAGCAGCTGGAGGCGACGCAGCGTTTCCTCGTCGAAGCGAGCGCGCTGCTGTCCGCCTCGCTCGATTACGAGACGACGCTGCAATCGGTTGCGCGCCTGAGCGTCCCTTTCCTCGCCGATTGGTGCATCGTCTACGTAGTGGACGACGACGGCGCGATTTGTCCTATCGCCGTGTCGCATGGCGGCGACGCGGCGAAGGTCGAGTTGGTGTGGGAACTCGAACGGCGCGAGAACCAGAACCCGGACGCGGCGACGGGCGTGCCGAAGGCGATCCGCACCGGCCAGTCGGAACTCTACAAAGAAATCCCTGCGACCGCCGACGCGACGACCGCCGACGATGCGAAGCGTTTCCGCGTCGCCCGTCAACTCGGTTTGGAGTCGGCGATGATCGTGCCGCTCGTGGCGCGCGGGCGCAGGCTCGGCGCGATCATGTTTGCCACGTCCGGGTCTGCGGCGCGCCGCTACGACCTCTCCGATCTCGCGCTCGCCGAAGACCTCGCGCAGCGCGCCGCCGTGGCCGTTGACAACGCGCGTCTCTACCGTGAAGCGCAGGAAGCCAATCGCCTCAAGGACGAATTTCTCGCCACGCTCTCGCACGAACTGCGCACGCCGCTCACCGCCATCCTCGGTTGGACGAGCCTGCTCCGCTCCGTCAAGTTCGACGACGCGACCGCCGCGCGCGCGCTCGAAACCATCGAGCGCAACGCACGCTCGCAAAAACAACTCGTAGACGATCTGCTCGACGCCTCGCGCATCATCACCGGAAAGCTGCGCCTCGAAATGAAGCCCACGCAACTCAAAACCATAGTTGAGTCGGCGTGCGAGGCGGCGCGTCCGGCGGCGCGTGCGAAGGAGATCGAACTCGACTTCGCGCTCGACGCATCGGCGAGTCTCGTCGCGGGCGACCCGGAACGTTTGCAGCAGGTGGTCTGGAATCTTTTGTCGAACGCCGTGAAGTTCACGCCGGAAGGCGGGCGCGTCGAAGTGCGTCTTGAGCGCGCGGGGACGCAGGCGCGCATCTCCGTCACCGACACGGGCGAGGGAATCAAAGCGGAGTTTCTGCCGTTCGTCTTCGACCGTTTCCGGCAGGCCGATCAGACGACGACGCGCACGCACGGCGGCCTCGGACTCGGCCTTGCCATCGTGCGTCACCTCGCCGAACTACACGGCGGGACGGTTGCCGCCACGAGCGCGGGCGAGGGGCAGGGGGCGACGTTCGAGGTGCGCCTGCCGCTGCTCGAATGCGCAAAGCGCGGCGAGATAAAGTTCGGCGAGGTAGAGCAACAACACGCAAGCGTGGCCGAACTCGCGGTACGACAGACGGCGCTCGGCGGCCTCCGCATCCTCGTCGTGGAGGACGAACCTGACACGCGCGTCCTGTTGCGTAAAGCTCTGGAACGTTTCGGCGCGACGGTCGAGGCGTGCGAGTTGGTGGACGAGGCTTTGGCCGCGCTCGAACAGAGTGCGTTCGATTGCATCCTGAGCGACATCGCGATGCCCGGAGAGGACGGCTACACGTTCATCGAGAGACTCAGGGAGCGCGTGGCGGCGCGCGGCGGCGCGGCAATCCCCGCCATCGCCTTCACCGCCTACGCGCGCGAAGAAGACAAGCAACGCGCCCTCGCCGCAGGCTTCCAACTACATCTCGCCAAGCCCATCGCGCCGAAGGACCTCGCCGACGCCGTCGCAAGCGTCGTCGGGCGCACGTCGAACGTGTAAGACGCCCGACACAGGCGAAGCCCGAACGACGGAGAATGAGTTTGAGCCACAACGGCGGCCAATGAATTTGATCCACGGATTTAAGCCGCGAAGCGGCGGCAGTTAATAGCCCCGTGCGTGAGCGCGGGGATCAAGACGGCGTAAAATGATCGGGGCCCCGTCGGGGCGGCACAATCGCAACGTGAGAATGTGTCGCCCC
>Ga0307513_10002591_pt1 | contig 24989 bp, 23 predicted proteins | sample 15_EM_MG_FD_202174 | JGI IMG/M metagenome (GOLD analysis project Ga0307513, IMG submission 202174) | Populus trichocarpa ectomycorrhiza microbial communities from riparian zone in the Pacific Northwest, United States - 15_EM | ecosystem: Host-associated > Plants > Roots > Unclassified | place...
ACCCACCCACCACAAACTTCTGAGCCATGTGTACCTAGTAGCATCATGGCAATACAGTTAGTAAACGCTCCTCATATGAGATTATAATTAAGGCAAGTAGCAGATAAAACAATTGAGCAAAAGGAAGAATGTAATAATAAACTAATCATACCATAAGCACATGACCAGGCGGCAGAATCACAGCGCATGCTTCAAAATACCACAAATGGGTAGAGCACGAGAGCGCTGTGCAATTAAAAAGACACAAAAAGGTAAGAGAAGAAAGGTTGTGTAAGGAGAGAGAAGAGAAGATTGATGAGGAGGAAGGAAGGTGAGAAGGGGGAGGACACCCTCCTTATATAGACTTTCCTTAAAAGTGCCAAGACCACCCCGTCGGCCAAAAATGGAGTTCATAGCCCTAGAATACTATCCCAGGGCTTGCGGTGAGGTGTATGGTTCAGAGCTTCACACGATTCATGCTTAAGGAACAACGATATTGTTCAGTGGTCTACCGCCTTTTGGAATGCCTTCGTAACCACAATGGTCTATTCATATAGTCGTCGTTGGCATAGCATATCAACAGGTTCCGAACCGCCCAGGGCTCCACATGGACGGCGGGGATAATGCCAAGAAGACGGGATGGGAAGAGGCCACTGGCCGTGGTCCTGTGTAGGGCAAATTACTCGGGGGACTGCCGGGCTATGCTGGGGCCGCCGGGCCTCACATTCCAGGTCCTCGTTATTATCGTGAGACAAACGGGAAAGCGGTTGCTTGGAGGAACGGCAGGGGTGACGGCAGGATGGCTGGGATTGCACCCCCGGCTATAGGTGGTATCAGAAGACTGCAGGGTGTAGGTAAGGACTGAGGGTATTAGGGGTGACGGTCGGGCAAATGTGGGAAAAAATGATGGGGACGGCTGGTGATGGCTAGGGACAGTCTGGGGCTGCAGACAAACTATGAGTGATATTGTGATGCCTTGTAACCGACACAATAAGCGATACGTCTACAAGCGAAGAAGGTTAAATAGATCATCAAGTACCCCAAGCGGTAAGATAAGACTGAGCCAATCATTCCGCTACGAGCCCGATTCCCTCCTTCAAATACTTCTATAAGCCCCTTTCTTTAACTATAATCACGGTGGTGATCGCAAAAAGCCAAAGATCTGATGCAACCAATATCAGCACCTTCCTACCGCGATAGTGCAAGTATATGCTTGCTGTATTGCAGATTCATGCCGGTGGTCTTTGTTTTCTAATTTGAAGAACACTTTTGGTTCTTTTATTTCTTAAAGATGCATCCTTCCTTGCTTATTAGTTTACACATATAGCATATGATTTGCCTGTTCATGAGTGAGCTGGATCAAATCATGAGATTGAAGTTTCTAAGCATACCAGCCAAAGAGATGTAACAGAGAAACACCACAGGGCCCTACCAGGCCTAGTGGGGCGTCCAGCCTACCTCCATCTGCCTTAGTCCGTTCATGGACTCGAAAAAAGACAGACTACCACCGGCGGTCTGTCCGATCCTACCTCCAAGATGGACGGACTGGGCGGTTCGGAACACTGCATATAAAACAAAAGTGTATAGTATGGCCAGTAGAAGCTTCCCCCTCCCTTATCGCAATTTCAATATTATCAACAGCTTGGTTTATTATGGGATACTTAATATGGTAAGATACTTCTTTCGTTGATGATTGAACAATACGGGGAAAAGAGATATATTCTGGGTTTTCAATAAAACATGTATTTCTGGAGATAATAGTAGTGCTATTAGACGACCGGTATGGGCCCGGGATTGAATAGGGATTCAGTATTCTGGCGGCGGATTAAGTGAATACAGTCATGGACTCTCGTATCATAAGGTTCAAGGTATTTTTTTCTTTTATTGTCAGTGCCCACTTAGGAAACGCGAATGACTGTAAAGGTGCTGTACTAACTGGTAAGACAAATAGTAACCCGCAAAGGAGACAAAAAAAAAGGGAAGAAAGAGAAAAAAAACTACCTGCAAGCTTTTGCTAGTTCAACAGTGCCCTCAGTCTTCACTATGATATGAACATTGGCGACCACTCGCACTCTACGAGCACAGCACCCCACCCCCACACTAGCAACACAAGTCAAAGTCGGAATGCGGACCAGGCGAGATTAATCACCCCTCCGAGCCTCAGAATACCACAGCTAGCCATCCCTTCCGATACCAGGAGTGGTGTGGTAAATAGGCAGTTGGATTTCCAACTGGTTTTATATCTGCTTCAGGGATTGCAAAAAGTACCTGCAGTTTTTTATCACGCGTGTATACCTACACCCCTATTACTACCTACAGTACCTTGAGAATTCGACCTAGCAACCTTTTCATCTTGACATTTCCCTTCCACATTCCCAGTACAGTCCTTACTGTAAAAACTCAAATAGAAGAAAAAAAGTGCTAGGACATTGGAATTTCGTTCCTCAGCAACGCTGGTGGAGGGGGGGGGGCACAGCAAACCCAGCCCCCAGTCGAGACAAATCAAAAAGAAACATAACCTCTCGAATTCCTCCACCCGCCAACCTGCCATCGGGACTAAAGGGCCAAACTCGGGTAATATAAACAACATACCGGAGCGTGGAGTAGATTGGCTGGGCGGGTGAATCAGCTGGTGTGTGATTCCGCGCGGCTTATTAGAGGCAAGTTTGGCAAAGAAAACCCCCCCCCCCACAGGTTAGGAGGATGTAAAGTCCCTAGGCAATAGTGTTCGTGAAATCGCTTAGCCGGATGTCTCATATTTTCACGAACACTTGCCTAGGGACCGTAATATGATGCACTATTAGAGATATGGATCTCCTGTGCCTTAGTCGGCCGCGGTAATCGAGATTTTTTCCTATATTCCAAACTCTTTTCCCGTATGTTTTAGATGATCCACACCCTTCCTGATGCAAGACGTTTTCAACCTTTTGTATGGGGGGGGGGGATCTCACCCTACCTTCTCCGTCTCGCCTGCTCAGAGTGCTAAAGGAGTTCAGCGTGCTGGGGCACAACCCTGGGAGGATATTTCTGTTCTATGATACTTTTCTAATTTGTTGGAATAGTAGAATTGGCATCAACAAGAGAGAAATTGGGATTGAAGAGCCGCTTGATTAACTGTGGCACCCAGGGGCCTCGCTATACTAGTATACCCGAGTACCCTTATTTCTGTTGGCCGCACCCGGAGTCTCACAGGCCCCCGGAGACTAGTCCACTAGCTCAATTGTCAAGCGTCGTGAACCCCAGGATACTGGTACCCCCATATCCCAACATAATTCATAGATTTGTGCTGCGAGTGACCTTTCATGACTCTCGTGTTGCTTACTGTTAGAAATGACCTGTGGCATTGAACCCAATCAGTAGTGTGCCAGGTAGGCCATTTTCACAGTGGTTACTCGGGTGCGGGAGGTGTAAGGGCGGAAATAAGGGAGAGATGGAAGGCCAAGTAAGAAATGAGTTAGGATTGGTTTTATCGGTTGGTTTTTCGGAAGTTAGGAGTGAGAGAGAGATAAAGTGGGACTTGCTACTAAGTACCGCAAGAGGGCTGCATGAGGAAGTGTACCCATAGCTTTCAATCCGCGCATGAGCCCCCATTGGTGATAGCTACCTAACAAGGACCAATCTATCCGTCTCGCATTCTAATTGATGAATTATATTTGCATAAGCTGAAAACACATTTTCGTAAATGACACAAAGGCTAGGATAAGCTCAAACCCTTTCTACTAGTTTGTATTAATTAAATTATACAATTTATATTCAACTAGTATACATAGCAGAAAACAGCACACATGATAAACTAATAATATCAAATTGAGCATATATGAAGAAATCGGTCACAAAAAATATCTACAAAAACACGGTTTGAGTTGATACACAGCTTAACTTACTACAAGCCAAACAGACCTCTCATATTCAATAAACCAAACATGCCCCTCATCAGATCAACCCTGCTTTTCAGTTCGTCCACAATCTGACAGGGAAACAATAATTGAATCCCAAATCACAATCATGTCAGACAGGAGTTTTTCATCATTTGAGGTTGAACAGATCCCCCAGATTATTAACCCACAATCCATGTCTAGCACCCAGTTCTCTATCCTGAAACTCCCCAAAAGGGGAAGGAGATCACGCTCAAGTGCCAGACAGGAGAAACCGCCAATTCCGCCTCCAGATACCTACAACCCTTTTAAGAGGGCTGGTATCTGGATTTGTATATTTCCCCCAGGTGCTGCGTTTTAAGTTGTCCATTTTGGATCTTCCTGATGGTTAGTATTCAGCCTACCCACCCACCACAAACTTCTGAGCCATGTGTACCTAGTATGATAGCATCATGGTAATACAGTTAGTAAACGCTCCTCATATGATATGGAAAATAAGCCAAGGAGCAGATAAAAGAATTGAGCAAAAAGGAAGGATGTAATAATAAACTGGTCATACCATAAGCACATGGCCGGACGGCAGAATCACAGCGCATGCTTCAAAATACCACAAATGGGTAGAGCACGAGAGCGCTATGCAATTAAAGACACAAAAAGTAAAGAGAAGAAAGGCTGTGTAAGGAGAGAGAAGAGAAGATTGATGAGGAAAGAAGGTGAGAAGGGGGAGGACACCCCCCTTATATAGACTTTCCGTAAAAGCGCCAAGACCACCCTGTCGGCCAAAAATGATGTTCATAGCCCTAGAATACTATCGCAGGGCTTGCGGTGAGGTGTATGGTTTAGAGCTTTAAACCATTTATGCTTCAATGGGACTGTCATAATAATATTACGGCCTGTTTGACAAAGATGGGACCGTTCCTTTGGGAGACCATTTCTGCTGTGAAAATCGCATTCTCTCCGTTTTGAAACTGAAGGAAAAGGGTCATTTGTATGGGGGAAAGGAACAGAACCGTTCTATCCAAACAGGCCCTTATTCAGTGGTCCATCCCCTTTTGGAAAGTCTTTGTAACCACACTGGTCCATTCATGTACTTGTAGCTGGTATAACAAATCAAATGAGAGAATATGGTGCAGCCAGAAAAAGGTCCCCTCATCTCACAATTTTGAGTCTATTGACCCGTTGGCTTACCATAAGATGCTTGAAACGACGGAGGATTCTTTTGCCAGAGGCAGAAGAATAGGGGGAGAAAAAGTGAAATGAGGAACTAGTTGTAACTTTCCAACAATGTAATGACATCCTCAGTCTGTACTAGGAATATATACTGGTGCTTCTACTCCAACAACAACACAAGTCGGAAAATGAATCAAGCATAATCAACCACCCTCCGAACCGGCGATCACCACCATCGCCCCAACGGAGAACCCGAAAGAGTTAGACTATGGAACATCCGCCAGCCATCTCTTCTGATGCTGGGAGTGATCTGGTGGGCAGTTGGATTTACACCCGGTTTTATTATATCCTACTTCGTGGGTGTGCAGGGTACTTGCTGTTTTGTCACTGGAATAAACCGGCAGTCCTACCACCTACAATACTCCGAAATCTTTAAATAACTATTTTTTTTTTCACATTTCTCTCGAACCCCCCTATCGTCCACCCCCACCCTCCCCTAGGAACGGAACATAAAGGGCCTTTCCGCTCAAGTAATACAAACAACTTAACTTTTCCGCTCATCAAACAGTAAAGCATTACAAGTGTGAATGATACCGGCGGCGGCTAAATACAGCTGGCGGTATCTATTCTCCTTTCCCTTCCCTGTATTCTCTTCCACCATTCAGGTGCCCAGGTAATGCGAACAAAGAATTGTGCGCCCACACGGAGCAAGCGCACAAGGAGCAGCTCGAAGCTATCGATAACGCACTGCCAGGCCAGGAGTCGATAGACCTAGAGATATTCGTGACGGAGGGGATTCCAGAGAGTGAGGTAAATGCGCACAATCAAAAGATTCTAGCTGCAGTTGCTCAGAGAGAAGCAGACCGCCGGGCCGCAAGTGGGCAATCCGGGAAATGCACCAGACTAGAAGGTAGGCCAGACACAGGTGCGAGCCGGCAGGTATATAAATTCCGCACAAATCCTCCCAGAGGCTAATTTGGCGATATAAAAAAAACCCCCCTCCGAATTCGGCCAATCTAAAAGGATGCGCTATCCGAGCTATGAATCCCCCGTCCCTTAGTCTTGTGCGCTGATCGAAATCTTTCCATATCTCAAGGCTCTTATGGTGAGTTTTCCACAGTGTTCTCAGCCGTCCGGGACGGCAAAATGTAGTCCGTCCTCGTCCTTGAACTCCCAGGACGGCCGCCATTAGCAAGGACGACAAGCCCGACGATCTGAGACAACTTCAGCGAGGGGACGGCAGGTAACTACTGTACATGGGACTGTGGGTGACGGCCGGGTGCTATCAAATCCATCCTATCCACGCCGTACCCACACACACACACCCTCCGAGAATAATTCTAAGATTACCAAAATAATATAGCAATATAGTAAAGGTTAGCGGGGGAAGTTATCTCAAATTGTAGTTCTATTGTTTTCCAATATACAGTAAATTCTAAGCCCGACACCTATTATTACTATTCTTGTCTACTTAATACTGGGAAAGGAAATTAGACCCTGCAAAGTGAGACATTTGTGTGTGGGGGACGGTGGGGGGAATGGTCTTTAGCTGTATAACTGGTCGGGCAAGTTCAGGAAAAGACAGGACGGGAGGACAAAATGTCGTCCGTCCTCGTTTTTCATTCTTACTTGTCGGGCATGTTGACAAAATGACCGGACGGGCTGCCCCGTTGAGAACTCTGCTATTGTCTTAGGGCGGGCAGCTGGACACAATGGATATCTTACTCCAAAATACCTACTGATGATGGCTGGGCTCTACAGATAATAGTGCAGCTAAGTAGATGTCCACCAGAATGTCATATTTGTGCTGAGACTGCAGGGCCCGGCAGTCATCCCCTAGAATGGTCGTGGCTAAGAAAGACAGATATAGTGCTCTAGTGTCCTTGCCCCCCCCCCTATGGTTGACTCCCAGAACAGTTGAAAACACCATGCATAATAACTAGATAATATTATTCTACTAGTACATAATATAAGAGAAGAGAAGATATTATAAGCTAATAGTACAAAGATTGATATTCGCCAAGATATCAGTTGCAAAACATTTATAAAAACGAATTTTGAGTTGATACACAACCCAACTCACTAACTAAACAGATGCCTCATATCCAAGAAACCAAAAGTGAAGTGCCCCTCATCAGATCAACCCTGTTTTTCAGTTCGTCCATAATTTGACAGAGAAACAAATAATTGAATCCCAAATCACAATCATGTCAGAGCAAAGAGGTTTTTCATCATTTGAGATTGAACAGATCCCCCAGATTATTAACCCACAGTCCACCACGTCTAGCACTCAGTTCTCTATCCTGAAACTCCCCAAAAGGGGAAGGAGATCACGCTCAAGTGCCAGACAGGAGAAACCGTCAATTCCGCCTCCAGATACCTACAACTCTTTTAAGAGGGCTGGTATCTGGATTTGTATATTTCCCCCAGATGCTGCGTTTTAAGTTGTCCATTTTGGATCTTTCTGATGGTTAGTATTCAGCCTACCCACCCACCACAAACTTCTTAGCCATGTGTACCTAGTAGTAGCATCACGGTAATACAGTTAGTAAACGCTCCTCATAATATGAGATTATAATTAAGGCAAGGAGCAGATAAAAAGAATTGAGCAAAAAGGAAGGATGTAATAATAAACTGGTCATACCATAAGCACATGGCCGGACAGCAGAATCACAGCGCATGCTTCAAAATACCACAAATGGGTAGAGCACGAGAGCGCTATGCAATTAAAGACACAAAAAGGTAAGAGAAGAAAGGCTGTGTAAGAAGAGAGAAGAGAAGATTGATGAGGAAAGAAGGTGAGAAGGGGGGGACCCCACCTTATATAGACTTTCCTCAAAACCGCCAAGACCACACCTGTCGGCCAAAAATGATGTTCATGGCCCTAGAATACTATCGCAGGGCTTGTGGTAAGGTGTATGATTCACAGCTTCATACGATTCATGCTTAAATGGGACTATCATATCGTTCAGGACCTGTTTGGATACAATGGTTCCGTTCCGTTCACCCATACAAATGACCCTTTTCCTTCCGTTTCAAAATGGAGAGAGTGCGGTTTTCATAGTAGAAAACGGTGGTCCAACGGAACTGTCCCATTTTCGCCAAACAGGCTCTTTGTTGCCCGCTCTCTTTTAGAAAGTTTTCATAACTACACCGGTCTGGTCTATTCATGTGGTCGTAGCTAGCATAAGATATCAAACGGGAGTGGATAGTGTAATCCAGCAGAAGGTCCCCCCCCATACCGCAATTTCTAAGTTATCAGCCGCTTGGTTCATCATATTATGGTACCGTAAAAACTGTAATAATTAAGTCGTGTGCTATGCAGTCGCGAATTCCCTACTTGAGAAAAGGGGGCGAAAAGTAAATTACCGCAAAAAAAGACGGCTCAGGCCTTCTGAGAGACATAAAAAAATAAGAGACCTTACCAGAGAGAGGGGGCAACTCTGACTACATAGCACACCACTCAATTATTACAGTTTTTACGGTAAGATAGATACTTCTTTTGCTGATGATGGAACAATACAGACAAAAGAAACTCGAGATATTTGCTAGGCTGCCAATAAACCTTCTATTCCCGTGGTAGTAGTAGCATCGCCGGTTGAGCAGGGCTAGCCCAGGATTAGATGAAGATTAAGTATTCAAGCGGGGGCGAGCGGACAATAGCCATATCATCACATTTTTTCGCCGGAACCTCTAGTATGAAGAAGTCCATATACTACCGGTATATCTCACCACCTTTTCCAGACCTATGATACAACTAACATTATATCAAGAGAAACCTCCCACACCATCTCTCTTAACATTTATCAATCTCCTTAAGCGTTTATACCTCATCAATTCATAACAATACCTTCCATCAACATTTGATATTCCAACACTGTGCTTTAACCCCGAGCTACTAAGCACTGCCGGATCTATCCGCAAGCACTAGTCTTCTAGCCTGGCCCGGATAATTCGCCATGATCCACACCTAGGACTATACGATGTATATAAGGGACAGACATAAAACAATAACATACATCACTTGCGAGTCTCACCAATTTTTGAAGATTTTGGCCAGTAGGTCACTTCCGTGTGTGCGAAGACTTCATTCCTGTGCTATACTTGCTAGAATTAAGAAACATCTCACCCCCCCACCGGACGTCATTTCTTCTTTCTTTCCTTCTTCTACCAATATCCCATCTAGTGTACCGGGAGAATGATAAGTGATGAGTTGCGCTGGGAGGATTAGAGCTTTAGGAATGCTCGGCAGTTTAAGCTACCCGTGAGGGTGGGTTAAATTAAGCTTTGGCGATGCGAGTCCCTATTGGATAAGAGAGTGGGGAGCGTGGGTGTGGTTGGGGGCTGGAAGCTTCTGCGCAAGATGGAAGTTTTTTTCCCTTGTCTCTTTTTATTTTCTTTTTCTCTTGCGGGGGGAAGTGGTTAGTCGTAGAGTACTCGAGCACTGGTGGTACAGGGAAGGTAACTTGTCTTGGGGGTAAGGTAGTAGACACGAAATGTGTGGTATTTGGGTCAAACAAAAGGGAAGATTGGAAATGTCACGTAAGGCATCATGTGATAGAAAGAACTGGACTTGGATGGCATACGGTACTAAACTACACCAGTATTGCGGACGAGCCCCGCAAGGCTAGTGAATAAAGACTGAATCGAATTGTGTATACACGAACACCCATCAATCGAATATTAACCTTCACTGCAACGCTAGGGAAAAATGAAGGAAAGAAGAAAGAGTAAAACCGAATTACAAATCCCCCTCCCAACCTACCCAACGAACTAGTTAACCAAGCCTAATAATCCCAGCAGCCATCAACTTCTGCACCTTCCCCCTGACAACCGGGTTCTTCATATGCTCGGTAAGCGCGGCAGGGTCCCTCTTAGCCTGTTGCAGGATACTCTGCATGACAGGGTCGGAAATAATGGCGACGATCTCTGGATCCTTTTGTATCCTCTCCATGGTCTGCTCCTCGGTCTCACCCTCGCGCGCAGAGTACATCGTTTGCATGGCCTTCCTAGTGAGGTCCTCGATTTCTCTGGTGTGTTTGTTCTCCGTGTCCGCTTCTGTTGCCGCGTTGCACGCCTCGAGGCACTTGTTGTACTCGCGCATGGCGAAGCAGGCTTGGGCTTTTCGGATGTGGGCGCGCATGAAGCCCGGGTCGCGCTTGATGGCTTCGTCGCAATCCTTGACAGCTTCCGGGAAGGACATGAGTTTTGTGAGGGCCGCTGCGCGGTTGGTGTACCCGCGTGGGTCCCCTGGTGCACGTTTGATCATCTCCGTGTAGGACTTTACAGCCTCGGGCCAGTTTGCAGACTTGAAGTGGGCATTCCCAGCTTCTCTTGCCTCTTCGGCTTTTTCTGGGTCGACGTAGGAGACGCGATCGCGGTCTGCTTGGATTTTCTCGACCGTACGAAGCTTTTGGAGGATTTCGGGGGTGCGGTGTTCCGTGAGGGATCGTTGGTAGTAGTCTATTGCTGCGGGGTAGTTTTCAAGTTTTTGGTGGGCGGTACCGATACGACCGAAGGCTCTGAGTTACCGGCATTTGTTAGTTTGGATTGAGGCGAGATGGGGAGAGGGTGGAGATACTTTGCGACAAGTTTAAAGTCGGCGTGGAATTCACGGCCTTCTTCAATGGCCCTTTCGCACTCCTTTATGCAGCCCTCGTAGTCGCCCGCTTCAAATTTGGCGGCTGCGAGGTTGTTCAAGTAAGTGATATCTTTATGCAACTCCCATGCTTTATTATAGTGCTCAATAGCAGCGTCGAAGTTGCGTTTCTTGTAGTTCTCATTACCCAGTGCTTTCTCCTTATCTGCTGCCTCCTTGGCCTCCTTCTTAGCCTTGGCTTCTTCGTTCTCCGGCTCCGGAGGTGGAGTCTTTGGTGGTGGAGCACCGGATGCGTCCCGCATTTCTACATCGTCAGAGGATCTAGCAGCTCCCCCTGGCCCGCCAGAACTATCGCCCATTTCCATCTGGAGTCCCAAGAGGGCTGCGATGACCTGCATGATCCTTGGGTCACGCAGCTCGGCTTGGATACGGTTGGGGTCCTCACGAATCCTTTCCAGCTTTTCCATGAATTCCATGTCGCCAAGGTAAGCGGAAGTCTTTGGATTTCTTGCCAGCTTTTCCAGAAATTGTGGGTCTTTGAAGAGGTTTCCCATGCCGAGATCTGCGGCGCCGTCCTGCTGGCTGTCGCGAGCTATAGCTTCCTGGACGGATTTTACTCCAGACTTGGCTTGCGCGTTGTCTGGGTCGAGTTTCAAGGCTTCTCCATAGGTGTCCAGTGCTTCGACTAATAACATTGTTAGCTATCTCTAAAAGATGCGGGGGGTGGATGGTTGGATGCCTAAATCTCCTTGGCCGTGAAGGGCAGCACCCTTCCTGGTGTAACCTTTGGCCCAGTCCGGTTTTATCTCTGCACAGTGTTAGCTTATTGACTAATGAGGGAAGCAAGGCTTATACCAATGCACTTGACCGCATCCTTAAGGGCACCGTCAAAGTCCTTGATAGAAGCGTAACATGCGGAACGATTCGAGAAGAGAACATGATTATTAGGATCAACTTCAATGGCCTGGGTGAAGAGGTCGCTGCTATCCGTTAGCTCGCTCAATTTCTCCTAGGACCGCAAGGGAGAAGAACGTACATAGCCTTGTCGAAATCTTTCGCAGAAAAAGCCGCGTTTCCTTCGGCTTTAAGCTACACCACAGTCAGTTTACCATCCCATCATTCCATGCCTTGCTAGCCCTCGCTGGAGTCGGTAGAAGAGAACGAAATACCTTGTCGGAAGACATGTTGCTTAATTATTTTCCGAGGGATTGGAATCCAAGATACAGAGCTGTGATTTGTGTTCCCCAAAGGAAAGAAAATATTAAGGGTGGAATAGGGGGTGGGAGAGATAAGGTAGAGGAGGGGCTTGAAAAAAGTGGTGGGATGGTTGCACAGTTATAGCGGGGCAAAGAAAGTTCGAGGGGGTTCCAGAAATTTGTGTGGGGTATAGCCACCACAAGTCAACGACGAGTTGCCAGAGCGATGATGCTAAGATTAGGGGTTTTGGGTGCTAAAGATGTCCCTAGTGACTTTATTAATGTCCTTGGTGGGATTTTACGGTATTAGGCATATCATTTTTGTAAGAGTATCATATGTAACCTGGCCGCGAGAGTAGAGTATATTGCCACCGTACCCTGGGCTGAATTACCGGTACCGGTATTCCAGTGCAGTGTGCCAGCATAGCACTCGTACTCGTAAGTCCATTTTTTTCTCGTTCTCATCCAGGGCCTTCTCTCTGCACTTTGCTGCGTTGAGCTTGGTTCCTGATGTTTCTCCACCCACCATCGATCGCGCCAAGAACTCTGTTCTCTGTTTGAGCCTCATTCGAAAACAAGGTTATCCTCATGGCTTATCACTCACTTTTGGATTAGGAGAAACAACCCTTCCCAGACCCCCGAGAAGGCCAGCAAACGTTCCAAAGCCTTATTACACTTATGCTAACCGTCTAAATTTCAGCCAAGGAATTGAATTATCGCCCACTCCCAACACCAAGCCACACCAAACCATGTTGCTAAACAAGAGCCCGAAGCTACTGCCCGGAGCTGGGGGTCGCCCGTTCGGTGATATATTAGGAGGTCTCTGGTAATCTCCGAGTTGTACTCGAGTACATTGTTGTGGCTAACCTCTTAGAGGAGAAATCATATACTCGAGTAACCTGCCGTACCGCCTTCTGCCCCGTCGGAGAGGGAGATAACAGAGGATGGTTTGAATGCTTGGAAGCCCCCAACTCAAGCGGTCGCTTACGCTATGCGTGTTCCACCAAAGTTTCCCAAGCCATGTTCATAAGCGAGGGCGGAACGGGGCATGCTTCTTGCCGGAGTGAGTGTCTAACTGAGGGTCACACGAGTGTTGAATCACGGATCACGGAGAACTGTGTGGGAGCCTTCGGAGGTACGAGTACTGTATAATTGAAGGGCGGATTTTGGTGGAAAATCCGAACAAGCCAACCATAAGGATCGCGCACTCGCAGGGCCCCATTTGCTTTTTCATCAGTCTTCCTGACACCGGTACATGCTCTATATATCCCGAAACCACGTTTTTTGACTGGTATAGATTGCCGGGTGGCTTGAATGAATTGGTCCTTTTAGGCATTTTAGCGGGAGCTCCGGAGTGGGCTATCCCTACCGGTATTTTTTATTTTTTATTTTTTATTTTATATATTGATGCGCTGGTCCGTAGGAAAGGACATCACGAGTATTTGGGGAGGCATTGAGGGAAGGAAAAAGGAAAAAGTGTTGAGCTTTATTTTCTTCGGCTGCTAGGATCAAGCTTGGTATCGAATCGCAGTCGTCATCTTGTCAACACCAACCAAGCACCGTCCGTCTGTCTCCTCCTCCCCGTCGCTCCCCCCCGTCGCTCCCCTCTTTGTTCCTTTTCTTCCTTTTCCTTTTCCTCATCCTCCTTCTACCCTCTCGTTTCCCCAGTTCAGGTTCCAGGAAAATTTTATATTCTTCACGCGTCTCCTTGCAGAATCCCCCACTCCCACATCCACCATCTTTCCATTGATTCTTTTTTCTATTATCGTCAAACTCGCTACCCATTCCGTTCCCACTGCTAGTGCCGGTAGATCGTCCACGAGAATCATCAGTATGTATCCCTGGTCATGTCCCTGTCCCAAAGCTATCGTCTACAGTATGCCAAGACGGGAATACTCAACCCGGATGTTGTCGCTGCCTGGCAAGGCCTGTCTGCTTTGGCCTTGTTGGGTGGTCACGGCTCCGGGAGAGGGCATATTTTGTTGGCCTTGTTATCACTTCTTTTCCCTCATTTCCCTCTTTTGCCTCCCTTCTGACCAGATTTCAGTTTCTATTTTCTAGGACTCGCTACGCTCCTATTCACACAAAGATCAATCACTGGTACGTTGAAATCGGAAGGGGGAGATTGAGTGAGAAAAAAAAGAAAGAGGACAAAGCGTCGAGTCAAACATGTTTGGGCACAATCCAATTACTAGTTATTCGCATAGCCGACGAAGATCATCCTTGTCGAGTATGTTCTTTGCTGCTTCTTCTGTTGCAACTCCGAGTAAGTTAATGAATGGGGGTGGGGCTTGTCTGAAGTGGTGATATAAAGGGCCGATGTTCCGTGTTCGTTTGTTGGAAGGCTAATGTTTGTTTTGGGATATTTAGGCAACAAATCGAGCGATGGCGATAGGATCGATTCTGAGGAGGAGACTGTGGTGGATGATGGAGAGAAGAATAGTATGTGATCAGCAGCCGTGGATACTAAATTCCGGCGGACTCGAAAGGTGAGATCTATGTGAGGGTACTAATCGAAATGCTCCAGTGCTACTTTCGATAATATCACAGCTTCGACCGGGTGCGGATTTGAGCCGAATTACACTGCCAACCTTCATCTTGGAGCCGAAGAGTATGTTGGAGAGGATTACAAAGTATGAAGACAATTCCCTTGACTTTTCAAGGAGAGGCTGACTTTTTGTCATGTAGCTTCATGCAACACCCTGAAACATTACTTCCGATGAGCGAGGTGGAGGATCCTACGGAGCGATTTATATCGGTCGTCAAATTTTATCTCAGCGGATGGCACATCAAGCCTGTGTAAGCTTTATTTTTCTGGATGTTGGGTAGCCTTTTGCTGATGTTTACTTAGAGGAGTCAAGAAGCCGTTGAACCCTATTCTTGGCGAATATTTTACATGCTATTGGGACTTTAACGAGACGCCTGGAACTCAAGCTTTTTACATTTCCGAGCAAACTTCGCACCATCCTCCAAAGTCTTCATATTTTTACATGGCCCCTCACCACCATATCCGTATTGATGGCACACTGAAGCCGCAGTCTCGATTCCTTGGAAACTCGGCCGCCTCTATGATGAACAGCTCTGTTGTGGTCCTCCGATTGCTTAACCGGGGTGCTACTGCCGGGGGACCGGATGGTGGGGAAAAATACATCTTAACACAACCCAACATGTATGTTCGGGGGATTCTCTTTGGAAAAATGAAATATGAACTTGGCGATCACTCATATGTCAAGTGCCCTGAATTGGATCTTGTGGCCGATATAGAGTTCAAAGTCAAAGGATTTTTCACCGGAGCGTATAATGCTATTGGTGGTTTTATCAAAAGGGAAAGCACTGGTGAGGTTTTGTATGAGATAACTGGCAGCTGGAATGGTGAAACCTTCATTAAGGATGTTCTGGTGGGTTCACCCTTATGTAGTCTATGTTCGAGGGCTAACGGATGCAGACCGGCAAGAGAGATTTGCTTTTTGATGCCACGAACGCAAGCCCTACACCTCCGGCCGTTCGCCCGTTGTCTGAGCAGGACGATCGCGAGTCCCAGAAATTGTGGAAACCTGTTACTTCCGCTTTGAAGAAGAGAGATCAAGACACCGCGACAGAAGAGAAGTTCCGGATTGAGGATAGGCAACGAGAGGAGGCTCGGCTAAGGGAGGCCGATGGGGTGGAATGGACCCCGAGGTTCTTCCGGAGGGTTGATCCTGCAAAGGGAGAAGAGGAAGAATTGGATTGGGTCATTTCAACTCACATGTGGGTTGTCCGCTGGCGTGGTAGTGGGTGCAAGATATGATATCTGACAACCTTGGCTTATAGTGATGGGGCAACACCCGAGGAACAGATCAAGCAGATTCTCACCATTGCCCCAATACTTACCGGGGTTAGACGAAACAGCAAATATGACATCCCACCCCATAACCCTCATCACGAAAAGGCACTAGAGGAGACTAAAGGAGATTCCAATCTACTAGATGTATTGTTTCACCTGCAACCTGCTGGTGCCGGTGCTCAGGTACATAGGACACCACAACCACCACCTGCTCTTGAAGCAAACTTGATAGATTTTGGGTTGGAGGCTGGTGCAAAGGACGATGGCTTGGGGTCTACTTTGATGCCAACCAGTAAAGGAATTGCAACAGGACGTTTCGGCTCACCGGGCCTTGATGATATGCGGGAACTCGGAGGATCCTTGCCAGAGTCGGGGGCAGGATCGAGGCGCGAGACGTTAGAACAAAAATCGGCGGACAACAGTAGTGTGATAAGCGACGACGACAGTAGCGACGGGTTTGAGGATGCGGTGGAAAAGTAGATTTGGCGATTGGCGAATTCAACATAAACGTGTCGGTACTGGGGCGGGCGAGGAGCATTAGCTTTAAATGATTATGGATTCTTCAACGAGTATAATTGGCGTAGGCGTGGGGCAAGTATCTCTGCTTTTTTTGCGAGGGACCTGATGTGTATAGCATTGCTATTGGGCTTTCTTTTACCACCTTTTTTCTGATGTTTTTCTATCCCAATCTTAGCCTCATTCCTGGGTATCATATCTTTCTTTCGCTCGTTTTCATATCTTACGAGATTTGTGTTTTGCGTGTAGACTTGTTTTCCGCCCACGGTTTAGAAACGGGGTGTTATTAGATGGGGGACGTGAACTACCGGTAATGCGATGGATGCGAGTGTCGATGTTGTTATGAGTGTTATGGCGCCTGCTGAGTGGTGATCTGCGCTTGATCTGGCTGTCTTGGATGGTGCTCGAGTTTAGTGCTCGAGCGCCGGCACGCTGGGTTCTCGATTGATGGCAGTCTTGTGAACCTTGCTTTGCGCCAAGACACACGCTAATCCTAGTTTCAAAAATGCCCGGAGATCTGCATGCCAAGTATGCGACACCCAAATCCGGGAGTCTTGGCAGCACGATTTCTGGATGCTTTTGGAATTGGGAGCACATCAGCTATGATAACCCGTAGAATTCCATAAATAAGCCGCACCTTAGAATAGGCCGCAGCAACACACAAAACCTAGGTCACGTGGGTGACCCCTTAGGTAATCCTTTGCTCCACAACTCAACCTTTGAACAATCCGCGCGGCTTATTTATGGAATTCTACGGTACTGTACTTGCGAGTTGCAAAAGTTTCCGGAAATGTGGACTTTAGCTTGTGGCTAACTTAGGTGTGGCAGTCATAAAAAATGCCAAGCCTAGTCTCCACATTTCTGGAAACTTTTGCGATACGCAAGTAAAATGCCAAATGGTAAGTGGGATCACAGTCTATCACTCGTGAATTTATTGATCTCACACTTTTGACTCACGTAATATAGTTTATCATTGTCTGTGGCAGTTTTGTAGCGGGGGTCATACAGTACGGCGCTTTCGCTCTCAAAACCGGCTGGGGGGCCGTGGATCCTGATGCGCACCTCGAGCTGTTTTATTTTATTTTATTATAGTGAATATTTCTTCCCGTGGAGGGGGGGTATAAGTTTGCACTAACCCAACAACCTGGCAACTGTGTGGTATCGTTGTGCCGGCATAATACGATGGGAGGCCTTTCGGGGGGGGTGAGTTAGTCTTGTCCTCGGGTAGTAATGGTATCAAGTACGGGGGGAAGAGAGGAGGCGGCGCTTTGGGGTGGGGATGTAATAATTATATGTCTGTGTTCCTGGTTGTCCATTTCTTTCTGGTGGTGCTTGCCGGTGATGAGGATATTTTTCATTGCCGGTATGATATATAGATAGTTTATTTGTCCTGAGCCGTCCGTTTGGTTTCTGAAAGAGTCCGGTTGGAAGTTGTGATTCCTGATTGAATTTTCAGGCCTAAGCTGTGTTTTTCTGTTTCTTTTTTATTGTCTTAAATTTTTAGAGTTTATGATTTGTGAGTTTTTTTATATTTTATTTAGCTTAGAGCAAATGTCCCTCGTGCGGTTGTTGTGAATTCGCTATTGGGGGGTTCTGGGTGAAGTTTGGCTTCCTTCTACGAGATCGCCGCTTCTTATCTTATCGGGGTGGTAGTATATTCTCTTCTGGGACTATTTATAGGTGCTGGATCGGGAGGTATATCATCGTCTTGTATAGTACTGATCTTGCTGGAGGGGAAGGGCGACTCCAGCGCCCCCCGCGAGATTTCCAATTGTGCCGGTTCTTTCGGTAGACACTTTTTCGTCCTCCGGAGTTAGGGGATGTGGTTACTACCTTAAGAACTCAGACGAAGGGGCGGGGGCTTTAAGGATCCGGTATAAAATTGGGAGATTCAAGATTCTGAGTTGGACTTGCAGCTATAATACTAATTCAAACTTGGCTATATACCAATAGTAATATGATCTGATGGATTTGTTTAAGAGATATGTGTTAAGGGTGTGCAATGGTAGTGGGGGGTAACTTTTACGATATGCATAAGTAGCTAAGTTAATGTAGTTGGAGCTGAACAAAGCGCGAGGTTGAATAGAAGTTAAGATAAAGCTTAATTGACTCTTGGTATTATTTTCATTTTTATTTTTAATAGGTAGTGTTCCGAACTGTCTGGGGGCTCAACTGGGATGACGAGGATAACACTAGGAGAAGGAACCGCTAGATATGGTTCTGTGCAGGGTAAGTTTCATGGGAGACTGCCGGCCTTTGTTGTGGCCGCCGGGCCCGACACGCTATGCATTTTTCAACTTAGTTATATGCACTAAACCGCCACCGCTCTGGCAGACAGCAGGGAGATGACATGATGGCGGGGATTGTAGGGGGACCATGGGGGTGTCAAAAAGCCGTGGGATGCAGGGAAGGACTGTGGGGGGCGGACATAGACGGTAGTTAGGGATGACTGCCGGGGACAGGGGAACAAAGAATGAAGGGATGGCTGGCGACCGAGGAGGACCGCAGCTAAATGATGAGTGATGTATTGTGATTCCATGTAGCACGCACGTGGTTTCTGCGTACAAGAAAGAGAGGGGGGTTAAATTGATCATCAAGCCCTCCAAGTATTAAAAATGGGACCGAAGAAATTCATTCCTCATCCACCTTCAATTTCTTTTTAAAGCGCTTCTTTAAATCGGTCTTTTTTTAGCTGGTGGTAACTTAGTGTCTGTAACGAAGCCGAACCATCGGTACTACCGAAGCCAGTTCTCATGGGAATGCCCGGGAATTTCCGGAAAGTACGATAGGCGGGAGGGCTCAATTGACCATATCAAATCCGGATATCTCCGCCTAATTCTCGCCGTTTAGGGGTAATAAACTGTGGGGGGGTATGAAATATTTAGCTATCCTGGGGACGGACAGACTGGACGGTTCGGAACACTGACGGGGGCAAGGAAACTAGGTAAACACAGGGTCCTGGTACTGATGTCTTGCATTCTTCTGGTGGGTAATCTCGTCGTGGTATGTCAGGTTAAGGCATACTGATGGGATTTTTTCACCGAGTTTGGTACCTGAAGGGACTGGCTTTTCCGGAAATGTGAATCAGTGCGATATTGGGTCAACTACTTGAATTGACCAACAGAAGCTGTACTTAATTCTATGTTGCATTCTTTCCTTTGGACATTGAGCACTTGCGGACACACTCATTGGTTTCCTATCATACTGTTGGCTCCGGGGCATCTCACGCACTCGCCTGGCGGCAATTTCACCGCGGTTCTTCATAAGATAGCAGTTTTCCGTGTATGTGACTAGTCCTGTCAATGTGTCGGTCAACTAATAGCCCAAGGGGGGAAGGATATCTAGGCCTGGGAGTGTGGAGATAGTAGTGAAAGGCTGGGACGGAGTCAATCGGGACTTAGGGGGGATTTCTTTCTCGGGGAACCGTGGCCGGGAGCAGAGGCAACATTCAACAGATATCTTACTGGAATCACTAAGTGGATATAGATGATTTCTTGGATCGAATTCGCTATTTTCTACTAGTAATTCTTGGTTTGAATAATATCTATTATGGAGTGTGAGGTTGGGAATGACATACCTAAGTCCATACGGTTAGTGGCATTAGTTTTCTCGCTTCGACTTCTAGCTTAAGATATTCCATGGCAGAAGGGGTATAGTTAGTGTGGCGTGGGTTTGCTTTTATAACGGCAAGGTTTGAGGTGCTTCAAACCAGCGTAGTGTTGTTGAAAGGTCAACGGAGTTGGGGACAACCTGTCCCTTTTGTAGCAAGTCCTGCATATGAAGCTCAACAATACCCATCTCCGGTAATGAGAACGACTAGTGAGCAGAAGGAAGAAAGGGAGTGTAGGAGATCTGATTAGGTCTTCTCGGTCGTTACGCTTGTCTTTTAATGAATGTCCAGTACAATGCATATAAGGGAAGGGGCTGAGGGACCCTCCAAAAGAAACTCTCATGATACTATTTACTATATCCAAACCCGAGCCTGGTTTATTATCAGGCGAGGAGGTAGGGAAATACGGGAGTAGTAAAAGGCCGGGCTTCTCTAAAGAACTTATGTCTTTAGTACTCGAAAAACCCGAAAAAAGGAAAGTTGAAATCAAGAAAAAATATGAATGCACTTGATATATTTAAGAAAGGTAGGGGAGAGGACAGAAACGGTCATAAAGTATCTGCTGAGGATGTAAACGGTACAGATGGGAAGGTTAGTAAATGCCAAAAGAGGTCGTATCTCGAGGTCTTTATGCCGCACTGGGGGTTGCAGTCTTTCGGGCTTCGAGCAGCTTGATTATCCCCATATTCTTTCTATTCGCAGCCAATGAGAGCGGCGTTCGGCCATATTTGTCTGGCCTATCGAGGTTAACGTCTCCCCGTTCTAATAGCAGCTTCACTACTCTCTTACAGCCATACTTGATGGCCCATGAGAGCGGTGTTTGACCGTCGTTGTCTGGCCTATCGGGGTTAACGTCTTTCTGCTCCAACAATTGCTTCACTGCCCCGTCACGCCCACCCATGGCAGCCCATGAGAGCGGTGTTTGGCCATCATTGTCTGGCCTATCAGGGTTAACGTCGTCTCTCCCCGACAGCAGCTTCACTACTCCCTCATGCCCTCCCCCGGCGGCCAACGAGAGCGGTGTTCGGCCATGATTGTCTGGCCTATCTGGGCTAACGCCTTCCCGTTCCAACAGCAGCTTCACTACTCCTTCACGCCCATTCCTGGCGGCCCACGAGAGCGGCGTTTGGCCATCATTGTCTGGCCTATCTAGGCTAACGTCTTCCCGTTCCAACAGCAGCCTCGCTACTCTCTTATAGTCATACTTCACGGCTAACAGGAGCGGTGTTCGGCCAATATTGTCTGGCTTATCGGGGTTAACGTCTTCCCGTTCCAACAGTAGCTTCACTACTCCTTCACGCTCATTCATGGCGGCCAACGAGAGCGGCGTTTGGCCATCATTGTCTGGCCTATCTGGGCTAACGTCTTCCCGTTCCAACAGCAGCTTCACCACTCCTTCACGCCCATTCGCGGCTGCCCACGAGAGCGGTGTTCGGCCGCCCTTGTCTGGTTTATCGGGGGTAGTGTCTTCCCGTTCTAAGAGTAGTTTCGTTACTCCCTCGGTACCGTTCCCGGCGGCCCACGAGAGGGACGTTCGGCCATCATTGTTTGGTCTATCTGCGATAACGTCTTCCCGTTCCAACAGTAGCTTCACTACCCCATCATGCGCATTCCGGGTGGCCCATGAGAGGGGTGTTTGGCCATCATTGTTTGGTCTATCAGCGATAATGTCTTCCCGTTCCAACAGTAGCTTCACTACTCGATCATGCCCGTTCCGGGCGGCCCACGAGAGTGGCGTTTGGCCGTGCTTGTCTGGGCTGTTAGTATTTATGTATTTCCTCCTAAATAGTAGACTCATTACTTGAGGTGCTCCCCACCGACGGCCTATGCTCCCGAGATTGACAGGTTGCCGACTAAGAAATAGCCTGACCACCCCTTCATGCCCGCTCTCAGCAGCCCATGAGAGTGCTGTTTGACCATATCGCGTGTCCGGTCTATCTGGCTGAATATGCTTCTGCTGCAAGAGTAATTTTACAACATCTTCACGGCCATATCTTGCGGCCCATATGAGTGGTGTCCGACCCACACTGTCACGTTGGTTCACATCCCATCTTTTTGTCTGTATCAAATCAATTACAAGCTGGGCAACGCCGAGGTATGAAATACAGTGTAGCGCAGGAAATGGCTTGAGGGAATTAAAGTACCACTCGCCGGTTGCAACCCAAAGTAATTCTGCAGATATGTGATTATCGTATTGATCAAGAAGGTCGAGCGCAAGGTGTCTCGAGCGATCCGAGAGCTCCATTCGCATGTGAGTTCCCCAATATAAAGAAGCATATTCCAATAAGGGTGGGCCTTTGAAGCCACGAGAGGGGCGGGACGGAAGCTTCTTAATGGCCTGGAAGTTAAGATACGTCAAACAGGTCTCCACGATTCCAGAGTGAGGTTTGTCAAATAAGTTGGCATTACGGGAAAGATACTCCTTCAGCGTGAAATGGATTAGCCGGATAGTGGAGGACCCTTGATCGACAGTGGCAAGTCCTTGGCAACAGTTTAACACTGTTCGGATCGAAGGAACATTGTTGGTATTAACGTCGGCTGCTCCTATCTCGACCGCTAGGGCGTGACATATCTCATCCACACTCAGGGGCCGCTCGGAGTGTGAAATCCACATTATAGTCGCCATTCCGAGTTTTTCCCTATTCCCTCCCTGCGCCTTTATCCGTCCTAGAGTTGCATCGTATGCATCCCCCACGCCGAGGCCATTTGCCATTGCGCTGAGCTTCTCTCGCCTCTGATAGGGTGTAGTTTCCTGAAGGATCGCCGCGATATTTAGAGATACCAGCAGGAATCTTGACACATATTAGCTCATAGTTTCAGATCTATTTTTCAGGGTCTTGCTCCTCACTTACAGTTCTGAAGCTGTCTCAGGAATATTCTTTATAATGTCCTCCTCCAGGCTGTTGTCCATCGCATCCGGTGTTGTGTCCTCTTTTAGTTTCGCCTTCAGGAATCGAATGATATCAGCCTTGGTGGGTGTAATAGATACAGCCACCACCCCCCCGGCAAGATCTTTCTCCACCTCATCCCGGACATGCAACCTTCCAGTCAGAAATATGCGAGTGGTTGGAGACTTGTGTAGAATTTGTTTCAGTGATTCAAGAATCCTTGCCCAGTGCTCGGCCATGCATTCGTCCAGCGCATCAATGCATATGAAGGTGGGTCGAGAGGATGAGATATCCTGTAACATTTCTATGACTTGGCTGAGCCCTAGCCTCTGTCCACCGGTGGTCTTCTTGTGGTCTCGGAAGGCCTTGACGATCGTTGCCGGAATGTTTTCGAGTCCTCCAACAAGCTTTTTTAGGAGGGAACTTAGGACGGCGGCAACGGATTGCTCCTTCTGAGCGGCGAAGTCGAAGTAGAAGCACGCAACCACAGTATTTCGCCCCCTTACCCAATCGCACAAGCTATCTATTACCAAGGAGCTAGTATCGCAGTTTCTTAGCAATGCATTTGCTTCATGGGAGGTGTGGTTTCTTACGTGATGTAGGTCTTACCGACCCCCGGATCTCCATAGCAAAACAAGGCCGAATTATCGGGTTCTCCACCGCGAATGCCATCGAACCAGCTCCAATATTCCTCTGTTTGCAAGAGCCAGTCCCCCACATGTTCGACACGCTGGGTTCTAATATCATGGTGTCGTATCCAGGGGTCCAGCGGAGATAACCATGCGAGAATCTCAGCTCTCTCGTCGGCACTATTGGAAGTATACTGGTTAGACACATGGTTGAACGTATTGAACGAGTTGGTATTAAAGGAGTTGTTATTGCGAGAGTTGCTATTTTCCCCGGCGCGGGTTTGCGACATTTCGATTTTTTGGCTGCTGTTGGAAGGTGGTAGATTTAATACAGGGGATTCAGAGAATGGGTTCTTGAGTAAGGTAGAGTCAATCAATAGGGCTCATGGGGCTGAAAAGGAGCTGGGGTTTTTGTTGTCCCACCGTCTTTGTGGAGAACACTTGGCCCAATCAACTCATCCGGAGTGCCGTCTCTGCAGGCTGAGTTCCGCGACATAGGTGTGATTGAACTTTTCTCTTCTATTTTAGGCTGGAAATACGGGTACCGGTACTGCTTCTCGTAGATTTCCAACCTCAGCACGAGTTTGTTTAATATGATCCATCTTTCGCTAAGTGGGGGCTTCTGTGCTATGATTTCAAGATTTTGACTTCTGTGTTTGCGTGAAGTTCTGAACTCGACAGTTTTCCAAAATGAAGAAAAGCAATGCGCAAATATTTGTATTAATACTACGGTAGCTTAGACGTTCAAGACAAAATTTCCCGGCTCCTCCACTGTTCTGGAATGCAGCAGGTTCCTGCTACTCCCACATGTACTGTACTCGAGTACGGTACTGTATACCTTAGTATGAATATGATGAGGGATAAGATGGGGATTCCCGCATCTTCAGCTCCATGGGCACATGTTTTCATACTACCGGCAACGCAGGAGGGTGTTGACACCATAAAAGATTGTGGGCACACTATGTTCAAACGAAGTATTGTTATCATAACAAAGTAACCGAACGCTTTTAGGCAATAGGATATTTTATGAACCGTTAGGTCAATGGCTCCGGGGCTTCGAAAATCGAGGGGGCGGTTTCCCGTTGCCATTATAAAATACCCAGGTGTCCGGATATTTCTTTCTAACAATGCCGCCTGTGAGCTACCTATCTTACCGGTATGTCCAAGGGCTAACTGGCACCTGTCTTTTCTTACTTGAAAAGCCCTAATTCTCAGTTGAAATTTCTTGTTTCTTGGAATGCGCATGTGTAATGTGTATGCGAGGGCGACTCGGGATATGGGATTTTTCAGAGAAAGGGGATATGGGCTACTCGTGCCAAGGTTGCGGCGTGCGGCCGCAACCCCCGCATGTTCGCTGGCTCACAACCGGGGCCACTCTAAAGAGTGCCTGACAGCTCAACGCAAATTTACAGCTCAACGCAAATTTGTGGCTTACCATAGTAACAGTGTGGCTCAACACAACTTTGTGGCTTGGTCCAGACACCTGAGAATACAGAACCCACCCAACCAGAAATTTAATCTTTAAACCAGAATACCTTTTTTTTCTCCAACAGCTCACCCATTGTAACAATCCTATTGTTAGTGTAACAATCCTATTGTTAGGTAGGTATGCAACAGGCAACGATAGTGGTTTCCTATAGTGATCAAGTCTTCTTCTTTGTAATAAGGCGTAGGGGAATACTATCTCTTCAGATAGTACGGAAC
>Ga0307513_10002592_pt1 | contig 24979 bp, 32 predicted proteins | sample 15_EM_MG_FD_202174 | JGI IMG/M metagenome (GOLD analysis project Ga0307513, IMG submission 202174) | Populus trichocarpa ectomycorrhiza microbial communities from riparian zone in the Pacific Northwest, United States - 15_EM | ecosystem: Host-associated > Plants > Roots > Unclassified | place...
TTATATAGTATTCTATCTCAGAAACTTAAATTCCCACTGCGCTGAGGGACTTCCGGCGGGGTGGCCGTTTTTACGGTCGCCGGTTGGTGGTCCCGTGATGCCACAGAATCGTGGGAACCGCCAGCCAAGTTGCCCATCACCAATTTATGTATTCCTCAAACCTTAATTTTTCGGTGGGAGCACGTTGTACTTGTTTGGTCTGGCACGTGACCTTGTGCTTTGTCATTCTCCTCTCGCAACTGGTCTCGAGTGTACTGTTACGCTTGCGTGTTCGTTCGAATGTGACTACAACAGACTTTGATTAATGACTTACGACCCCACAGCTGTTAGAGTCCCGGGCTCCGCCGCCTGTCGGCCCTAGACCTTATTCACGTAACGGTAGCGTACAGTGAAACAAAACGGAAGAATTCAAGGAAAGATATTATCAGAAGGTTGTAGTTTCGAGTACTGCCATGCTCATTCTTTTTTTTTCGGCTCGACCCCCTGGATACGCGCATTTTACCTCGTTCGTACCCGGTACCTTATCATCTACGCATCAAGCGACATAAAACGCGCCTCCGCAAACAGATATTGATGAATCCCGCTTCTCCTCGTCCGCCTCACGCTCTCAAGATACTGCGCGTGTTGTGTGAACGCCAAAGAGGCCATGCTGTAGCGCAGCAATTGTATCGACCCACGTAGTTGATGTGCAGTGCTGCCCGTCTCCTATTAACCAATTTCGAAGTCGGCCGCCCCTCCCCAATCGCACATTTCTAACCGTGGATCAGGCGAAGACAGGCCGCTTCACGACCCTGCATCTGATGGGTTCCGATATCGGTTCGGCCCTCGACGTCAACCACCATATCGATGGACGCTGTTCGGGTTCGAGAGGACGTGAAGGGGGTTGCCCCCGTTATCGATTACGGTACGGTATGGGGGAAGCCGAACGATATGAATTCTTTCAGACCCGTGGATCAGTGATCTTAAAAACTCGCTTTCCCACGTCAATAAACTTGCCCTTTCTCCTCTTTACCTCACACAGGCCGCGTTTTGACTTGCCTCCTTGCCCGTTCGTTCTTTGGCGTCCCTGCGCCTTCTGGTCCCCCCTCCCCTTGTTCCCGGTACGGCAATAGAGCCCATCTCCCGTGGGTTCGGTCGTTGGTGTACAATGGCGCGGTTTTTGACGTTTCGTTCTGATGTAGCGGATGAACGGGGATGCGTGTATCAAACGAGGCTATGGTGGTTTTTTTTTCTTTTTTCATATCGATGCTTCCATCGATGGGTAGATTAAGACCATGGCTCAAGAATGCCATATGTCCGTTATAGCGGACAATGGAGAGTCAGTACCGATCGGCCCCATCTGGTTCGTCCGGTTCGGCGAAACGAGGGTTGTTGTATTAATCATTATGGACTCTCACAGGAATCACATATAAATTGCGTGATGTTGGTGTCACCGGATAGTTTACCGTGTCAATAACGGGGCGCGCTGGGGAGTCGTTGTCAGCCTCACAGCACGAGGCGTATTGGTATAAAAGCATCAAGTTTGGCTGCTTGGAAATGACCATCCCCCCCCGGTGTCTCCTGCCCTTTCAAGTCGCTCGCCGGCCTGCCGTCTGCTATGACTCTCCATTCCGTCCGCTTCGGCGTCGGTTGGATTGATTGTGTTCTTGAATTATCATTCGGATCCCATCGTTCGAACACGGAGTCCAACCCATTGTCTTCGCGCCTTCACTTGTAATTCGACCACCAGTTTCTCAGACTTACGACGCCTCGTTCACGTTCGGGAGGGCCGCCTGTTTCTCACGTCGTTTGGATTGATCTGTGCTCTAGTCAACAAGGTATCTATTTTATTTTGGTGGTATAATGATGTGCGCTCTAATAAATACAATTTACAATAGGTATCTAGTTTTATCGCTCCTGTACGTGGGAGAGGGGGTGAACAAGCCCCGGGAAGGCAGATGCACCTATCCTAAGATAGATGACGACTAAAACGGTTTGGTCAGTAAACCATTGATTTGGACTTGAGTTGGTTGACTTACCGGAGAGAAGCAGATCCCCAATGGTAATCTTTTTCTGCCCCTCGACCCAGAAGAACACGCTCAACTGATCCTGGAGGTGTTTAATGGCCGTCCTTCGGTCTTGCTCCGTCTGCCGATGTTTGACCTTCCCCGACGAGGTGTTCAACTCGCTCGGGTCCTTCTTCCCGGAGTGACCCTCCCGGAGTACGCGCCGTTGGTTAACTGGCGCTAGCTCACGTTCGAGTTCCTCCAGGGCTGTAAAGAGTCAAGTCTAGTCAGCATCGACTGTGTATGTGAAGGGTCGTGTGTGATCGCTTACCTCGGGTATACAGGTGCATCTCGGTCTGTGTTTCTCCTCTCGATCGCAGGAGCTCCCGCAGGATACGAATCAGGTATTGTTCATATACCCGGGACTCCTTCTTCTTCGCTTCGGCTTCAGCAGCCTGAGCTGCGAGTGGCTATTGCCAGCATCAGTAAATTTATTAAACGGTGGTCGCAATCGCGGTAAAAAAAATCGCTTACCGATCGGTGGAGATCTTCTTTAGTAAATTTGCTAATGTTGGCGAATGCCGTCTCGGGATTTATGGACCTCCCGGCGGGTCGGAAATAATATTCCTCGAGCAGTTCCCAGACGAAACGATCTTTCGTCTGTTCCCAGCTCGAGTCGACGCCCTCGGGCAAAGGCTCTGTGGACTCGCGCTTCCGCTTGCCCTTGCCCGTCTGCGTCGCCCTCCCCTTTCCCTTCGCTCCTTTTCCGGACCGCTGAGGACCATAGGAAGGAGCGATCGAAGCAGGGGAGTCGGTGTTTGGTGGTACACCGGGAACCTAGGAGGATCGTGGTCAGCGAAACGATCTCGATGAAACGAGCGAAGTGGCTTACCGTTTGTGGGGTTGGAGCTCCATAGTTGTCCGCGATGTGTGGCTGTTGGTACCACCACGCTATCGTGATCGGTAAGCGTCTTGTCTGAGTCTGTCCACGAGAAGGTTCACTCACCATCGTCTCCGGTAGATGCAGGCCTGGAGGGTGGAAAATGGTCCGTGGCTCGGGCTTTGCCCTTGTCCACGGAAGTGGTGAGGGAGGGGTATGACCACTGGCCGGCCGAGGATGGATCAGCCAGTGGCTGTTCGTACATGGGGGTTCCAGCGGTGTACGAAGGGTTCGGGAGCGGGGGGTCTAATCGTGTAGGTGAGCGATTTAGGTCTAGATCGGAGGTGTCGCGAGTACTTACAGGTGTCAAGGCTGCGCGGGATCGGGAGTGGGATAATGGGGCCGACGGATGCGGCGGGAGTGGGAGGAGAAGGCGGTCGCAAGGATATAGTGGCCGGGTTGGCCGCCGATGGACCTGCGTTTCCAGCAGGTATGTTGACGGTCTGTTTGTGTGTGCCCAAACCGTAAACATTCATGCCTAGAACGATAGTCAGTATTGGCTCAAGCGATCATGATCGACAACAACGCGACTCACCGGTCTCCAGGTCGTTGTAAGTTCCCGTGTGCAGGGTGTACGGGTCCACGAGTTGGTGTCCCGACACGTCCAGAAGGGTCCATCCCTGGTACCCGTCGGACGAGGGATCAAGGTACCAATCGTAGGACCCGCTTGGGCCGGCGATCGCGGCGGCGTCCGAGTTGAAGAGGCCAGACTGGGTCGTGAAGTCCGGGTACTGGTCGTGACCGAAAGAATAACCGTTGAAGTTATTGTCTCCGGCGAAGGGATAACCACCGTAAGTCATGCCAGAGAGGTTGTTGTTGTTGAAGTAGGACATCTTTGATATCGAAGAGGGAGAACGTAGAGGTAAAGCTGATGGACACAGAGGGATGCGATGTGCGGTGAGTGGGTGAAGAGCAGTCCCCCCTCGAATATTCTGACATTTATATATCCTAGACACGAGGCGGGCTGTGTTGGCCACCTTTCTTTCACTCTTTCGACGGCCCCCTTCGTACACTCGTTTCCTGGGCGCCTTAGCCTCGTGCCTTCCCCGATGCACCCGGGTTGGAGGCACGGCCAACGCCATAGGTCTGCCGCAGGGTGGCCAGTAGCCTACGTACGCCACCGGGAATAGAGAAGCAGGGTACGAAACTTTGGCTCGCGTCAGCGCTACCGATTTACCGCCTTCTGTCCCCCCCACGGCGTCGATCCCGTCTAATCATTGCCTTTCTCCTTTCAAGCTTCGGAACGCGAGATGAGCCATGGACGTCATATCGGACGGCTTCTTTCCCCTTCCCTTTCAGTGGGTTTGATACCTCGAAACAGCCGCTGGCGGTAAATCCATATCGTCCAACTCCTCCCTCTCCCTCCCCATCCGAGTGCGCGTCTAATCCTTCATGGTCACCGGAAAGCAGGAAGTACGATGACTAGAGAAGTGGGGTACGTCGAGGACGTTCTTCTCACTGCCCATTGCATGGACTTGGCTGAGGAAGTATGGCGGACGGAGTACTTTTGCGATTGGATCATTAGTTCTGCTGGGGCCGTGGTCCACCCACTCGAGTCATGTTATAATAACCGGCCACCTAACTACGAATTTCAATTTCGGTTTTGTGATTTGACCCGCCAACGTCGGGGATGGAAAATCGATGCCTTTCACTCGTTTGGGAATTGATTGGCACGTCCACATTCAGTCCGAATTCGAAAGAGACTCTGAATGAACGTCCCAAGGGCGGTGGTGCATGCGCATGCTCCGGCTCTTTCTCTTTTGCTTTCTCTCGCGTTTCGTCACCGCCGTTGCCAGATGATCAAGTGTATGAAACGAGGGGGCACACGCGTAATGCGTGGAGACCGGTCTGGTGGTTGCGGTGGATTTGAGAAGGTTCGGAGTCAGAAAAACCCGCTTTGTGGGTGCACCTACCCCAATCTTCACGGCCAGAAGAAGTTGAACGTTGATGGATCAAAGATCAACATGGCTGTGGCGCTGTCCCAGTCCACCTCAAGGTGATCCCTAGATGCCGGCGAAACGCTTACGCGTTCCTTCCTGCCCCTCGTCACGCGCAATGGTGCCCCTTCCACGTGTGCTTGTCCCTCGGAATCCGGTGTGGCCGCAAGGAGGTGGACCTTCCTGTGTTGGCCCGTTGTGTCCGCAACAAGATCACGCGGGCCCCCGTTCGGGAACCCCCGTCGGGGCTGACTCGGGTGGATGCCAGTAACCTGCCAGTAACCTCCGTTCGTTCCTATCCTCGTCGTCCAGAAATCGACTCCGATTGCTCGTATGGACGAAACTGAACACATAAAATATCTCTCTCGATGATCAGGTCCGGGTGGTTGCGACCTCGCGGTGGAACAAATCCGTCGAATGACGCGACAGAAGGTGCGCGAGTCGACATCCCCCGCCGAGTCTCAGATCTTCAGATCTCATCACGTAGCAGGCTTTGATAGAATCTAGCCCCCAATTCAGAGGATCTCGAGTGCATTATGACCCTGCAATCAGTTGGACTTGAAGTTTGGAGACCGAACAAATAGAGGGTTGACGATCAGTACCACCGTCTCGGGTAATGTGGTATTCACTCGTCGAAGAGATCTCCAGGTCACACACTAGTCAGTGGCAACGGCCCCCGTCTATTGTATCCCCTTACATTCAAGGGCTTCCATTCGTATTGATGTTGAGAAAACTGGCTCAAACCTTAGCACGAAATTGACATTTCTCCGGCGAACAAACATTTCACCGTCTGCGGTGCACCTGCCTCCCATCCTCCATGATCTCTGTCACTCTCGGACACCCAGGCTGTATTCCGAATGGGGATCTCTTCTCAGTCGGATGCATTAGCTTGACCGCGGCTGGATAAACCGTGTAATTATCATCCGGATGCCTCGGGACAGTGTGGGGGGAGGTCCGTGTCGTAACATCTGTAAGCATTCATATCAGATCCGGGGTTTGCGTAAAACGCGATCAGAGCACTTCTCTCCCGCCCATTCCCCCACCTCTCTTCTGTTCCCTGTGACTGGGACGTATTTTAGGTCAGATGGAGAGCTTGATTCCTGCTGTCTCTCAGCTTCGTACCCTCACCGTGAGCCTCCCTCCACCTCCTCGTCACCCCAGGGTCTAAAGGCGCCTCATCCTGCAATGCTCATCGAAACCCCTCACAATTCCGCAGTATGTTCAATGCAAGTCCCTGGTGCTGATAATCCATGGCTCAAAACTCTCACCCTTTCATCGCCAATATCCGTTCCTCAAGTCTCTGCATTAACTCTCTCGGTATGTCCCCTCATTCCGTTGTACTTGCGACGTCGGAGGTGATTCTTAATTCCAACCATCACCATGGTCACCCTGTCTGGGACGATAATTGTCGATCACAAGGTGGAATCAGCACCGCCTGCATTTCTATTCATCATGAAACTTGTAGCTCAGCTTGTGCCAATCGCCAATGTAACCCACGTCTTTCAGGTATGGGAAAATAACCTTGAACCCCATCGCGACAGTTTCAATGTCCTCCCCGTGCACTTTGAGCAGCAAGGATCCAACCGTCAATTTCGATAGCTTGCACTTGGGTGTGTCACTTTCAGTGCCCATATCAAGCAGGCGTTGCATATCACCGACAATCGTTGTGGTGTTGAAGTGAGTTTGCAGGACCCTGAGGTCCAGACAATGGACAGATGTCGATAGGAGGGAGGCGACAGTGTTGTTGCAGGAATCGTAACGACAAGGCGCTCCAAGATCCAGGATCTCCAAGCGGGGTAGAACAGTCGCAAGGTTCTCCATATCATCGTCTGTCAGGTGGAACGTGCAACCTCCGCTCCAGGAGCAATGGGTTTGTACGCGCAATGTAGCCAAGTTCCGGAAAGCCACGATGGAAGACAAAAAGGTCGGATTGACGATAGTGTTGGTGGGGCAGGTGATGGATTTCAGGCCTTCTCTGGTGCCTGTGTGTGATGTTGCTGATGCGAAACTGTTCCGAATGGTACCTTTTTGATGCGATGCGAGAAGAGGAAGCCACGGCAAGGCCCCCAATTTCTTGAAGTGAACTTGCTCGAGGGACAGGAGGATGGGTGCTGGAACGGTCCGAGGAGGTCCGTGGGCGACAGTCCAGGAGCACAGGTTCGGAAGCTGCACGACGTGTTGAGTAGCCGCCTCTGACAGAGGCAACCAGGCGCCAAAGCTTCTCAGCGATGGCCCGCATCGACAAACGAAAGATGATATTGCATCCGCAAGAGCTTCGTCCCCCTCATGGCTACACTCAATAGACACGTCTTCAAGAGAAGTCGGCAAAAGCGAGATAACCTGGGTGACAGCTGTCAGCAGACCAGAGTGTGTGGACATCGGATAACTGTAGAGCGCGACCTTTTTCAAACGGGGGGAGAGGAAAAGGCGGACGAAAAGTAATGCACTGTCCGTCTCACAGGTATTCCAGCGCAACTGTTCCAACCTAGGGCATAATATCCCATGGGGTGAATTGTTTGAAAGTCGTTGAAGAGTATCAGCGGTAGCGCCTTCTTCGGACCTGAGGTACAATTCACGCATCCAAGAAGCGTATCGTCGTAACCTGTACCAGTCCTTCGCCGAAGGGTCGTCCTCAATGGCCGCCAGTGTCAGATATGATCGGGAGAAAGGTTGCCACCACTTACGATAGTAACCTTGACGCCGTACTTATTTTTGACCCAGGCGTGATTTGGTAACACCCTCACGAGGTCAACTAATGACTTCTGTCGTTTCCAAAGCGAACAGAGTGTAGGTTCTTCGAAGGACCGGCAAGTGAGGGCGAACGAAACGGCTGCTGGTGGACTGGCTTCGACCAACTCGTCGATAACCAATCTCAGCAGCTCGTCAATCCCAAAGACTGGGTATGGCATGACGAACAGGAGGGAGAGGTGTGTGTGTCGGAAGGGGGTGTTAGGGACAGAATCGTCCCAACCTTGTTTGCTTGATTCACCCCGCCGTGGAGGACGGACTTCGAAAGCATGGAAAATTCATCGATAATTAGGTAGTGCACTTCCCGCCAGAACCCCTGTAACTTCTTTGCCTCGTCCTTGACTAACTGGTACCGGTGATGACATGCGTGGTCTTTCCACTGATCAAAGAGGCTGCGACACCTGTATACGCTGCTTTGCTGAGAAGATGTTTGGACCCTCTTGCTTCGAAAGTGTCCGTTACAGTCTGTACGGCCCGAGACTTTCCAGCACCTCCCTCTCCATAGAGAACCATCCGCAGAGGTGGGGGACTCAAGCCTTTCAAGGTTTGGTCGAGATTCCACTTAATTATAAGATGTTTCATCGAGGAAGTGATCAGAGACCGTCTCCCACGTCTGGCCAAGGTTTTTCCCGAGATTGCGCCACGGTTTGGGCAGCGCCAGCATGGACACACAGTAGAACCCTCTCGTTTCTTCATCATCACTGCGGGGGAACCATCGACCAACAAAGTTAGGGAGGTTGCAATGACCATGGGAGCGAAGGGTCCACTGCACAATCGTTACTTTCGGGTAGAGGGTTGAAAGGTACATACTTGATTCGCGTGTTCCGTGGTCAACCCAGTCCGCGGTGTTCATCGCCATCTGTTGCGAAGACGTGAGCCGGTCTGTCGCGCTTGTTCTTACTAATTCCATAGTACTGTGCTCGTGTATGTGGCTATGAGGACAAAAATAAAAGGCATTCTGGGTGCCAAGTACCCCGCATGTTGTGTGCCATGAGATACTATGCATTTTCTTCGCATACAGACTCTCGAAACGTCGGGAAATGTCCACGGAAGATCAACATCCGATGCCCCGGTGGGAAATAAGTGCGGGATAACATCACCAAACAAATGCCGAGATGATGCGACGTTGAAGGAACCGCCCCGGTCCGCCCCCTCTCCAAACGGGTTTGCTCTCGCATCGGCTCACCGCCTCCTCCATCCTTCTCTTCTCCTCGCTGTAGTTGGCTTGGATTCCCAGTAAATCCATCCTCATCTCGTCCAACTCCTGAATCTTTCGGGTCTCCTCCACTCCTGTCCCGTCCCCCCGTTCTTCCCCTTGAGCGGCCCGAACATCTATCGGTTGATGGTCTTGAGCATCACTGTCGTGTGATCGAGGCCGGGGATATCGACGGGTAGCGCGTGGTCCACTGAGGGCAGATTCGTTGAAGAGCTGGGCCCTGCTGGGCCTTGGCGGCGCATGATTCCAAATTCGTTCCAATACGAGGACTATAGCCGTTGCACTCGTTGATCAACCAGGTAATACTATGGACCGCGTACGTGTCAATTACTTCAGCAGTCAGGATCATCGGACTCAAAGAGATCTCCTCGCTTCCCGATGCGCTCGTAACACCACGACAATACTCAGGCCGGATACCCATTGAACAGACTCTTCACGGACGCAATAGAATGACGAGTGGGACGAGTTGTGACTACTGCTGAGTGGAGATGCCGTTGGGTCGACTAGAGAACACGCCGTTGTGGAGGCGAGGGGTCAAACAATAGAGACGATACAATTGGATCGTCGTCCTCTTATCCATGCAGGCTGGAACGTGACACACGGCATTCGAGTGAAACGGGATATTGATGCATGAAGTTCGAGGGAAGCGGTCAGATGCATGGTGGACGCAGTGGGCCCGGAAAACGCCGACCATTCTCAGGCTCATGCCGCAAGCCGCGCGAAAATGCGGATCACAGTATCGAAGGGCCCGCTGGACTCGCGGAGCACAGGACCCTCCCCTAGTAGTGCTATAGTCTCCGAGGATCGTAGGTCGACCCCGAACTTGAGGGTCGAGTTTCCGGTCATCACACCAAGGGAGCTGCACTGGTACGATCTTCGTGTGAAGGTGTTGAATGGCTTTCTGACCTTCGTGTTCCCTTGTGACCAGCTTCATGGTCTGATTCATGAGAATCTCAATAGTTGCTCATCTAAAGAGAGCGAGCATCTTTGTCGTGGAAGTTGGCATTCGGACTTCCACCTGTACGCGAGGAGAATCACGCCATATCAATTGAGATTGATAGGCCTTAGCCTCACCCCCGCCACACTCATATCCGGGGCGTGGGATCCAGAGCGTGCCCGTGGTTGGACAGTTGGTCTATCTGATAGGCCTATTGCAGGCATACCGTGGTCTCGACTGAGTCCACCCATCCTCTATCCCGTCATTACGATCGTCTGCCTTCCCCAAAGGGTTCACCGGGAACTCGTCGACAAGCACAAGGACGCTCCAGAGGCCGGTGCTCGATCGAGAACTGATTAAGGAATACCGCTGGGAGGGAAATTACCCCGATAATGGCGGACAAGGATGTGGAAACGGGGGAGAAATTGCAACGCGAGGGGGTTCCGCCCCTACTATTCTTCGAGATCACTTCAATGGTGATCAGTAGCCCTCGCGGGGTCCATGATTGAATCGATTGGACATCCATAGCCCTTGCTGTCTCCAGCCAGCATACCACCTCTCGAGAATAAAAGGGCGAGGTGGACAGGGCATCACTGCAGCTCCTTCCAATTTTCGCGTGACTCAGCAGGATAAAGAGTCCCTGCCTTGCTGGCCAGCCCTAAATCCCATCCAACTCAGTACGTCTACCCTTTGGTTATCGTTCCTCCTGGGTGCCAACGCGTCGTAACTAAGTCCAAGATCTCTCAGGTCCGGTTGATTTCCGTGATCACAGTCGCAACGAATTCGCTCTTCCTATTCGTTATTCTTCGGCAATGAGTCAAGCACCAATTAAGATTGCGTAAGTACCCCTCCGTTCCGGCCACACGAGCACCGTCCTGATCATCCCTACAGTGTTATGGGTGCAACTGGTTGTGGAAAGACATCCGTAAGATTCATGAGATTTCCTTGGTGTCCCTCATGACTCACCCGGTACCCTAGTTTATTAATCTCGCCAGTCACTCAAACTTGCGGGTCGGGACGAACTTAGAGTCATGCACATCCGAGGTCCAGCTCGCGAACGAATTCACGCTCGATGGCAGAAGGGTGGCGCTCATTGACACGCCAGGGTTCGACGATACCACGACAAGTGATACGGATATCTTGAGGAATATCGCAGCGTTTTTGGCTGCAACGTAGGTTCAAGCATAAATTTCGTGCCCACCCACGACCTGAATATCATTGCTAGGTATAAGAGCGGGTCGCAGCTCGCAGGACTCATCTACATGCACCGGATATCCGATAGGCGTTTCAGCGGGATCGCTGGACGAAACTTCAAGATATTCCGCGAGCTTTGCGGGGAGACGAGCCTCAAGAACGTTGTCCTCGTAACAAACATGTGGGGCGAGGTGTCAAGCGACGTCGGCCAGGCTCGTGAGACGGAGTTGGCTTCCAACTTTCTCAAACCTGCCCTCGATAAAGGGGCCCGGATGGTCCGTCACCACAACACAGAACAATCTGCGCACGGCGTGCTTCAATGCATCATAAACAACCATCCAGTCGTACTTCAGATTCAACGTGAGCTTGTGGACGAGCACAGAGAAATAACAAACACCTCCGCCGGAGCAGCGATCAATACGGATCTCGCTGAGGAGACAAGACGACATGAAGCCGAATTGAGGAGAGTGGAGGAGGAGAGAGCTCGGGCGTTGAGGCAGCAGGAGGAGGAAAGAAGGCGGATGATCCAGGAGGAGGAGAGAAGGCGGCAAGAGCAATTGAGGATGGTGAGGGAGGAGCAGGAGAGGGTGGCTTTGCAACACCGTCAACAAATGGAGGCGGAGGCGAGGCGTTTGGAAGAACAAGCGAGGGCGGAGAGGCAACGGATTGAGGAGGAGCAGCGACATCAAGCAGCTTTGCTCCGGGAACGTCAAGCAGCTGAGGCTGCCGCGGCTGAAGCTGCACGTGCCGAGCTGCTGCGCCAGCAGAACGCGGCGCAGCACCAGATCAACCTCATGAATGAAGCGGCGGCTCGCCGACGCCGCCGCCGTGGAGGTACTTGTGCAATTATGTAGATGCCCGGATAGTGTTTCTAGTTGGGTAATTGACAACTTAGTTCGTCGCCGTAACCGTTCCAGTCAAGGGTACCCTTCGGTGGGGTTTGGCGTGACAACACCAGAATATCTGAGCGCTTGAGCAGTCATCTGATGAGGGGTTGAAGTCGATCCTTGCTCGATATTGTCGCGGAGGCTGATAGCAGCGGTGGCCGTTCGCTCCCCAGCTGTCGGTCAAACATCGACCAAAGTTGTTCCCATGGTGATCCTTATGATAGTACGGTCTAAGAAATCACGATGATCGACCATGCAAAGGCCCCTGAGCGCTGAAAATCCGATAGCATTTCGAAGTGCGAAGCGCTTGAGTGGTGGAGTCACGTTTCATTACGTTGTAGAGTTCTCACCGGCCGGAGGCTCCCTTCCAGGAGGCGGTACGAATTTTAACCTTTGACACGTTGACGCGCTCGGGGCGTTAAGTATTCAGTCGTAGTGTCACGCTGTCATTTCGACTTATATCTACCGAACGCGCAGATATACAGCGGCGCCCGACAAGAGCAACCGTAAGTTCAGGGTGCCAGGGAGTAATATCGGCGGATGCAGCTCTTTTCAGGAAGCAGTGGCGCCCGATCGATATCACAACTGTTTGAGCCTGATCGAGGACTACAGTATAGTTGGCGACGTCCCCTGCTTCCCCTGCAGCGCCTGGCAATGCCGGGGGTATACATTCAGCCCACCCTCGAAGACTTGAAATCTGGCGCCCTTTTCTCTCTGCTCATCTCATGTCCGTCTTCAACCTCCCCACTCTGACCTCTGTCGCCGGTGAGGACAACCAGCTCATCGCCAGTGCCCTTGGCGCGGCTGCCATCCTCATTGCAACCACCGTCTACTATGCTCTTCGCTCCAAGAACAAGTATAGCGACTTCCCAAAGCTGGGAGGCATCCAGCTGTACCACGCTTGGAGCTTCTTCAAATACCGATACGACTTCCTCCAGTACAACTTCAAGCGGAACCTCGGAAAGAACTTCTCTTTTAACGTGCTTCACCACACCGTCATTGCTTTGGCCGGGGAAGAGGCCCGTCATGCATTCTACTCTGACCAACACCTCAACGTCAGCCAGGGTTACAAGTTTTTTATGGGGGCTGTACGCGTTTCTCTCGCGCAGTAACAAACGTTCCCCTGACCTTGGCGATTATAGGCCCCGCGGGTCACTGATGTAGACACGGCGGCGGAAGTAGCACAGGCAGGGAACGTCACACTCTTCAACAAGAAGTTGAGCAAACTCCTGAACAAGGCTCGCTTGCAGGATGGTGCGTGCGATCTCCATTGTACAGCCGCCAATCTCAAACATTGGACTTATTTCCACCTCAGCCCTTCCCACGGTGCTACAGGATGTTACCGACAAGGCGGACAAGTGGGGGGATCATGGTGAGAATGGCAGAATCGACCCATTCACCGAGATTTATGACGTGAGTTTTGTTTTTCCCGAGTTACATATTGGTTGGATCCGATACTGATTTTTCTATTGGTTTCCAGCTCGTTTTCCTCATGACCGCCCGCATTACTACGTGTCGTTCCCTGGCGGAGAACGAGACCGATCTTAAGAAGATCGGAGAACTGTTTATGACCCTCCAGACCAGTGCCACCCCCACCTCCTTGGTCTTTCCTTGGTTTCCCAGTCCGGCAAGAAAAGCGGGAAAGGAAGCTACGACTAAAATGTACACCATGATCTATACCTACGTCGAGACCAGGAAGCGCGCGGAGCTTACAAGCGATGCCATTGACGTTTTGATTGCTGATGGAGAGTCGACTCAGAGTATCGTTCAGGTAAGTCCTGCTGCGAAAGTCGTGCGAAGCTTTATGAGGCCTAATCTAACATTTCAAGTACGTCATGGCGGTGCTTTTCGTTGCTATCATTAACACTGGCATCATCTGTAAGTTGTCTGACGCAGTTCGTGAATGGCTGATTGACACTGCCCAAAAAAGCGTCCTGGATGCTCATCGACCTCGCCATCCACCCAGAGTGGAGAGAAAAGTGCAAGGAAGAGATCCGAGGCTTGCTCACCCGCCACTCCGGTGACTCTGACTCCTCTGCGATACTACGTGAGAAGCTCGGAGCTATCCCTATCTCCGCTTGGGAAGACGAGCTCCCTATCCTCGATGCCTGTATCCGGGAGACCCATCGGATCGCCTTTAATGGTGTCGCTCTCCGAAGAAACATTCATGAGGAGCTGAAAATCGGCAAACAGGTGGTCAGACGGGGAGATTTCCTCGTGTATTCGATGGCTGATGTCCACTTGAACCCCGAATACTACCCTGAACCAGAAAAGTACGACCCCGGCCGATGGTTGCGACCTGACCCCGTTCCCAACGCTACCTATCCATTCCTTGGCTGGGGAGCCGGTAGGCACCCTTGTGTGGGGGTGAAGGTGGCCAAGCTGGAAATGAAGTTGATTTTGGCAATGTTTTTGACGAGGTATGAGTTCGACCTCGTGGATAAGGATGGGAAGTTTCCCAATACCTTGCCTGTCCCGAACAGAAATCATATCCACCAGGTGTGTACAGGATCCCGATTAAGACGTTCGATTGAGATGCTTATCATGTCGCTACCCTCTCTCTACCCAGGTTCGTCCACTTGGAGCTACGTGCTACCTCAACTTCAAGAAGGTTATGGAGTAGATGGATTGCTACACTATACAACTAGGTCTCCATCTCCACCAGATTTGTTTGACTGGTCGGCTTATCTCCAGGTGACGATATCCTCTCACGGAGTATCTAATTATGCATATTTGGTATAGATATAAATTTCACCTCTATTTATTATAATCTGCACGCTCGAAGCATTCCGCCCACCGCGGGTTTGACGTGAATCCGTTCTTGGTTCATAGTGGTGGTATTCTGTGGTGCTTTCAATGTTGCACGGTACAACCTTCGGCGGATAGACAGATCCCAGCTGTGTGATAGGGTGGTGAAATAAAAAGGTGATCGGGCCAGGGTCACCCGGACGCTGGGTGGGCGCCACCGATGCGGGCTGACCGATCCACGTTGTTTCGGCGTCTTCATCGGTGTCCGAAAGTCACCAACGTACTCGACGTCGTTTTGAGTATCCAGGGACCGCACGGGAGACGCGAGGGGATTACGCTCCGGTCTAGTGGTACTTCAGTCCGGCTCAACGCACGGCGCACGCCTTGCAGTGTCCGTCGAGGTTGGTCCCCGCTTCTGGGTGACGTTTGAATTGGTTACTTCATTATTCGGACTGGAAATGCACACCCCCTCCTGCCCTCAGCCAGCATCCCCCCCATCCCGATAAGAGGGCGTGGTCGGGTGGATTCCGCCACACTCTCTCCCGCCCACTTCCATCGCGCGATTTACTCTCGTTTGCTTCGGTGCGTCTCTCCTCCCATGACCGTTCGCATCTAGCTGCTTACTACCTGTAACTATAGCCGAGTTCCCGTACTTCCGTTAATGGACGACACGTCGCATGGTCACTGTCCTGCATCTGGGGCACCCATCATGATCGCGTGAGCGCCGCAAAAAAACGATTTCGGTATCGTCCTTATTATCCTCGCAGAGTCATGGGTGCAACTGGAAGCGGAAAGACATCTGTATGATCTACACAACTCTTCGGTACATCGGGGAATTTGACTGACGCCCTCCAGTTCATCAATCTTGCCAGTCGCTCACACCTGCGGGTTGGCGCGAACTTGGAGTCGTGTACGGACGAAGTCCAGCTCGCGGACGAATTCACGCTCGACGAGAGGCGGGTAGTACTTATTGATACACCTGGGTTCGACGACACCACAAAAAGTGATACGGACGTGTTGAAGATGATCGCCGACTTCTTGGCCACAACGTAAGTACGGATGTGATGACTATTACCAACTGCGGTGAAAGATCTAAACTCCGGTGGCCAGATACGAGAAGGGATCGAAGCTTGCAGGGGTCATCTACATTCATCGCATAACCGATAGACGTTTCAGCGGAATCGCCGGTCGAAATTTCAAGATATTTCGCGAGCTCTGTGGAGAGACGAGCCTCAAGAATGTTGTCCTAGTCACCAACATGTGGGGCGAGGTGTCACACGACGTTGGCGAGGCTCGTGAGAGGGAGTTGGCTTCCGCGTTTCTCAAACCGGCCATCGATAAAGGCGCTCAGATGGTTCGTCACCACAACACAGAAGGGTCCGCCCACGACGTGCTCCGGCGCATCATAAACAACCATCCAGTTGTACTCCAGATCCAACGCGAGCTTGTGGACGAACACAAAAACATCACGAACACCGCCGCCGGAGAGGCGGTCGATGTGGAGCTCGCAGAAGAGATGAAACGACACGAGGTCGCCTTGAAAACGATGCAGGAGGAGGTGATGCGAGCGCTTGAGGAGAAGCACGAGACGGTAAGGCTGGTACTGCAAGAGGAGAAGATGAATTTGGAGGAGCAGATGTGGGTGATCGCGGAGGTTTCGGAGGAGATGGCTTTGGAATACGTTCAGGAACTGGAGTGGGTGGAGTTGAAGATGAAGCATATGCAGGTGCAGGCGGAGCTTGACCGAGAACAAGCTGAGATGGAGTACAAAGTGCAGATGACGCTGCTCAACAGCCGTCTCGAAGCGGCCGAAGTTGAGGCTGAAATCGAACGGCTGACGATGGAGCACCAGATCAGACAGTTGCAGGCTCAACTGAACGAATCTGGTGGCGACAACGGTTCCTGTGTAGTCATGTAGGATAGCTCTCATCCTGTGCACCTCCTTTTTTTGTAGACACCTATCCACGGAATTTCGACAAACAACCTTGTTACCAACTTCATTGGCTTCAGATTTCCACGACCTCATCCTCACTGCGACTTCCGCCATGTGCATGATCACGTAAGAGAAGCGTTTCATTCAGCTCAAGCGTAGCTACATTCACGGGATAAATAACAACCCCCCAATTTCTCCGGTCACACTCAACAAGGGATCTATCCGATGTCAATATTATCTGTGAATGCTGATACATCGTGGTACCGGGCCATTACCCTCACCACATAGTATTCACTATCCTCCATGGAGAGGTTGAAGTGAGCTCGGAAGGGGTTTTTGGAGCGACGGAAAGGTGGACTGGGGAGGTGGTTCGCAGGGAAACTGAACCAGGGAATTTCCCCGTTGGAGTCCGGTTGGCCGGAGCACGGATCAGAGTTTCTTTCCCACGAGTGCTTCCTCTTTCCCGACCGCAGCGAGGTCCAGGGCGGTTCTCACCCGCGCTTGGAGATTATGTGTTCGGAGGTACATTCGAACCCACCACAAAGCTCCGAAGGTGTAAGCTGATAACGAACTCAGTGTATCTCCCGCTGGCTGGGTGAGAGGGCTTTGCAAGATTACGGTGGTGTTCGAGCGCCGACAAGGCCTCTGCCCAGCCATTGTGAACTCCGGTAGGCCGGATTCTTCCTACCAGTCGTTCCTCCTGAATGAGAACCCGAGAAACGGACCCGGGACGCGATTTTAGGGGGAAAAGTGGTCCAGGGTATGTGCTGGCGGGAGGCGATATGTCCGACGTGAGCGTTTTTCTCGTGCCACCGCCCTTTTCGATGCTAACTAAACCTAGAATATGCATTGCGCTAGAATGTTACAAAAGATATGTGCGAATACCGAATGCCTTAGTGTTCCCTTACCACCTAACAACCCGGCAGCATCTGGGAGCGTTTTGTACTATTCATCTCGCCCCCGCCAGATGGTACACGGGGGGAATGCGGGAGCGGCCTTGCGCCCGACTACGCCTTTCATTGGGGGCCGTTATTCTGGCGCTCCAGGCGTCGCAATTCAAGACGATCGTGATGCATGATGGTTGGCAGATGATTGACGACAACTAGCGGGAATGAAGCACGGAGCGGAGGGTCTGATGTGATACCTTGTTCTATCATCGCCGTTCAATGCTTATACTGGGCCCGCGTTGTGGGAGTACGAGCGAGTATGACATGTGGACGGTTGGATGCCTCTGGTTTGTGTAGAATGGTACCGTGAAATGTACACGAAGCGCAGGACAATGGAAGGTCCGAAAGTTTGGTCTTGGCCCAAGGCCTTATTGTATCGCTGACGGAAATTCCTGGGCACGCCCGACGATGTGAAGTCTCCCGGAGCCAATCACGCAGCAGGCACAAACCGTACCGATCGCGTTGGATGAGGTACTGTTACTAGCCAATCTACGCGAGCTTGACTCGGTAGCCCTCTCCGGGGACGTAAAAACGTTGAAGACACTACAGGATACGACCACTGTGTCGACCCGACAATAGATTCATCATTTGTATCAAACTCCTCGTGGGTAACATATACTTCAAATGCACATACTATGATACATACAAGTGGGACTGCTGAGATAACCCGACTAGCCGGACAAGTCTGGGGGGGGGGGAGACTTGAATGCGCAGCGCAGCCACCCGCCTACTGCGCAATCTTCTTGAAGTTGAAGTAACAATTATCTCCAAGAGGACGAGCCTAAACAGAGTGGGGGAGAGAATGTGATGAACGCTTCGGCCCAATATGTTTGCAACCTCACGCACCTGGTGAATGTCGTTCCTGTTCGGGGCGGGCAAAGTATCGGGAAACTTCCCATCCTTGTCCACGAGGTCAAACTCATACCTCATCAAAAACATGACGAGAATCAATTTCATCTCCAGCTTGGCCAACTTCATTCCCGTACAAAAGTGCCTGCCGGCTCCCCAACCGATGAATGGATAGGTACCTTTCGGCACTAGTTCAGGTCGCAACCACCGATTGGGGTCGTACTTGTACGGGTCGGGATAGTACTCGGGGTTCATGTGGACGTCGTTCATGGAATACACAAGGAAATCTCCCCGTCTGACCACTTTGTCGCCGAACTTCATATCCTCATGAACGTTCCTTCGCATGAGGTTATGAGAAAGGGCAATTCGCTGTGACTCCCGGATGCAGGCGTCGAGGATAGAGAGTTCGTCTTCCCAAGCAGAGAGAGGGACAGCCCCAAGCTTCTCGCATAGCGTCGCAGAGGAGAGAGGGTCACCGGAATGACGGGAGAGTAAGCCTCGGATCTCTTCCTTGCACTTTTCTCTCCACTCTGGGTGGATGGCGAGGTCGATGAGCATCCAGCACGCTTGTTTGACAATGTTAATCAGCCGTTTGCGAAGTGCGTCAGACAACTTACAGATGATCCCAGTGTTAGTGATGCCGGCGAAGAGCACCGTCATAACGAACTAGAACAGTCGGATCGGGATCCGCAGAACCCCATGACCTCACGAACGAGACTTACCTGAGTGATCTTCTGAGTCGTATCTCCATCAGAGATCAAAACATCAATGGCATCGCTTGTAAGCTCCGCGTTCCTCCTGTTCTCGACGTAGGTACAAATTATCGTGTACAGTTCCTTCGTGGCTGCCTTTCCCATTTTTCTTGCCGGGCTGGGGAACCAAGGCAAGACCAAGGAGATGGGGGTGGCACTGGTTTGGAGGGCCATGAACAGTTCTCCGATCCTCTTGAGATCGGCATCGTTCCCCGCCAGGTCACGACACGCGGCCATATGGGCGGTCATGAGGAAGACGAGCTAAGAGGGGGAGATTAGGCACCGAACCCAACCAATGTGTACCCCGAGAAAAGCAAGACTCACGTCATATATCTCTGTGAATGGGTCAATTCTACCGTTCTTGCCATCATCCCCCCACCTGTCAGCCTTGTCGAGAATGTCCTGCAGAAACGTGGGGAGCACTAGAATAGAAGTGAGACTGATACTCGAAATTGGCGGTTGTATCATGGGGGTTGGACGCACAATCTTGTACGCGAGTTTTGTTTAAGAGTCTATTCAACTTCTTGTTGAAGAGGGTGATGTCCTCTTCGTGCTTTTCTGTTGCTATATCCACGTCGGTAATTTGCGGCACCTAGAACTATCAGCATTAATAGAACGTTCGGTTCCCGCGGGAGAGAAACGCGCACAGCCCCCAGAAGGATCTTGTAACCGCGGATGTCAAGGTGTGCGTCTGAGAAAAACGCTTGACGAGCCTCTTCTCCGGTCAAAACAATGACGGTATGGTGGAGCAGGTTAAAAGAGAAGCTTATTCCGGGGTTCTTCTTGAAGTTGGAGTGGAGGAAGTCGTATCGGCGCCGGAAGAAATTCCAGGCATGGTATAGCTGGATGCCTTGTAGTTTTGGGAAGTTGCTCTCCTTATCTTTGGATCTGAGAGCATAGTAGATGGCGGTTGTCGCGAGGACAGCAGCCGCGCCAATGGCACCAGTGATGAGCTGGTTGTCCTCACCGGCGACGGAGGTCAGGATGGTGGAGTTGAAAGCGGACATGAGGTGGGTAGAGAGAAAAGATTGTCGGGTTTCGAGTCTTATGAATATACGCCCTCGCCATTCACGAGGGCTGGGCTCCCGATTCCGCCCCTGCCGTCCTGATTAAATACAGAAGGTTGTATCGAGAGGAGACTATATCAGAACTCGCCGATCTTACTCCCCTTCTCTTTATACCCTGAGCTTACAGTTGCTCTCGCCGGGGGCCGCTGTATGTGTCTACGTTTGGTAGATATAAGCCGGAATGACAGTGTGATAATGCGTGGTCCCACCTACTGAACACTTCACGGCCCGAGCTACAGGCTTCCGGCCGCCGAGGTTCCTTCTCTACAGTCCCTACGTTCAAATTTGGAACGGTCTCCTTACAGATGACCGAACTTGATACCCCAATCGATATATTTTGGATTGCGTTGGGTGCACAAGATCGAGTGCGGGTAAACATCGATGAGTGCATCCGTCCGACTGATCACTTGGCACTTGAAATGCATACGCCTTGGACCAGGGAGTGACCATACCTTCTAGATGCGCAGCAGACAGAAACATTGATCTCTGCCGAGGAGGGCGGGGGCGACGCCACCGATGACGAGTTTGACGTCCAAACAATCGGTTCTGTCATTCGTAAAATGCAAAGCGCACTCTTCGTTCGGAAGTGCCTCTTGAACGCTAATCCGAGAAACGGACCCGGGGTGTGGTCTGGGGGGGAGGGCGTTTCGGGGAGCTGATGCAACTCAACATGGGTCATCATATCTTCCGAGATGTCTCTCAAGTCATCTGGGCTCTCTCTTTCTTGATATCCCTCACGAACCCATCCGAATCTCCCGGGGCTCTCCCACGTACACGATGCAAAGTTCGCAAGACATCTGGGAGACATTCCTGCAGCCCCACATGAGATCCGGAAACTAGATCGGATGATCGACCCAGAGGATCCGGCCTCGACCGGCCCCCACCCCCGCTGAGCAGTGGGGAGGACTACAGAGATGTCGCTCCCGATCATCTTGTATACATCCTACGGATTTCTTGGGCGTTGGTCATGCCGTCTTGATTGTCGGCTGCCCAAAGTGCGGCGCACCTTCCGTATCTCCCCGACATTACTCTGCATAACCGAGTCGCCCATAGGTCTTGGGATACAGTTTGAGCATAACGTCGTAGTACGGCGCTCAACATCCCTTATCGTTTTGGGTGCCCGCGTGAATATATCCGTATCCCACAATTGCATGTGAGAATCATGTCCTTACTCAACCAAGACCGGCTCCCTACAACAACCGAGCTAGAAGATATTTTCACGTACAAGCCAGATAATCGCAGTACTTATCCATGACCGCAGATTATGAGATGAAATTTTCGCCTGGAAACTGATCCGGTTTCTAGGGAAGCCTGGGGAAACTTGAAAGATAGTATCATATACACGGTCACCCATTTACTACAAAACCTTCTTGAAGTCGAAGTAGTACGTGGCTCCAAGAGGACGAGCCTAAACAGAGAGGGGAAGAAGACGTAATAAACATCTTGGTGACATCTCTTCATTGTCCAAGAGGATACGCACCTGGTGAATATCATTCCTGTCTGGGACAGGCAAAGGATCGGGGAACTTCCCATCCTTATCCACGAGGTCAAACTCATACCTCATCAAAAACACGACCAGAATCAACTTCATCTCCAGTTTGGCCAATTTCATCCCTGTACAAGGGTGCCTGCCGGCTCCCCAACCGAGGAACGGGTAGATCACGTTCGGAACCGGATCAGGTCGCAGCCACCGACCAGGATCGTACTTGTAGGGGTCGGGGTAGTACTCGGGGTTCAGGTGGACTTCACTCAAAGGATATGCAAGGAAGTCTCCACGTTTGACTACCTGTTCACCGATCTTTATCTCCTCACGGAGGTTCCTTCGGAGGGTGACACCGGCAGTGGTAATTCGATGCGTCTCTCTGGTGCAGGCATTGAGGGTAGGAAGTTCGTCTTCCCACGCAGAGAGGGGAATGGCTCCGAGCTGCTCACATAGTGTCGCAGAGGAGAGGGACTCGCCGTGGTGACGGGAAAGTAAGTCTCGGATCTCCTTCTTACACCTTTCTTTCCACTCTGGGTGGATGGCGAGATCGATGAGCATCCAGCATGCTTATTCGGATTAAATAAGTGAATTGGCCGTGTATGAACCGTGCCAGTTATCGAGACTCACCAATGATACCGGTGTTAATGACACCGGCGAAGAGCACTCCCATGACGAACTAAAATGGACGGATTAGACATCGCAAAGCCTTCGGTATAGCACTCACCCCAATGATCTTCTGAGTCGTCTCTCCTTCGGCGATCAAAACGTCAATGGCGTCGCTTGTAAGTTCCGTGTTCCTCCTGTTCTCAACGTAGGTGTAGAGCATCGTGTAGAGTTCCGTCGTAGCTTCCTTTCCCGTCTTCCTCGCTGGGCTGGGGAACCAAGGTAAGAGCAAGGAAGTAGGGGTGGCACTGGTTTGGAGGGTCATGAACAGTTCTCCGATCTTCTTGAGATCAGCCTCGTTCTTCGCCAGGTCGCGGCATGTGGTCATACGGGCGGTCGCGAGAAAAACGAGCTAAAAGGGGAAGACTCGGCACTGAATTCGATAAACGTATGCTGCCAGAAAATATACTTACATCATAGATCTCGGTGAATGGGTCAATTCTACCGGTTTTGCCACCGTTTCCCCATTTGTCAGCCCCGTCGATGATATCCTGCAGCAACGTGGGGAGGGCTAGAGACGAAATGAGAACGACACTTGAAATCAGCGACTGTATAACGGAGATAGCACGCACCGTCTTGTATCCGAGTGGTGTTCAAGAGTTTATTCAACTTCTTGTTGAAGAGGGTGACATTCCCTTCCTCGTTCTCTTCTGTTGCTATATCCACATCGCTGACCCGTGGGGCCTAGGATCATCAAGATCAATGGAGCAGTTAGTTACTCGACGGGGGATACGCACAGCTCCCATGAGAATCCTGTAACCCTCGCCAAAGTCGAGGTGCGAGTTCGAGAAGAAGGCTTGACGGGCATCCTCCCCAGTTAAAGCAATGATATTGTGGTGGAGTACGTTGAAGGAGAAGCTCCTCCCGGGGTTCCGCTTGAAGTTGGACTGGAGGAAATCGTATCGGCGTTGGAAGAAATTCCAAGCATGGTATAGTTGGATGCCTCGCAGCTTTGGGAAGTCGTTCTCCCCATCTTTAGAGCTGAGAGTGTAGTAGATGACGGTTGTCGCGAGGATGGCAGCCGCCCCAACGGCACCAGTGATGAACTGGTTGTCCTCTCCGGCAATGGAATTCAGGACCGTCGAGTTGAAAGTGGACATGAGGGGTGAAGAAGACGGAGCAGGAAAATGGGAGATTTTCTTTGGATCCTCAGGTCGGGGATTGGCTGAGTATATATGTACCCAGTACTATCGGGGACGGAAGGACAGGAGGGTCGCCAACCATGCTGTATTCCTTGACCAGATATTTACGATCATCCTGCTTCCTGGAAAATAACTTACCCCCATTCAATCACTGTAATTGCCCTGACCCCTACCGGCCGCCGTTGCGTATATGATATTTATCATAAGGTAGGGGGGTGAATGATCTTGTTAACCTCCGCAGTCCGGGGTGACAAAAGCGTGACAAGAAACCTTCGAAATTTTTCAAAAACTCGTATCTCGCTCACTACTTATCGTATGAACACGCGGAAAGCTCGCACTTAGAACCACATCGTAGTAGAATGCATTTATCTGCCTTCCCCCCCTCTCCGTCCCAGTGAATGTCGAGGACGACAAAACCGAGACCCCCGGTGGTCAGTGACTCACGTTGAGTGAGCGAAACCTCCCCGAAAAAGCTTAGTAATGGTGAAGAAATTAATAAAAATGGCTCGAAATACAGGTTATCTGCGCAATGCTATCTTTATGGATAGCTATCGAAACGGATTTGACGTTGTTCAGGCAGCGTGGGCAGGGAGGAAGTACCACGGTCATCGTACACTTCCTCCTGGTTGGAAGTTGGATCTCGAAGCGTCCGGTGTGCGCCATTCGTAGTCCTTTGATTCCATAGCTACCATGTTCGTTGTATATACCCTGGTCACTATCCTTACCCATCTACATTGTAGATACTATTATTTCCTTCATTTCGTGGGAACCACCCCCGGATTCGAGTTTTCCGTCGAAATACCGTCGTTTATGAGTCAGGTCACACTTGGTCACGGTCACCTGACGTTAACAGAATCATTCACCCCCCTACCTTATAGTATATGTGCGATAGACAGATTACGTAATGTGACATCACGTGGCTCTTCCTTTCACTTCGTATTCAGCTTGCCAATTCAACTTGCATCCGGTTATGAGATCAAAGATGCATCGGTGTGTGTATAAAGCATCTCACCTGATGCTCCCCACTAGAAGAGTGCGAACCCCTACGCCCTACAAGGGCTATACCCAAAAAACAAAAATTCGTAAATGATCAGCAAAATCGTCTGTTCGTCAAGATGGTAATACCCGGTCTGCGTGCCATCATTTCGGGTACCTTCACCTAAAACTCGAGCTCTTCTATTTAGTTCTTACGGTTGGTACGCAGTGGTACGCGACAGTATGCGACGGCGTGCGAGAATGCTGGTTCCTAGATCACATGTGGCCTCGCTCTATGCCGTTCAAAGTGCCCAAAAAAGAATTCTATCGCACACACGTATAATCACACCTCACGTCACAAATATCCCTCCCTTATCGCATATACCGTCCCCACCTATCGCACATATTGCCCCTCACTTATCGCGCAAAGACCCGGACTTCCCCTGGGCGAAGTTTCTTGCCTTGTTCTGGACAGAGCCGGAGGTAAGGGGCTTGTTCCGTCGGTTTCCGCGTTATCTGGAGGGGGTTTCGTTGTGGTATTGCCGTTTTTCTGTTGGACGGAGGGGCCGCGGGATT
>Ga0307513_10002594_pt1 | contig 24967 bp, 22 predicted proteins | sample 15_EM_MG_FD_202174 | JGI IMG/M metagenome (GOLD analysis project Ga0307513, IMG submission 202174) | Populus trichocarpa ectomycorrhiza microbial communities from riparian zone in the Pacific Northwest, United States - 15_EM | ecosystem: Host-associated > Plants > Roots > Unclassified | place...
CGCGCGGCTGACCGCCAGGCCGCGCGCGAGCGAGAGCTCCCAGCTGTCCTTGTAGCCCTTGCCGGGCGCCTCGTCGGTGTGGCCGGTGACGAGGAAGCGCCGATCGGGATAGCGCTTGAGGGTGAAGCCGACCTCGAGCACGGCGAGCTCGCCGGGCTTGGTCAGCTCGGCGCTGCCGGCGGCGAACAAGGGCTCGGCGGGCAGCGCCATCACGAAGCTGCCGCGCCGGGCCGACATCTTGAGCTGCGCGGTCTCGGTCATGCGGGCGAGCTGGCGCTGGATCTCGTCGATCGCGACGAGCCACTTCGCCGTGGGCGCGGCGGGCGTGGCGACCGCGGTGGCCACGGGAGTCGGGGGCGTCACGGCGGCAGGCGTCGTCGCGGGTGTCGGCGGCGTCGTCGCGACCGGCGTGGCCGCCGGCATGGCGCTGGGCGGCAGCCCGAGCTTGGCCTCGAGATCCTTGGCCTTCTTGGCGTACTCGCCGGCGGTGATCTGGCACTCGGTCGCCTTCTTGTTGGCCTCGTCGATCGCCGGCTTCTGCTTGGTCAGCGCGACCTTGCAGGCGTCGCGCTCGTCCTGGGCGGTGCGGGACTCACCGCGGTACTGCCAGGTGAAGTAACCGCCGGCCACCGCGCCCGCCGTCATCGCGATCGCGAACAGCCATAGCCGCCAGGGGAACGCGCGCACCTTGGGCGGCTTCCCTGGCTTGCCGATCTCGTCGGTGTCGTATTTCGCCATCCGGTCCTCCAGCAGGGACGATAGCGCCCCGATCTGCATTCGCCAGCGCCTCGGGGCGCGGTTCGTGCGGCGGGAGGGCGCCGGATGTGCGACACGTCAGCGCGGCAACGGATCGGGGAACTGGCGCCGGCACCGCGGGCACACCCGGCGGGCCGCGGGTTTGCTCTCGACGCGCTTCACGTGGCCGCAGTGTGGGCAGGTGATCTGGACGAAGCGTGCCGCGAGCATCGCCGCGACGCCGATCGCGCCCGCCATGTCAGCACCCGACCTGCGCGGCGATCACCGTCGCGAACATCGCCGCCATCACCACGCCGAGGATCTTGAGGGCGTGGCGCTCGCGAAACGTCTGCGGGGGCAATCGCACGCTGTCGGCGGCGTCGGGTGGGTTGGCTTCGACGTCGATCACGGGAGCGCCCGGGTCGATGATCTTTGCAGACTGCTTCGAGCTTTCGTCGTCACGAGAACGCATGATTGTCTCCGGCCCCGCCGAGCGGGGCACCGTGGGTTGGCAAGTCGCTGAAACGAGCTGGGTCGAATCAGCAGACCGGCGGACCACGAGCGGAGCGCGTCGGAACCGAGTTGGATCCCGGCGTGTGCGCGCGGTGCGGCGCGACGACGACGGGGCGCGCGATGCGCGGCGGCAGCGAGGGCGCGGCGGCGAGCACGGCGACCGGCAGGTCGGGCGCCGCCGCGTCGGGCCGCACGACGATCAGCGTCGCGTGGCGCGCCGCGGCGAGCGCTGGCAGCGCCGGGTGACGATCGACGAGCTCGGCCACGGCGCGCCGGGCATCGGGCTCGTCGGCGCGCGCCGGCGCCGTCGCGGACGCTGCCAGCAGGCAGGCCACCGCGAGGGCCGAGATCGCACGCATCATCGTGATTTGCATCGTGCGTCGCCCGGGCCACCCGCGCAAGCGCTGACGCGCGGGCTGCGACGCTTTGTCGGTCTCGCGCGGCCGGTTCGCGTCGATCGCTCGCACGGTAGCGCGCGTGCCCGCACGGTGGACGATCGTCGACGATTCAGCGGTCTCGCCCCGCTGTGCACGGGCGCGCGTCGATCGCGATCGCGGATCGGGCTTGTTCGCGCCATCGTCGCGTACGCCGACCCACAGCGCCGCGCGGAAGCTACGGCATTGTCGTACGCGGTCGCGGCCTCGCGCAGTCGGCGCGGATGGCACGCAGCGTGCTCGGTTCTGGATCATGCGCCTTCGCACGCTGTTCAAAGTCCTCGCGCTCGGCGCCGCCGTGCGCGCTGTCCTGCGTTACCAGCGCGACAGCCGCGCGGCCCGGCGCGGCCCGGCGCGCGATCCGTTCGCGCCCGATCCGTCCGACCCGGTGCAGACCTTCGACGAGGTGTTCGAGCTCCGGGACGATCCGTTCGCGGTCGACGTGCAGTCGATGGCGGACCTCGAAGCGGCGCAGGATCTCACCGGCCTCGAGCTCGACGCCGATCGGATCGCCCACGAGGACGTCGCCCAGGTCGAGATGATCAGCGTCGACGATCTCGCCGCGGCGCGAGCCGGGGGCGACCTCTACGGCGCGCACACGCCGGCCGCGGTCGACCGCGCGCATCCCGACAGCGACCAGGCGTTCGTCGAGGGCCAGAACTGGGTCGAGGCGCTCGAGACCAGCGCGATCGAAGGCGGCGCCGAGCCCGAGCAGGAGCTGTCCGAGATCTTCGACGACGCGGATCTGTTTCGCGCGCCGCACGCCCGCGCCGGACGCGACACGCCGGTCGCCGACCACGGCTCGGGCGGTCGTCGCGGCCTCTGATCGCTAGTTTCCGAGCGCGTCGTCGAGCAGCGCGCACAGCCCGGCGCCGGCGTCGGGACAGCACAGGTCGAGGTTGCCGCCCCCGTAGGTCGTGTGGACGCAGACGTGCGAGCCGTTCGACGGATAGTAGTACGCCCAGAAGAAGCACATCTCGTCGGTCGTCTTCTCGCCGAACTGCACCGCCCTGTTGGTGCTGTTGTAGTAGCGGCACGTGAAGTCGAAGCCGCCCGCGGGGTCGACCTTGAACTCCGGCTTGTGCGTCGTGGTCTCGGGCTCGTTCCACAAGAACGACGTCGGCGCGTAGACCGGCGTGACCGGGCTGGTCGGCGTCTCGGCGATGCCGACCTCGACGCTGAGGCCGAGCTGATGCGTATGGCCGGTGATCGCGAAGAACTTGGCGTTCGCCAGATCGAGCTGCGCGCGGCCGGGGTTGAAGAACTGGTGGATCTCGGCGGGCTTGTTGGCCTCGAGCTCGATGTCCGGCGTGCCGATGAACAGGATGTTGGCCTCGTCGCGGATCGCCACCGGATCCGCCGCCGAGAACGTCGCGGTCGCCGTCGCGTCGGCCGCTTCCTCGTTCGGGTTCAGGTAGTGCATCTCGATCTTGATCATCTGGTGCGGCGCCAGCGTGTACGCGACGGCCGGCGGCAGGGTCAGCCGGTCGTCGTGCTTCTGCGTGATCATCATCGGGAAGATCTTGCCGGTCGTGTTGAGCGCGCCGCTGAACGGCTGGCATGGCACCGGCGTGCGCTGCTCGGTCTGATCGAGGTCGTCCTTGTAGACGATCAGGTGGTGCGAGCTCGCGCTCAGCGTGTTGTGCAGCTGGTGGACCTTGATCTCGGTGTCGTTGGACAGCCGCAGCCACACGCACTGCGTGTCCTCCTGCGCTGGCCTGACCGACACCGGTCCCCAGCTCAGCGAGTAGTCGGCGATCAGGATGTTGTCGGGGTCGTCCGCCGGCGCGCTGTCGCTCGGCGGCGCCGCGTCCGCAGGCGCGTCGCCGGTATCGGACCCGCAGCCCCCCACCAAGACCCAGGTCGAGAGCGCGATCGCGATTCCAGCCAGGCGCATGCGTACCTCCAGGAGCGTCGAGTATCGCCGGGCGGCGCCGTCGGCAACAACCCATCATTTTCGGCCATTTCGCTTGCGGCGCGCGCGGTTGCCACAAGGATCACAGCGCGGCCGCGATCACGGCGCGAGCCGCGTGACCTGGTAGCCGTCGCGCGCGAGCAGATCGAGCACGCTGCGCGGCCCGAGCAGGTGCAGCGCGCCGACCGCGACGAAGCCGCCGCCGTCGGCGTGCAGCCGCTTGATCGGCTCGATCCACGACGCGTTGCGCTGGTAGAGCATCTCGTTCATCTCCTGCTCGTACTCGCTCGCGGTGTAGCCGTGCTCGAGCGCGTCGGCGCGCTCGCCGTCGCTGAGCGCGAGCAGCTTGCGCTCGTCGCCCTCGGCGTCCGCGGCGAGCATCGCGCGGACCCGCTGCTCGCCCGCGGGCAGCTCGTCGAGCATCATCTTGAGCGCCTTGATGTCCATCCACTTGCCGAGGATCGCGAGCTGGCGCGCGGCGGGCTCGAGGAAGATGACCGGCTTGTGGGCGCTCACCGCGCGGGCCGACAGCACGCGGTCCATCGCCGGCGTCGGCGGCAACCCGCGCATCGACAGCGCCGCGGCGGGCACCAGCGGCGGTAGATGCTCGACCGCGCTCGCCGTGTTCGAGCCCATCGCGGTCTCGAGCTTGCGCCAGTACACGTCACCCAGCTCCTGACGCAGCGAGCCGGTGGTCGGCCGGATCGACGCCGCGGCGGCCGGGTCGTCGAGGTTGGCCTCCATCGCGAACACCCGCGCCGCGGCCAGCTTGTCCCACACCAGCGGCGGCAGCCGCGTCTCGGCGTCGATCCCCATGTGCATCGTGCCGAGGAAGTAGGTCACGTGACCGTCCTTGGCGGCCGACCACAGCAGCGGGTGCGCGAGCACGTTGCTGTTGGCCGGCTGCGCGGATGTGGCGACGCCGCTCGTCGTGGTGGATCCGCTCGGTAGGGCGGTCTCCGTCGGCGTGATGGCCGGCTCGCGTCGACGATCGCAGCTCGTGGACGCGAGCGCCGCTGCAAACGTGACGAGCACGACGACGCGTTTCATGGCAACGTGGTTAGCATGCGATCGCTAGCCGCGCTCACGACGAGACGGCAGGCGCGCATCGCGATCGCCTGCGCGACGCTCGCGCTCGCGACCGCGCCGGTCGCGGCCGAGCCGATCGCAGCGACCACGCCGATCGCGAAGCGGGCCGCGGGCAAGCGCGCCGTGCACAAGCCAGTCGTGCTGGCGCGGGTCGCGTTTGCAGCGCAGCGCAGCCATCCCGACGGTGAGCTCATCGGTCGGCTGTGGCCGTACGCGCCAGTCGGCCGTGGCCTGTCGCTGTCGGAGCAGATCACCGAGCGCCTGACCCAGATCGGCAACACGCTCGGCGCGCACCTCGACCTGCTGAGCCAGGACATGTTCCAGCTTCGCGTCGACTGCCGCCGGCAGCGCGCGCGGTTCCGGCTCGGCGGCGGAGACCCGGACGACGTGCTGACGCTCCGGTTCGCCGGCGACGTCCAGTTCTCCAACCTCAACGCGCGCGTCGACGCGTACGTCGAGCTCGGCGTGCGCGGCCACCTGCTGCGCCTCGAGCTACCGGCGTTCCAGGTCCAGGCCGCGGAGTACCGCGGCGACTACGGCATGCAGCTCGAGGTGCCGGTGTTCGAGCGACGATTCTGATCCAGGCCTCGGAGTCCGTATTTCATACGGACTCCGAGGCCTCGATCGCCTCGCGAAGCGCTCGGCTATCCGGACCAGACGCCTCGCTGCGCTCGACTACCGCCAGCCGCCCTCGACGTAGACCCACTCGTTGCCGCGCTGCTCCCAGCGCCCGTCGTTCCAGGTCTGCCGCGCGCGCGTCGGCTCCCAGTGCCCGGGGATCCAGACGTAGTCGTTGCCGCGCCACTCCTGATGGCCGCGCGCCCAGACGTAGCCGTCGCGGCGCTCGATGCGCTCCTCGCGCGGCGCGGGCGGCTGCCGGCGCGGGCGATCGCGGTCGCGATCCGGCCGGAACGGCGGCGAGCGCGTGCCTTCGCTGTCGTCCTGCCACGCGCCGTTGGTCCAGATCCAGTGACCGTCGCGCTCGACCCACTCGCCGGGCACGTAGTGCTTGCCCGGGTTGACGCGCGAGCGCTGGGCGCGCTGCCAGACATATTCGCCGTTGATCCACGCCCAGCGGCCGGGCAGGACGACGAAGCCGACGTCGGCCCGAAGGTCATCGCGCTGCGGGGGCGGCGGCGGCTGATCGAGCGGCGGGTACTTCGGGATCTCGGCCCAGCCGCCCTCGATCCACTCCCAGTGATCGCCGCGGCGCTCCCAGCGCCCTTCGTTCCAGCGCTGCTGCGCGCGTGCGCGCTCCCAGTGGCCGGGCGTCCACTGCCAGTTGCCGTTCTGCCAGGCCCACTTGCCGCGCGCCCACACGAAGCCGGCGCGCTGCGCCGGGCGCTCGTCGCGCAGCGGCGGCGGGGCGACGTTGGGCTGGAGCGAGACCGTGACGCCGCCGTCGATCCAGTCACCGTCGACGAGCACCCACTCGTCGCCGCGGCGATCCCAGCGCGCGTCGCGCCAGCGCTTGCCGGTGCGCTCGCGCTCCCAGCGCCCGGGGATCCAGTCCCACTTGTGCTCGCGGCGCTGCCAGTCCCAGCGGCCCGAGACCCAGACGTAGCCGTCGCGGCGCGCTTCGTGGCGCTCCTCACGCGTCGGCGGCGGCGCATCGCGCGGGCCAGCTTCGATGACGATCGGCGGCGAACGGTCGCGTCGATCACTGCGGTCGGTTCGCGTCCCCTGCTGCGCAAACGCGCTCGGGGCGACGCCGAGCAGGGTCGCGGCCGCGAGCCCCGTCGTGACGAGTCGATGGAATCGGAAACGCATGGTTCCTCCTGAAACGGACGTGGCAAGGCCGGTCGGCCGGGACACGGACTCGACTCTACCGCCGATTATTCAGCCGAGCCTCCGTCAGCCCTGTCCGAACGCTGCGCACGGTGCCAGCGCGAGGCGCGGCTTGCGAAGATCCGGTATAGAGTCCGCGCCATGAAGTCGGCCCGGCTCCTCGTGTGTGTCCTGGTTGCATGCTCGCACCCGGCGGCGCCCGCGCCCCCCCAACCCGTGGCGCCCGCGCAGCCCAAGCGCGGCGCGGTCACGATCTCGATCGTCGGCACCAACGATCTGCACGGCGCGATCGATCGGCTGCCGCTGCTCGCCGGCTTCGTCGCCAACCTGCGCGCGGCGCGCGCGGCGGACGGCGGTGGCGTGGTGCTGCTCGACGGCGGCGACATGTTCCAGGGCACCCTCGAGTCCAACCTCGCCGAGGGCGCGGACGTCGTGAAGGCCTACAACCAGATCGGCTACACCGCCGCCGCGATCGGCAACCACGAGCTCGACTACGGCCCGGTCGGCCCCGCGGTGATCGCGCGATCGCCGGACGAGGACCCGCGCGGCGCGCTCAAGGCGCGCGCGAGCGAGGCGAAATTTCCGTTCGTGGTGTCCAACATCGTCGACACCGCGACCGGCGCGCGGATCGCGTGGCCCAACATGCCGGCGTCGACCGTGGTCGAGGTCGCCGGCGTCAAGATCGGCATCATCGGCGCGAGCACCGAGGCGACGCCGTTCACCACGATGCCGGCCAACTTCATCGGCCTCAAGATGGTGCCGACCGCGCCGGCGATCGCCGAGCAGGCGCAGGCGCTGCGCGCGCAGGGCGCCCAGGTGATCGTCGCGACGATGCACATCGGCTCGTCCTGCAAGCAGTTCGACAACCCCAACGATCTGTCGTCGTGCGAGCAGGACGAGGAGCTGTTCAAGCTGCTCGCCGACCTGCCCAAGGGCACGCTCGACGTGATCGTCGGCGGCCACACCCACGCCGGCATGGCGCACCGCATCGCCGACGTCGCGGTGATCGAGTCGTACTCGTCGGGCCGCGCGTTCGGCCGCGTCGATCTGCGGATCGCGCCCGACGGCCACGTCACCGGGGTCTCGATCGACAAGCCGCACCTGATGTGCGCGCTCGACAAGAACGGAAACCCGGTGGCGGTCGCCGACTGCGCGCCGGGCTCGTACGAGGGCAAGCCGGTGGTGCCCGACGCCGAGGTCCAGAAGATCGTCGACGTCGCGGTCGCGCGCGCGGCCGAGCGCCGCAAGGAGCTGCTCGGCGTCACCCTGACGGAGTCGGTCACGCGCGCGCACTCGGTCGAGTCGGCCGAGGGCAACTTGCTGTGCGATCTGATGCTCGCGGCGCGGCCCGAGGCGCAGGTCTCGGTGACCAACGGCGGTGGCCTGCGCGCCGATCTGCCGGCCGGGCCACTGACCTACGGGCAGCTCCACGCCGCCGTCCCGTTCGACAACCGGTTCGCGATCGTCGAGCTGACCGGCAAGGATCTGCGGCGGCTCGTGGTCGCCAACCTGACGCGTGGCGGCGGCATCCTGTCGTGGGGCGGGCTGACCGCGCGGGCGCGCTGCAAGGCCGAGCGGCTCGACGTCCAGATCTGGGTCGCCGGCAAGCCGCTGGTCGAGACCGCGCGCTACAAGCTGGCGACCAGCGACTTCCTGGCGTCGGGCGGCGACGGCATGATCGGCAAGCTCAAGCTGCCGGCGTCGGCCATCCACGTGACCGACGTGATCATCCGCGACGCGCTCGCCGACGTGCTGCGCGGCTACAAGTCGACCGCCAAGGCGACGATCGATCCGGCGAAGCTCACCGTGAAGGCCAAGCCGCGGCTCGACTACGAGGGCAAGCGCCCCGTCGTGTGCGGCCCGTCTGGCGCCAAGCACCCGAACCCCGAGGAAGCCGAATGACCGCCGCACCGCACTACGAGCCCGCCGGCTGGTCGCCGGGCAGCTGGACCAGCCGCCCCGCGCAGCAGCAGGTGACTTACGCCGATCAGGCCGCGCTGGCCCGCGTGATCGAGGAGATCGGCCGGCTGCCGCCGCTGGTCACGTCGTGGGAGATCGAGCGGCTGCGCGGCGAGCTGGCGCGCGCGGCGCGCGGCGAGGCGTTCGTCCTGCAAGGCGGCGACTGCGCCGAGAGCTTCGACGACTGCCGATCCGAGCCGATCGCCGCCAAGCTCAAGATCCTGCTCCAGATGTCGCTCGTGCTGGTGCACGGCACGCGCAAGCCCGTGGTCCGGATCGGGCGGATCGCCGGCCAGTACGCCAAGCCGCGCTCGGCCGACCACGAGACGCGCGGCGAGATCACGCTGCCGGCCTACCGCGGCGACATCATCAATCGCGACGCCTTCACGTCCGCCGATCGCGAGCCCGATCCGACGCTGCTGCTGCGCGCCTACGAGCGCTCCGGGCTCACGCTCAACTTCATCCGCGCGCTGCTCGAGGGCGGCTTCGCCGATCTCCACCACCCCGAGTACTGGGACATGTCGTTCGCCAACGGCACGCCGAACGCGGCGCAGTACCAGCGCATCGTCGACGCGATCCGCGAGTCGCTCGACTTCGTCGCGGCGATCACCGGGGTCGAGAGCGAGGTGCTGCGGCGGGTCGACATGTTCACCAGCCACGAGGCGCTCGCGCTGCCCTACGAGCAGGCCCAGACCCGCCAGGTGCCGCGCCGCCCGGGGTACTACAACCTGTCGACACACTTTCCGTGGATCGGCATGCGGACCGCGCAGCTCGACGGCGCGCACGTCGAGTTCTTCCGCGGCGTGCAGAACCCGCTGGGCATCAAGATCGGTCCGGCGATGACCACCGACTGGCTGCTCGGCCTGCTCGACGCGCTCGATCCTGGGCCTGGGCCCGAGCAGCGGCCGGGCCGGATCACGCTGATCCACCGGATGGGCGCGAGCAACGTGGCGAGCAAGCTGCCGCCGCTGGTCGAGGCCGTGCGCAAGGCGGGCCGCACCGTGCTGTGGATCTGCGATCCGATGCACGGCAACACCGAGACCACCGCGGGCGGCATCAAGACCCGGCCGTTCGACAAGATCGTCGACGAGCTCGAGCAGAGCTTCGTGCTGCACACCGAGCTGGGCTCGCGGCTCGGCGGCGTGCACATCGAGCTCACGGGCGAGAACGTCACCGAGTGCACCGGCGGCGCGCGTGGCCTGACCGACGTCGACCTCGAGCGCGCGTACAAGAGCCGCGTCGATCCGCGGCTCAACTACGAGCAGGCGCTCGAGTGCGCGATGCGGATCGCGCGCCACCTGCGCGGCGGCAAGTGACCTCGGACGCGCCGCCCGCGGCGGGGGAGGCCGACCCGCTGCTCGCGCGCGTGTGGGCGGTCCTGCAGCGCTGGGCGGTGCCGGTGATGATGGCGCTGGCGTACGCGCTGCTCGCGGCGACCTCGGACACCGGGATCGCGGGCAAGGCGTGGATGGCGGTCGGCTTCGCGTTCGTGATGGTGGTGTGGTTCGTGCTCCGCGCGCTGACCGAGACCGCGGCGCTGGCCCGCGCGCTGGGTGTCGGCGACGTGGCGCGCCTGCGCGAGCTCGCCGATCGCTACCTGCCGCGCAAGCGCCGCGCCGCCGATCGCGCGCCGTTCCTCGTCGGCCAGGCGCTCGCCGAGCTGCTGCGCGGCGAGCCCGCCGCGGCGCTCGCGGCGCTCGAGCTGGCGGCGCCGGGTGACGACCTCGCGCCGCTCGCGGCCGCGGTCCGGATCGCGGCGCTGGTCGAGCTCGGCCGGCCGGCGGCTGAGGCGCGGGCGGCGCTCGTCGCGGCGCCGCGCGCACCGGCGCTGCGCGGGCTCGCCGAGGGCATGATCGCGTGGCGCGACGACCAGCTCGACGCCGCCGCCGCGCGCTTCACCCAGGTCATCGACGACATCCGCGCCGGCAGCGTGACCCGCGCGATCGCGCATCGCTACCTGGCGCGGATCGCCGAGGCCCGGCACGAGCCGACCGCCGCCCAGCATCGCCGCGCCGCCGCCGCGCTGGCGACCCCGGAAGCGACCTGGCTCCAGGCGTGACGGCGTCGCGGCCGCGGCGGTGGTGATGCAACCCAGTCTCGGCGAGATGCGTTTCGCGACATTCACTTACCGGCATGCGACGCCTGAGGCCGGATCGCTCACCGTGCATCGTTTTGCGGCTGGGCATCAGCCACGGGATCGGCTCGATGCTGCGACTAGTATCCGTTGCCGCCGCGACACGCCGGGTGCGCCGACGATCCCCGTCGCCGTGCCTCTCCCAGTTCGATCGTGGCCCCGTCGCGGCGGCATTTTCGTCGAGCCGGCGCCGCGTGCGTCGATCCGCTCGCAGGCCGATCAGAAGCGGCCGAGCGCGACGACGCCGACCTGATCGCCGGCGATGCTCGGCACGACGCTGACCGCGCGGTTCGATTCGCGCGCCTCGGCCGACGGCGACCAGATCCAGAGCAGCGCGCCGACCACGGCGATCGACGCGCCGGTGATGCCGACGACCGTGCCGACGCTGCCGAGCGACCGCGCGCGATCGGTCTTTCTTCTGCCGTCGGGGTTGCAGCGATCGCCGAGGTCGTCGTCGTGCGTGCACAGCTTGTCCTTGAACGGCTGGTCGAACTGGCTGTTGGCGTAGAACCCGATGCCGATGCCGGTGCCGAGCGCGGCGACGCCGGCGATCGTGACGATCTGGCCGATCCGTCGGCGCGAGCTGCGCACCGTGACCGACCGGGCGAGCGCCGGGATCACGACCGCCTGGTGCGAGGCGCGCTCGACGACGAGCGTGGTGCGGTAGGGCAGCCGCGCGGGCGCGCTGACGACGAGGACGCGCTCGCCAGGATCGACCGCGACGTTGCCGAGATCGCCGAGCGCGATCACGCGATCGTCGATCAGGATCTTGGTGTCGGGCAGCGGCTGGGTCAGCGAGATCGCGAGGTGCGGCACGGCGGGCTCGAGCGCCGCGATGTGGTCCTCGGCGGCGCGCTGATGCTCGATGAGGCCTTGCTCCTTCGAGCGATCGCGGGCCTCGGCGAACTTGGCGACCGCGGAGGCGACGCGCCCGAGCTTCTCGTCGCACAGCGCGACGTTGAGCAGCGTGCCGATCGCCGCCGGGTTCTCGCGCAGCGACTGGCTGAACTTGTCGCAGGCCTGCAGCAGGTTCGACGCCATGAGCGCCTTGCCCTCGGCGAACAGCTGGTCGGCCTTCTCGATCTTGGGGTCAGACACGGGCGCCCCGGCGTCGGCGCCGGGCCGAGCGTCGCCGGTGGGATCGGGCGTGGCGTTCGGCTTGGCGTCGCGCTTGGCCGGTCGGGGCGACTTGCTGTCGGCGTCGGCCCGGCCGAGCGCGGCCGAGGCGACGAGCAGCACGAGCGCGAGATCGATCAGGCGGCGCAGCTGCATCGCGGCGATCCTATCTGTTCTCGCGGCCGGCGGTGGGCGCGGTGGTCGCCTCCGGGCACGGCGTCCTCCGCCTCGCGTGCGACTCGTCGAACACGCCGGGATGATCGCACGGCGTCTTGTCCGCGGCCGGATCGCGCGGCGGAGGCGTCACCCGCGTCGGTCGGGGCCGGGCGGGGCGCGTCGCCGGCCTCACCGGATCTGCCGCCGGCGCCAGCGCTTCCTGCGTCGGGACGGGCGCGTTGGCGCTGCCGGTCGCCGGGGGCGCGACCACGACGGCCGGAATCGTCGCAGGGACGACGGGCGGCTCGACGGCAACCGGCTTGGCCGGCGCGATCGCGCGCGACTGCGTGTCCGGATCGTCTCCCATGCCGCGGGTCAGCGAGATCACGACACCGAGGGCGGTCGCCGCGAGCGCCGCCGCGACGACGACCCACATGTTGCGGCGCTTCGGCCGCGCGACCGCGTAGGTCCTGGACAGCGACCCCGGATTGTCCTCGGTCGCCTCGCCTCGCTGCGCGATCGGCGCGGGCGCGGCGAACGGCGAGGGCGCTGGCGCGCCAAACGCAGGTGCAGGCGCAGCGGCGAACGGCGACGGCGGCAGCACGACGATCCCCGGGTTCGACAACCCGGCGGCGAGATCGGCCCGCCGATCGACGCTGTGCAGCTCGCGGATCCCGCCGCTGCCGTCGGTGGTGTGGCTGCGCCGCAGGGTGCGCGCCATGCGCTCGACGAGCACCTGCGCCTGGTGCGGGTCCTGCGAGAACACGACGAGATCGCGGCCGAGCTCGGCCATCGAGGCGTAGCGCTGCTCCGGCATCTTCTCGAGGCAGCGCAGCACGACCTGTTGCAGCGCGGGCGGCGCGTTGCGCATCGCGCCCGGCGCCTCGGTCGCGACCTTGACGCACATCTCGGAGAAGCTCTCGGCCTCGAACGGCCGGCGGCCCTCGAGCGCCTCGTACAGCACGGTGCCGAGCGACCAGATGTCCGTGCGCGCGTCGACCAGGCGGGCCGAGCGCGTCTGCTCCGGCGACATGTACGCCGGCGTACCGAGCAGCGACTGCGTCTGCGTCAGCTGCATCGGGCTCGTGGTCTGCGTCTTCGAGATCCCGAAGTCGAGGACCTTCACGAGCGCGCTGCCGTCGGGGCGCCAGGTCACGAACAGGTTGGCCGGCTTGACGTCGCGGTGGATGATGCCGATCGAGTGCGCCTCGGCGAGCGCCTCGGCCGCCTGCAGCGTCAGCTCGACCGCCCACGGCACCGCGAGGCAGCCGCGCTCCTCGAGCAGGTCGCACAGGTCGTGGCCCTCGAGGTACTCCATCACCATGTACGGCACGTTGCTCGCCGACCGGCCGACGTCGGTCACCCGCGCGACGTACTCGCTGCGCAGCTTCGACGCCGCCTGCGCCTCGCGCATGAAGCGCTCGACCGCATCCGCGTCGCCCAGCACATCGCGCCGCAGCATCTTGATGGCGACCCGCTCGTTCAGCGCCAGGTGCGTGCACAGCGCGACGATCCCCATGCCGCCGTGCCCGAGGATCGAGTCCACGCGGTACTTGTCGAGGAAGATCTCACCAATGTGGACCCCCGCGTCGATCATTCTCGGAGTCGCCGCCACCACGGTCAGCCTAGCTCGTACCGCGCTCCCGCTCAACCGCCAGCATGGGGCAGGGTGCTGCACGTCGCCTCCGTCACGCTCGGCGCGGCCCAGCGGACCCCAGGCGGTCCAGCGCGGCCTCGCCGCCGCCGACACGCGCGCACGACGACGATCAGGAAGCGCTCACCCGAAGCGGGATCACGTCCCCGTCGGACGGCGGCGCTCGGGTCCGTGAATTCGTTCAGTGTACCGGGCGGGGATCGACGAGCGGCCGGATCTGGTACGTCGCCGGCTGACCCGCACTGAGCACGACCTTCTTCGACGCCGGCAAGAACCCCGGCTTGGTCGCGACGACCTGATGCTCGCCGGGAAGCACGTAGCGGTCCACCACGCCGGGCCCCCTGAACACGAGCTCGCCGTCGAGCATCACCTCTTCGTCCGGCTCCGGGCAGTCGAGTGTCAAGCGCACCAGCCGCGTCTCGAGCAGCCTGCGATACCGCAGTGCCTGAGCAAGGGCGTCCCCGCCCAGCGCCGACGCGCCGTAGGCGAGGCTGCGTTCCAGGTTGTCGCGGGCGTCGGCCGGTTGATCGAGCTCGATCTGACAGATCGCCATGTTGAAACGAATCGCCGGGTGATCCCAGTGCCGGATGGCTTGCTTGTACCTGGCGAGTGCCTGCGCATAGTGCGCCTGGATGAATTCTTGATTTCCCGATCTGTAGATCTCGAGGGCGACCGCCTGCTCCGCGGCGGAAACCCCCGCCGCCCAGGGCCGGGGCTCCGGGTGCGCGGTGTCGCTGCTCGGCGCCGCGGTCGGTGCCGCGGGCGCGGTCCTCGTCGCGGCGCGCTTCGGCGCTCGCGCCTTGATCGCGTTGCTGAATCGCCAGCGCGTTCTCGCTGTCTCGCACTTGGTCACGGCACCCGAGCCAACCGACGCGGCGATCTGATAGACGATCCCGATACCGAGGGAGACAGCGCCGGCCAGGACACCGTCGCTGTCCCGGTTCGCCGAGATGAGTCCCGTGCCAACCGCCAGGAACGACGCGCCGACGACGCGATCGAGCACGACCGTGCTGCCGTCGCAGCGCGGCTCGTAGCTCCCATCCCACTTCGGATCGAGCCCTTGCAACCCGAACGAGCACGCGCTCAGCAACCATGCCGCCGCGATCAACCACGCGTAGCAACCACTCCGCGGCCCCGAGCAGGCCCGGTCAACGGCGCGTGCGGGTATCGCCATCGCGACCTCAGTACTGTTCGCCACAGACATCGGCGGACGCCGGCAGTTGCTTGTTTCGCGCCTCGCAAGTCGCCGAGGTCTCGAAGCAGTGGAGCTTTCCGTTGTTCGCGAAGCACCAGGCAGTCTGTGCCGGGGTACACGCCGCGAGGTTCGACTTGCTGAGGGCGTTTCGCACGCGCTCGCACGCGCTCTGCTCGCGTTCGCAGAGATTCAGACTCGCCCGCCCGGTCGGTGACCGGGTGCAGAAGAAGCCGCGCGGGCCCGCGGACCGGGCCGCCACTCGCTCGTTCGCCTCGGCCGGTGGCTCCGCGGCGAGCCCCTTCGGCTGCGACATCTGCTCCACGATCCACCGCCCCTCGCTCCCGGTCTGGCGTCGGAACGCGTCGCGTACCTCGGCGACCGGAGGCCTGACCTCGACCTGCGCCACACCGTCGTCGGATGCCTCGTCGAGCATCGCCACGATCCCCCCGATGATGATCGCAGGCTTGAACCCGCCCGCGTTTTCCCAGGTGATCGCCACATCACCAAAGTCGGTCACCACGCCGGCGCCCCGCGCGAAGAAATGGGCGGCGCGGATCCGGATGTGCTGGGTGCTCGTGTCCGAGCACTCCAGGCGATTGAGCGACGTCCAGCCCTTGCCCACGCGGAACAGCACGACGCCGCCGGCCGACAGCTTGAACCTGCGCTGCTCGAACGTCACGGAGCAATGCTCGGTATAGATGTTGCCGTTGTAGATGATCGTCAGCCGGCCCGCGATCGCCGCTTGATCCGGGCCGACGTTCGCCATGCGGAACTCCGTCGATTTCGGGACGCATCCCGCGGCAACGAGCGCAATTGCGAGGACAGCGCGGCGCGGCCCGTTCGATCGTCGGGGCTGATGTGCATCAGCGTCCGCGGACGGAAGCGCGTCGCCCGACGCAACGCCACGATCGATCCCCAGCTCGTTGTCGACCCGACGAGCCGCAGCTTGAACCTTGTGCCATTCCATGCCCGCTAGGCGTAAGCCGCCGCCCAAACCTCCCATCCGTCGTTCACATTCAGTCACCGTAGGGCGCCGTGGCATCTGGCGAAGCTGCTTGACCCTGGAATCCATTCCAGGGTGCATGCTGAACGATGCATGCCGGTCCCGCGTTCGTGTCTTCGCATTGGCGAGCTTGCTCGGCTCACGAGCCTCAGCCCTGACACGCTCCGTCACTACGAGCGCCTCGGGCTGTTATCGGCGGCTCGCAGCCCGGGGCAGTTTCGCGAGTACGGTCGCGACGCCGTCCAGCGCGTACGGGTGATCCAGGCGGCGCTCGCCATCGGCCTCACGCTCGCCGAGCTATCCGGCCTGCTCGCCGAGCGCGCCACCGGTCGCCCGCCGTGCCGGCGAGCCCGCGCGCTCGCGGCCGCCAAGCTCGACGCGCTGACGAAGCGGATCGAAGAGCTGTCGCAACTGCGGCAGCACCTCGCCCGAACCCTCGACGTCTGGGACGCGCACCTCGCGGGCACGCCTGCGGGTGTTCCGGCGCGGCTCCTGGATTCGCTGGCGCACGGCCCGAGCGTACAAGCCTCGACGACGCGAGGCGGCCCGGCCTGGGAATCGACATCACCACGAGGACGACGACGATGAGCCGCACGAAGAGCATGCTTCTTGTCGCGCTGTGCAGCTGTTCCGCGGCGCCGGGCACGCCGAGCGCGGCCAAGCGACCGGCGCCGGAGCTGAAGGTCTGGGGCAGCCTGCGCGAGCTGATGCACGAGGGACGCACGGAGTCTCGTGTCGCGATCGCGTCGGTCATCGCCACGCCGCACGTGTACGCGGTCGGCGCGGTCGCCGGCATGCGCGGCGAGATCACGGTCGTCGATAGCACCGCGTGGCTGGCGCTCGGTGATCGAGCGGCCGGGCGCGCCGCGGTGGGGGCTGCCGACGAAGGCGCCGCGCTGCTCGTGGCATCCTCGGTCGCCAGCTGGTCGCGCGCGCCGATCGGCGAAGACATCCCGTTCGCAGACCTCGACCAGCGGATCGAGTCCCTGGCGCGCGCCGCCGGCATCGACGTGGACCAGGCGTTCCCGTTCCTCATCGAGGGCGAGCTCACCGACGTGCAATGGCACGTGCTCAAGGGACCGCCGAGCAGCCCGGCCACGCCGCACGATCACGCCGACAACGCGGTCCGCGGCGAGCAGGCAACGATGACCGGCACCCTGGTGGGCTTCTTCTCCAGGCACCATCAAGGCGTCTTCACGCACATGGGCCGGAACGTTCACGCACACGTCGTGAGCCCCACGGCGGCGATCGCAGCACACGCGGACCAGGTCTCGGTCCGCGCGTCGAGCATCCTCGCGCTGCCGCGATGACAATGCTGGACGCAGGCGTGCGTGCGTCGCCCGCGGCCCGCGTCCTCAGTGCTGGATCTGATGGATCTTGAGGATGTTGGTCTGCATGCCGCTGCCGACGGGCACGGCCATCGTGATCAGGATGTGCTCGCCGGGCAGGGCGAGGTTGCGCTCGATCATCGTGGCCTCGACGCGATCGATCAGCTCCTCGGTCGTGGCCGCGGGGGAGATCAGGACGGGGGTCACGCCCCAGATCAGGGCGAGGCGGCGGAAGCTGACGTCGTTGGTGGTCAGGCAGACGATGTTGGAGTCGGGGCGGTACTCCGAGACCAGGCGAGCGGCGCCGCCGGACTCCGAGACCGCGACGATGGTCTTGAGCTTCATCGCGCGCGCGGCGGTCATCGCGGCGTGGGCGATCGCGTTGGCGGGGACCGCGAGCTGCAGGTCGGGGACCTCGACGTTGGCGCGGTAGTACGCGCTGTGCTCGATCTCGTCGATGATGCGCGCCATCGTCTTGACCGCCTCGACGGGGTACTGGCCCGAGGCGGTCTCGCCCGATAGCATCAGCGCGTCGGTCGCGTCGAGCACGGCGTTGGCGACGTCGGAGGCCTCGGCGCGGGTCGGCCGCGGCTGGGTGATCATCGACTCGAGCATCTGGGTCGCGGTGATCACGATCTTGCCGCGCTTGTTGGTCTCCTCGATGATCCGCTTCTGCCACAGCGGGACCTTCTCGGGGCCGAGCTCGACGCCGAGATCGCCGCGCGCGACCATGATGCCGTCGGACGCGTCGATGATGTCGCCCAGCCGCTCGAGCGCCTGCGGCTTCTCGATCTTCGAGATCACCGGGATCGAGACGCCGTCGACCGTGAGCAGGCGCTTGGCCTCGAGGACATCTTCGGCGCGGCGCACGAACGACAGCGCGACGTAGTCGACGCCGTAGCGCAGCGCGAAGCCGATGTCGGTGCGATCCTTCTCGGACAGCGCCGGCGCCGAGACGTCCACGCCGGGCAGGTTGATGCCCTTGTTGTTCTTCAGGATCCCGCCGGTGACCACGACCGTGCGGACCTCGCGATCGACCACCGCGGTCACCGCGAGGCTCAGGTAGCCGTCGTCGAGCAGGATGTGGTCGCCGGCTTTGACGTCGCGCGGCAAGCCCTGGTACGTCGTCGAGACGCGCTTCTCGTCACCGACGATGTTCTCGGTGGTGATCGTGAGCTCGGCGCCGGTCCGCAGCTCGATCTGGCCGTTGACGATCTTGCCGACGCGGATCTTGGGGCCCTGGAGATCGAGCAGCGCCGCGATCGCCTTGCCTCGCTTGTCGGCCTCCGACCGGACGATCTGCAACATCCGCGCATGATCGTCGTGACTTCCGTGAGAAAAGTTGAGCCGGGCGACGCTCATCCCGGCGTCGATCAGCTCGCCGATCTTCTCCGGTGTCGACGACGCGGGCCCGAGCGTGCAAACGATCTTCGCGCGTGGCATGACGCCGCGCAGTAGAGCACATCTTCACCAGCGAGCCGCGCTTACGCCTTGCTGAAATCCGAGCACGTACGTTATGACGCCGTCCGATGCAGCGACTGATGCTCGTGGTAGCGGCCGTGCTGGCCCTGGGAGGTTGCACCGTCCAGCAGCCCCAACCCGACCTCGAGGGGCAGGACATCCGCCTCACGGTGATCCACACCTCGGACATCCACTCGCGGCTGTTCCCCTACAACTTCATCCCCAACACCTTCGACCAGGACTTCGGCCTCCTGCCCGCGAATGCCCCGTTCGGCGGCATCGCGCGGATCTCCACGCTGGTCCAGCAGATCCGCGCGACCTCCAACCGCTCGCTGTGGCTCGACTCCGGAGACTGCTTCCAGGGCGCGCCGGTGTTCAACGAGTTCAAGGGTGAGGCCGAGCTACGCGCACTGACCGTCGCCGGCCTCGAGGGCGCGGTGCTCGGCAATCACGAGTTCGACCTCGGCGCCAAGAACCTGTTCGACAAGCTCGATAACTGGGCCGGCTACCCCGTGCTCGCCGGCAACTACGCGTGGGACGACCCGCCGCCCAACGCGATCAACGCCGACGGCCGGTCGCTGCGCAACGTCGTCAAGCCGTACCAGGTCTACAACGTCAAGGGCCTCAAGATCGGCGTGATCGGCATGGGCAACACCAGCACGATCACCTCGATCTACGAGGGCGGCAACTCGCTCGGCTTCCGGCCGCTCGCCGATGACGTCGCGCTCGATCGCTGGGTCCGCCTGCTGCGCCCGCAGGTCGATCTGATCATCGTGGTCAGCCACCTCGGCCTCGACGAGGACGAGAACCTGTCGGCCGCCGACGTCTCCGATCCCAACGCCGCGCTGCCGCTGCAGGGCGTCGACCTCGTGCTCGGCGGCCACCTCCACATCGTCACCAACCCGCCCAAGGTCGTGCCCAACGACACCGAGGGCCACAATACCGTCGTCGTGCACTCGGGCGCGTTCGCCAAGTACGTCGGCCGGCTCGACCTCGTGGTCCACGTCGGCTCGGACAACGGCGATCCGGAGAAGCGCAGCCGGATCACGTCGTTCAACTACGTCAACAAGCCGGTCGACAAGACGATCAACGACGATCCCAAGATCTCCGCGCTGATGTGGCCGTACTCGGTCCAGATCAACCAGGACATCAACCTCAACGGCACGTTCTCGTACGTCCAGCCGGATGGCAAGAACAGCGAAACCAAGATCCTGCGCAACGACACGTCGGGCGGCGACTCGCAGCTCGGCAACCTCGTCGCGCGCTCGATGCAGCTGCAGGACGGCGTCGAGGCCGAGTTCGCGATCACCAACTCGCTGGGCATCCGCGCCGACTTCGAGCGCGCCGGGCTGACCATCGAGCAGATGTTCAACGTGTTCCCGTTCGAGAACACCATCACCGTGATGTACCTGTCGGGCGTCGAGATCCAGGAGACGCTCGACTTCGTGGCGCGGCGCTCGTCGGAGCGCGGCTGCCGGACCCAGGCCCAGGTCTCGGGCATCGCGTTCGACATGGTGTGTCACGGCACCTGCCCGACCGGCGCCCAGGCTTGCGCCAAGAACATCTACATCGGCGACAACTGCCGCAAGGACGGCGACGCGGAGGGCGAGATCGATCCGGCCAAGTGCGCGCCGCTGCTGTCGACCGGCCTGTACCGCGTCGCGGTCAACGACTACATCGCCGCCGGCGGCTCGGGCTTCGAGGTCCTCAAGCGCAACAGCTCCAAGCAGGACACGGGTGTCTCGCTGCGCGACAGCCTGCGCGTCTACCTCAACCGCCAGACCAAGTGCACGACGCAGATCGACGAGAAGGACACCAACCAGCCGCAGCGCCTGGTGACCGAACGCTACGGCGCGATCTCGTGCCTCGACGAGAAGATCGAAGCGCACGACGGTCGGATCCGGCCGGTGTTCGAGTGATTGCCAACCCTACCGTGAGGACTCCGATGATCCGCATGGCCTGTACCTTCGCCGCCGCCGGGCTCGCGCTCGCCGGCTGCGTCGATCACGAAGCAGGCGTCACCGGGACGCAGTCGATCCGCGTCGAGCTGGTGTCGCCGGCCGATCCGGGCGCGATCGATCGCCGGCTGTCCGACGGCGAGCAGTCGGCGACGGTCAACCTGACGGCGTACGACGCCCAGGGCGAGATCGACACGACGTTCGAGCGCGACGTCGACATCTACGTGCAGTTCCTCGGCACGCTGTCGCCGGTGTTCGACCCGACCTACGGCAAGAACGTCGCGCCGCTGATCTCGACGCGGATGACCGGCGGCACGGCGATGGGCGTCGTCGTGCCCCTGCCGCTGCTGTTCGGCCAGACCACGCTGTGGGTCGACGACGGCCGCGATCCGGCCTCGACCTACGCGACCGGCGCGTCGTTGCCGCTGTGGTTTCGCGAGCCCTACATCGCCGACATCCAGAAGCCGAGCAGCGAGACCCTGCCCGACGCGCTGGAAGTTTCGCCGCTGCAGAACAAGCAGATCGCGATCCGGACGTCGCGCTACGGCTCGCTCGGCCGGTTCGTCGTGACCAGCGTGTTCGCGCAGGGCTACACCGTGTCCGACACCAAGTGCGCTGACGACAACGGCACGCCGCCGTGCGTCGCCGATGCCTACGACCACATCGAGGTGTTCTCGTTCTCGGCGCCGCGCGGCGACAACGGCCGCTTGCTCGAGGCGGGCCAGATGATCGACGGGTTCGCCGGCGGGATCTCGGAGTTCAACGGCCTGACCGAGATCAGCTTCCCGGTGACGTACGGCGGCAGCGACGAGATCAACCCGGCGCGCATCCCGGGCGCGGTCAAGTTCGAGACCACCTGGTTCAACTCGTTGAGCGACCCGGCCGGCCGGATCAACTTCGAGAAGAACGAGGCGGCGGCGATCGAGGTCACCAACGGCTCGGTGTGCCCGCTCAACAACAACGACATGGAGCGCAGCCAGTGGAGGCTGGATCCCACCGGGACCGGCGCCTGCGGCAACAACGTGATCACGGTGGTCACCGCTGGCGTGATCAGTGGCTTCGACCCCGCGACCCGGAGCGGCCAGGTGCTGCCCCGCGTGGTCGGCGTGCTGCGCCCGGTCGAGATCGGGAACTTCAACGTGTGGATCATCTTCCCCCGGTCTGCGGCCGATCTGACGCTGCCACCGCAATAGGAGCCTGCGTGCGTAGAATGATGCGTGGACTGACGCGAGTTGTTGTCGCCGCGGCCCTGGCCGTGCCCACCATGGCCTCGGCCCAGCCGGCTCAGCCGGCCGATCCGCCGGTTGCGCCGGAAGGCGTTCCCGGCACCGCCCCGGGTGCGACCGCCCCGGCGCCGTCGCTGCCTGCCAACCCGCCGCCCGCGGTCCCGCAGATCGACGAGGCGCGGGTCCGCGAGCTGGTCGATCGCGAGCTCGCGCGCATCCTGACCGAGCGCGCCGCGAAAGAAGCCGCCGAGCGCGCGGCCAGCGACGCTCAGAAGGACGCGTCCCCCTCGAGCGATCGCGGCGACGTCAAAGGCGGAAGCGGGTTCATGGACACCCGCCTCGCCTTCACGATCACCAACGAGAACATGCTGGTGAAGCCGGGCGAGACCATCCCCAGTGCGCCGGGCTGGCGGTTCGGCACGCCGAACTCGCTGGGCGTCCTGTTCTTCGACAACTACGACACCCGCTACTCCGGCTTCGAGACGCTGTCGCACGCGACGATGTATCGCGAGTACAGCCGCGGCCACCTCCAGGCCGAGGCGGCGTTCGTCATCCGGATCAACGAGCTGTCCGAGAACAACATCGGCCTGTCGGACGACGGCACGTACCTGACGATCTCGCACTGGAAGGACCCGGACCACAAGGACCCGACGCGGATCAGCCTGACCGCGTTCCCGGTGTCGGCGGACCGCTTCCGGCTCGGCTACTCGTACCGCCTGTCGTGGGGCGGTAACCAGGAGTACAAGCGGGCCAAGTCGTCGATCCCCGGCATGAAGCTGCAGTACGACGGCCCGAACATGTACGCGTTCGTCGGCGCCAAGAGCGCGCTGGTGGTCGACCCGGGCGACGGCGAGCAGAAGGCGGCGCTCGCGGTGCTCGCCGGCGCGGGCGTCGACCCGACGCCGCTCCTGCGCTTCGAGGTCAACGGCGGCTACTTCGACCGCGGCTACAACGAGCTGCAGGACGTCCAGAACGAGAAGGTCAAGCTGTTCGGCGCGTCGGCCCAGGCCTCGATCCACAAGGGCATGCCGCTGCGGTCATCGGTGGACTACCGGCTCTACAAGTTCAACAACGAGTCGGTCACCGGCCTGTTCGCGCCGGAGAAGTACCCCGGCGGTCTCGCATGGCTTGCACAAGCGGAGTTCACCGTCCTGGGCCAGACGCTCAAGGCGCCGGAGGACACCGGCGCGACGGTCAACCAGTTCGGCAAGGCCGGCGACCTCAACGTTCGCGTGAAGCTCGACCGCTATCGGCTGCGGCTCGACCTCAGCTACCGCGACCTCGCGTTCATCCTGCACTCGCAGCCGAGCCTCCCGCCGTACGAAGACTTCCCATCGGCGTACTCGACGTCGTCCGACTTCTTCGCGGCGATCGGCGCCGATCGGAACTGGGATGACTGGTTGACGGTTGGCCTGATCGCCGGTGTGGAGAAACCTGCGACCCTGACGTCCCCCAAGGGGATTCCGGGCGGCGAGACCGAGGGGATGGGCACGTCGACCGCCGTCATCCGGAACAACAATATCGACACGCTGATCACGATCCTGCCAGCCGGCGAGAAGGCGGTCCCGCAGTTCGCCCTCAAGGGCACCGTGAAGGTCGATTTCGCGAAGATTTTCTCGGCCTTGGTCGAGGTGTTCTACAGCTACGACGGCAACCAGTCGCGCTACCGCCGCGCCTGCGACGACCCCGACCAGTGCGCGTTCGAGTACGAGTTTGGCTCGTTCAACCAGCTCGGTCTGAACGCGACGCTACAAGCCCGATTCTGAGTCGCGCTCCGGACGAGAATCCACGTCACGAGACAGTGAGTTTCACGGCCCGGTCGCTCTGGCGTTCGAGAGATCGAGGCTAGACTCCTCAAGCCCAAGCGGAAGTTGTCGCGGGGCTGTGTATGACGAACGCGATCGGATGCGAAGCCAGCGGTGACGATGACCAGGATCGATCCGGTCGCAGCATCGCCGGTGATCCGCTTCCACGCTCCGGTGTCCTGCACACCATCGCTGCGGTGATTCGATCCGGGGCGACGCTGGTCGTCGACGTTCTGCATCGCGTCGGCGATGGCCTCGCCGATCGATTCGCCAAAGGTATCCGCGTCCTTGCACCGCTGGTGCTCGGCGTGGCGTGCCAGTCGTCGAACGACGTCGCCAGCGTGGCGCCGCCGGTGCATGAGGTCGCGCCGCCGCCGGCGCCGGCGCCCAAGCAGACCGGGCCCCGCCAGCTCGGCCAGTTCAGCATCACCTTCTACTATGTGATCGGGGAGGACGAGGTCCCGTCCAAGAAGAAGCCGGTCCAGCTCGCGGCCAACGAGAACCGCCACCCGGCCGACCGAACGGACGATCGCGACGTCGATGACGGCGATGACGTCGATGACGGCGAGACCGAGCTCGCGGCGATCACGCCGGACCTGGTGACCCTCTACTCGGGTGGCGGCCGGTGCGAACCGATCGCCGAGGTCTCCAAGGAGTTCGCCGCGCAGCTGGCGCTGCAAGGTACGGGCAAGCTGCACGACGGCCGGGTGGTCAACATCTTCGGCGCGTGTAACTGCCATCGCAGTCCGTGCTTCAAGGTCACCCAGGCGAAGTGGGGGACGTCGGGCAGCGGCCGGCCGCTGCAGCCGTTCCGCACCATCGCGGTCGATCCCAAGGTCGTGAAGCTCGGATCGGTGCTCTACATGCCGCTGCTCGAAGGCCGCACGATGCCGGGCCGCGCGCCGTGGGGCGGCTACGTCCACGATGGCTGCGTGGTGGCGGATGACACGGGCGGCCATATCGCCGGCAACCGGATCGATCTGTTCGTCGGGCGCAAGGCGTACTTCCTGGGCCTCTCGGGCAGCGGCGGCAGCCACGCCTGGGCACGCCACGTGCCGGTGTTCGATGGCACCGGCATCTGCGAGCGGAAGGGCCGCGTCGTCGGCCGCAAGTCCGGGTCGATCTAGAGGCGTCGCGTCGCGCGGCCTTCCGGGTGACCCTACTTGGACTGAGGCGCGGTCAGCGGAAGCAACGCCGAGGCCACGATGTGGCGATCAGGTCCATGCGCGAACGCGACCGCGCCACCGGCCCGCCACTTGGGATCGAGCTTGATCGTGGTGGAGGCCTGCGTGCCGGCCGCCGCGACGCGCTCGAAGCGGCGGACCACGCGATCGCCGCGCAGCGTCTCGCCCGAGTTCTCGCCGCGGGTGACCTGGGTCGGGGCGCCGTCTTCCCACACCGCGACCCAGACCTCGGCGCCGCGCGGCGCGGTCGCGGTGACCGTGACCGCGTTCGGTGTCCAGGCCGCGCTGGCCGCGAGCAGGGCCGGGCGCGGCGC
>Ga0307513_10002596_pt1 | contig 24962 bp, 17 predicted proteins | sample 15_EM_MG_FD_202174 | JGI IMG/M metagenome (GOLD analysis project Ga0307513, IMG submission 202174) | Populus trichocarpa ectomycorrhiza microbial communities from riparian zone in the Pacific Northwest, United States - 15_EM | ecosystem: Host-associated > Plants > Roots > Unclassified | place...
AATCACTTTATTAGCACTATCACGGATCGTGAAGGTGCCGAATTACTTATATGGTCCAGTGTTGAGGTACATCGGTTGCCATGCATGCTACCTGGCCCCGGTCACGTAATTCTGACCCCGGTGGATACTCGAGTACCAAGGTTGTGGTTGCGCCACAACCTTGGCTCGAGTACCCTTTCCTTGCTAGGTCCTTGCGGGAACTAATACCGTACCGTAAAAACTTTTACGATTCGCCATCTCAGGAAGAGGTGGGAGAGTCTCGGTTAGGTCGCAAATCTCGGGGTTCAGAGACAAAGTTTCTTGAGATGGATTAGTACTTTCCTAACATGGTATAGCCTGAGTGCTTTGGCCTTGTTTGATCTTCTCAGCTTTCCAAACTAAACCTATCTTGGGCTAATGACTCGGTCTCCAGGAATCCTCAGATGGCGAATCGTAAAAGTTTTTACGGTACTCGAGTAACTTACTCGAGGAGTACTGTGATTCCCCCCGCCGGATAAACAAAACCATCGCTTAGAGAAGGAACACAATGCGGGCATGAAATAACCATTTATAGAGTGAGAAGTGTTCGTGGAGTGGAATTTCTCCTTGCTTGCGAAATGCCCCCCCTCAAGCTTGCATAATCTCCGCCAAAGCCAATCTCCATCTCACGAGGGCCTCTGCCGAGTGGCCCTATGAACTGAGGTGGAAGTCCCTGGTCAAGTATTGGCGGTATGATATGATACTCGTATTTATAAAGCAAGGTCCCAAACCTAAGGAGAGGCAACGGCTGAAGCTAGTGAACTAGGGCAGAGATCTTGTTCGACAGCACGCGTAGAGTTACGGTTTTCAGCTCTGAACGTGATACAATAATTCGACTTGAGGCGCGAAATAGGATACTTGTGCAGTACTGGTTTCGCCTGCCGGTGCTCGCTGGGAAGTGATAACTCTTGATGCCACATAGAGCACAGAACGATATGGCACTTCAATGCTGTCCATTCCCTCATCAGCCGCTTGGGGTTTGAGCATATGATAGGCTCCAATTACCCGCTGGTTGGTTTCTCAGACAATCTGCTCGAGTACTAGTGCCAGGATCAGGTGGATTGATCGGACTACTGGTTGGCGTTTACCCACGGGGCTTTGGTGTCGCGATTACACCAGCATTTCTTCGCACTCTAGGAATTAACTTACTTCAACAGAATCCACCGCACAAAATTTCCCGAAAACCTATCCTCTCTACAGCCCTCAAAACCGCGAAAAATACAAAATGTCTAGACAGCGCATCACCGACGATAATCCTTTCAATATCACTTCTTTTAACAATGTGCGAGGCCACCCTGCTGCGGCTGACGAGAGGTCAGAAATTTTGGCTTGGCTATCGCCACTCGAACCCCAGAGACGGCACCACGAAATCCAAACCCGCAGAGTCGACGAGGTGGGAGACTGGCTCTTACAGAGCGAAGAATATCGGAATTGGTTTGGTAGTATCCATGGCGACAGATCTGGTGGGGCAGCCTTGTTTTGCTACGGGGGTCTGGGGGTTGGCAAAACCTACATTAGGTAAGAGGGAAGCTACTCGAGGGAAGAAAGATATTGCTAATAAGCCGGAATGTTAGCTCCCTGGTGATGGACACTTTATGTAAACAGGCCGTGGAGGAAAACGCTGTCGTTGCGTGCTTCTACTTCGACTTCGCCGCCCAAGAGGAGCAATCCCCGGGCGCTGCTCTGGGTTCGGTGCTGAAACAGGTTGTTGCTGGACTTGAAGAAGTTCCGGAGGGAATAGTCAGCGCTTTCCGAGACCGAGAGGGGGTCATTGGTGGCCAGAGGCTACCGCTCTCGAAAATTGCGGAGTTCTTGCAGGATATCTCGTCCTCACGATGCACATTTATATGCATTGACGCCCTAGACGAGTGTCCGTCAGGACATCGAGAGAGCCTGCTCGATTCACTCAACCAAATTCTCCAGAAGTCCCCCGGCGCTCGGCTATTCATGACAGGGAGACCGCATGTCCTGGGTGAGGTTGAGAAGCATCTTAGGGGGAGGGCAGCGACTAGATCTATAACACCCATCAAGAATGATATCACCAGATTCCTCCGAGCTATGCTGAGAGAGGACACGATGCCGGACGTGATGGATGAGAGTTTAGAAGAGGAAATTATTCGGAATATCCCCGAAACAGTGACCAAAGCGTGAGTAGGAAGGGGACACTTCTAAAAAATACCTAAACCTAGGTGCTGAACGATCTTGTATTTAGATTCCCGCTTGTCTTCCTAAGTATCAAGACGATTCTACAAGAGACGACTATACATCGAAGGAGACAAAGGCTCAGAGAAATGAAGAATGGCTTAAACTTGGGGGGCGCGTACGAGGCAACGCTGAGGAGGATAAAGGCTCAGGGTCGGAAGAAAGCAAGACTCGGGATGGCCGCCCTGATGTGGATCTCCCATTCGAGGCGGTCTTTGCAGGTGGATGAGATATGTCACGCCGTAGCAATCCGGATAGGGTCAAATGATCTCGATAGCGAGGATATACCTGCAATATCGACCTTGGTAGGCTGTTGCCAAGGACTTGCTACCATAGATCGGGATACCTCGACTATTAGGTTGATTAACCCTACTCTCCAAGAGTATCTTTGCACACATCCCGACTTCCTTAATAGAGCTCACTCGACGATGGCCGAAACCTGCTTGACGTATCTCAACTTCCAGCACGTCAAGGATCTTTCAGTTGGCCCATTCCTTGACCCGCGAGGTACACCCTTCCTTGAATATTCTTCTCTATATTGGGGAACCCATATGCGAATGGAGCCCTCAGGTCGTGCGGGAGAATTCGCATTCCAGCTCCTTGAGCAGTTCGATAGTCACATATCCGCCAAACTCCTTTGGAAGTCGATCAATGGGGGGCTACCCCTTGACTGTGACCCTGGCGATAAGCCATTTTCCGCACTGCACTGTATCTCATACTTGGGCATCGCCGAAGTAGCAAATACCTTGATAGAGATGAACAGATGGGATGTGAACGAAACGGATGGTGCGGGTGTAACGCCACTCATATGGGCTGCAAGGTACGGGCATGAAGAGGTAGTGAGATTGCTCTTGCAAACAAAAGATATTCAGCCTGATCAGAAGGACGCGAATTATGACAGAACCGCACTCTCGTGGGCTGTCGAGAATGGCCATGAAGGAATTATGAAGCTACTATTGCGGCGGAAAGATGTTACCCCCGACGCCCAAGACACAACGTATGGCCAATCACGGCTCTTGTGGGCTGCCGAGAATGGGTATGAGGGAATAGTGAAGCTACTGTTAGGGCGGGAAGATGTCAACCCCAATGGCTCAAGCGAATCAGGTCGAACACCGCTCTCGTGGGCTTCCAGGAATGGCTACGAGGGAATAGTGAGGCTACTATTGGGGCGGAAAGATGTCAACCCCGACACCCCAGACACAATGTATGGCCAATCGCCGCTCTCGTGGGCTGCCGAGAACGGCCATGAGGGAATAGTGAAGCTACTGTTAAGGCAGGAAGATGTCAACCCTAATAGCTCAAACAAATCTGGTCGAACACCGCTCTCGTGGGCTGCCGAGAATGGGTATGAGGGGATAGTGAGGCTGCTGCTGGGGCAGGAAGATGTCAACCCTAATAGCTCAAACAAATCCGGTCGAACACCGCTTTCATGGGCTGCTAGGAATGGCTATGAGGGAATAGCGAGGCTACTATTAGGGCGGAAAGATATCAGTCCCGACACCCCAGACACGAAATATGGCCAATCACCGTTCTCGTTGGCTGCCGAGAATGGCCATGAGGGAATAGTGAAGCTACTATTAGGGCGGAAAGATGTCAACCCCAATCGCTCAAGTAGATACGGTCGAACACCGCTCTGGTGGGCTGTTGAGAATGGTCATGAGGGAATAGTGAGGCTACTATTAGGGCGGAAAGATATCAGTCCCGACATCCCAGACACGAAATATGGCCAATCACTGTTCTCGTGGGCTGCCGATAATGGCCATGAGGGAATAGTGAAGCTACTATTAGAGCGGAAAGGTGTCAACCCCAATCGCTTAAGTAAATCCGGTCGAACACCGCTCTTGTGGGCTGCTGAGAATGGTCATGAGGGAATAGTGAAGCTACTATTAGGGCAGAAAGGTGCCAACCCCAATAGCTCAGGCAAATCCGGTCGAACAGCGCTCTCGCGGGCCGCTGAGAATGGGCATGAGGGTGTAGTGAAACTGCTCCTAGGATGCCGAGACATCAATCTCTGTTCATCGGATTGGAGAGGCCGAACGCCGCTATCATATGCTGCCTCAGGGGGTCATGAAGGTGTAGTGAAACTAGTTCTGGGGCACGGGGATGTCGACCCCAATTCACTAGATAACAATGGTCGACCCCCACTATCATATGCGGGCGCGGGGGGGTATGAAGGTGTCGTGAAGTTGCTTGTGGAGAGCCCGGATATCGATCCCAATTCACCGGGTAGCAATGGCCTAACACCCCTATCGTATGCTGCCCAGTGGGGGCGAGAGGACCTAGTGAATCGTTTTTTAGAATATAGCTATGTCAATTCCGATTTACCGGATAGCAATGACCGAACACCCCTATCCTATGCCGCCGCGACAGGACACGAAGGTGTGGTGGAGCTGCTTCTAGGACGTGGGGGTGCCAACCCCAATTCATTGGATCGCGATGGCCAATTCCCACTATCATATGCTACCGCGGGAGGACATGGAGGTGTAGTGAAGCTACTTGTGGAAAGCCCAATCATCGATCCTAACTCATCGGGTCCCAATGGCCTAACACCCGTATCGTATGCCGCCAAGTGGGGGCGGGAGGATCTAGTGAGGATGTTTTTAGAACATGGGGATGTCGATCCCGATTTACCAGATAACAATGACCGAACACCCCTATCTTATGCAGCCTCGATAGGATATGAAGGTGTAGTGGAGCTACTTCTAGGACGCGGGGGTGTCAATCCCAATTCATTGGATCTCAATGGCCAACACCCACTATCATATGCTGCCGCGGGAGGACATGGAGGTGTGGTGAAGCTACTTGTGGGAAGCCCGGGTATCGATCCTAATTCGGCGGATAGCGATGGCCTAACACCCCTATCGTATGCTGCCCAGTGGGGGCGAGAGGATCTTGTGAAGCGGTTTCTAGAACACAGTATGAATCCCAATTTACCGGATAACAATGGCCGAACACCCTTGTCTTATGCTGCCTCGAGAGGACATGAGGGTGTAGTGAAGCTCTTTCTTGAGCACAAGGATATTAGTCCTGATTTACCGGATAATAATCACCGAACACCCCTATCGTATGCTGTATCCAGAGGATCCGAAGGTGTAGTGGAGCTGCTTCTGGGGCACGGAGATGTCAATCCCAATTCACTAGATAAGGTTGGCCGACCGCTGCTGTCACATGCTGCCGCAGGGGGGTATGGTGGTGTGGTGAAGCTACTTGTGGAAAGCCCGAATATCGATCCCAATTCATTTGACAGCGATGGCCAAACACCCCTATCATATGCTGCCCAGTGGGGGCGAGAGGATCTGATGCAGTTGTATTTGGGGCGCTGGGGCGTCAATCCCGATTTACCAGATAATAGTGGCCGAACACCCCTGTCCTTTGCTGCCTCAGGGGGACATGAGAATGTAGTGAAGTTGCTTCTACGACGGGAGGATGTCAATCCCAATTCGTCAGATGGCAATAACCTGACACCACTCTCATATGCTGCCATTTTGGGGGCTTCGGGTGCGGTGAAACTACTTGTGAAAACCAACTGTGTCAATCTCGATTCACCAGATAGCAGCGGCCGAACACCCCTTTCATTTGCTGCCTCGAGAGGACATGGAGGTATAGTGAAGGTGCTTCTCAGGCGCGGGGATTGCAATCCCAATTCATCTGATGGCAATGGTCTGACACCGCTATCATACGCCGCCATTACCGGGGCCCCAGGTGTAGTGGAGCTGCTTCTAGAATCCGATAGTGTCAATCCCGATTCGCCGGATGCCCACGGCCGAACACCTCTATCATTTGCTGCCTTCAGAGGGCATGAGGGTGTAGTGAAGGCGCTTCTTGGCCGCGAGGACGTCAATCCCAACTCACAGGATCTCAATGGCCGGACACCCTTGTCATACGCTACTAGGATGCGGCGGGAGGGTGTGATGAAGTTATTATCGGACGCTAGAAACTCTAATTCTGAAACGTTGGATACCCCCAATCGATCGTACTTGTACTTAGGCCTACTGGTTATTATATCTGCTTTTGGGGCTAGCTTAGACTTTCCTTTTTTCCTTTTGATTTTATTCCTGCTTGTTTTGTTTATTTTCCTATTTTCCTATTTTCCTATTTTTCGCCTTGATAGAGCACCACAGGTATGGGGATTCTCGTGAACTAATCTCACACCATCTACAGCCCTTTGAGGCAATTGGTATTTTAGTTTTGGTTAGGTTCCGGGTGTTCTATCATCTTTTCTTGTCTGTACTAGTACTACCCTTTTGGTTCTTTTCCCTCCTCCATTTTCCTTGAGATTCTCTTTGTACAGCATTCCCGGGGGGTGGTATTAGTAGGAGTGTTCGTTTATAATGACACACATCTCGTTACCATAATCCCTACATGCCCAAAGTGCGCTACAGGGCCGACAGTGCCCTCAGCATCCACCAACATTTCTCTCCCCCTCTATATATATCTTTCCAGCAGATTTTGACACCGAATTCGATGGTTGCAGCGCTCACGGAAATGGTTCGTGCGTCCCACGGGGTAGACCTATCAGCCCTGGGCTTTTTGTTTCCAGTCCCGTAAATCTCTTGAAATCCGCCACCAACTGCGCATTAGCAAATCCCTCCAGATGAAAAAAAAACCCATATACCACAATCAATTTAATTCAATGCAACTCCCCAACCCAGCTCAATGCTACAAGGAAAGACAGGAAAGAACTCGAAGCGTAGGGGAAATTCCAACTAATCCTGGTTGCTGAACTATCTGTGCTCTGATAACCCTCGGCAATTCTCTGGAACTAATCCTGTCACTTCTCCGGTCCTCCAGGATGGATTCCCCAGCAGTGAACTCAATTTACAAGGGGTTTTTCCAAGACAGAGAAAAGCCGTCTCCCTATGTAACAATCAGTTGCAAACCCAGCACACAACAGCTCCTGTAGCAAACATAGCGCATTCTCCTGGCTTCCTTATGCGGGCCAAGAATTCACTCCCCGAGACTGCTCATGGCCGGACACTGTCAAGTTCTCTAATATCCACCCACCTTAGAACCAAGTTAATACAAGGAGGGCCAATCGCATCCCTCAGCCTCTAGCACATTCATTGCTCAAGAGATAACTACTGTTTATACACGTTCTCAGTGAATCTTATCCCTTTTGTTGTACTTAGAAAAGCCAAGGGAACGCCTCGCTCAGGATGTGGGGGCTGAAAGTTTTCGGACAAATGTGCGATCCTGGGTGTTGGAGACCCAGGGCAAAGACATGTCAATGGTAAATACTTTGTATTAAGGGTATAATACACTGGATATGTGTAGAGGTACGGCTACCCACTTGGGTAATGTCTTTGGGTTAAAATGAGCTCTGTCTACTAGTACAATTGGTTCGGGTCAACCATTGGTTGTACGGGATTGGGCTCGGCATATACAAGTATGTTTTCTACTTATCTACCTCCCTCACTTGTGCCTCCTACTCTACATACAAGGTAATTTCCTTTGTTTTTGTTTTACTTTGAGTTTTTATTTGCCATTGCAGCGGTTCTATCCTAGGGAAGTACTGAAACGATGACTTTGGTCCAGGCAGATAGTATTCTCCGGTGAGCAATACTAACCCTAAAGCAAAGAAAAGAACCAAACGAGTTGAACGTGGAAATGATATCACTATCAGGAAACGAAACAGTACCGATGTGGGCAATCGCCGCTCGCACAGTAGGTAGAGTTAAAGAAAACAATGACGATGATAAAAGAACCCCTAAAGAAAGAAATAAAACTATCGATCAAACACGAGATCGGAGTCGTCTATGAACATGTCGTTTTTTCCTCTCGCGTGTGTCGTGTGTTCCTCTCTTGTTTTGTCTCCGTTGCCTCTCCTTTTCCTTTTCAACCCACGATCCTTGCCCCTCCTTAGGAATCACTTGCCCACTGCACCGGTCGAACTAACTAGCTATCTAAGCTGCCCGCTATAGAAAAAAGTAAAAGTACAGGAAACAATTTAGAAAGAAATAAGCAGGCCCAGTTTCAGCCCCACAGTACCTGTCATGTACCTAAAATCATACCACGGATTTTAAAACAAGAAGAAAAGTAAGCTTGCTGAGCGAACTTCGAAGCGACGAGTGATATCCCATGATGCTGGATTCTGCATGTTAGCTGGATATAAAGGGGTGTATCCCCGTCAGGATGGAGGTAGGCCGGGGGTCAGTTGAAGGTAATATGGTGTTAGGATGAATTGCAGCGTCCTTTTATTTTATAAGATCTGGTTGATGGGTTCACTGTAAAGGGAATCAAGAGAGTTTCTAAGAGCTGTTGCAGCGCGTAGTATCACCCTTATCTTACACTTCTACGGTAGTTCCCGATTGCCAACCTCCAAGTCAAACCCTGCTCCACCCTTCCAATCTGCCGATCCCTTTTAGAAAATCTATGGCTAACCCTTAAATGGGTATTTCGTAGTCCTCACTCCCATCGACTTGGAGTGAGAGGCAGTGAGTTAAAAAACGCTCTTTCTCGAGTTCAACACTTTCCAGCGAAAGCCTCTCTGATACCTCTGCTACTGGCCAGGCTGTAGCAACGCTCCTGCACATAACCATACTTCGGCGTTGTAGCCCCTTTCAGACTTCGACGGCCAAACGATAAACGGCGAGTGACGAGCGGTGAAACGAAACGAAAAACGCCAAGCAACTCACAACGAAAGCGATCTCACAGAAGCCCTTTCACTAACAACTCAAGCTCACGCTCAACGACGACTCCATCGACTAACTAACTAACTAACTAACTAAGGGCGATTACAGAAGTATATATCAATCACAAAAACATCATATCCATCTATGAGCCATAGTGCTGCTCCATGTGAGTCCCCTCCCCCATCACGACTCCCGGGCTGACAAAAGGAAAACAAGCTATCCCACCACCGCCAGACTTCCAGCTTCCTCAAAGCTGGCCTTACCGTGCTTCCGCTTTTCTCCCGGATTCTCTCCCGGCTCCCCCGAAAGCTGCACTATCCCAAAACTATCGCGCATTTCTGGATGTAAAATTCTTTCCACAGACACGTCCGAAGCCGAAATATATGCCTGAATCCTCAGCGCATTTCCGAAGTCAAACAAGTGCGTCCCCGACGGCTATCTAAACAACAAAGGAGGTATCGGGAGAGTACGGCTAGCAGCCTCATTTCCAACAGCCCCCGCCAAGCATTCATTTTCTCATTTTCATCCTCTGTTTCTGCTAGCCATATCTCCAATACCCCTTGTTTGTAGCAGCGCATGAGAATCGTACATTCAAGAATTAGAAGGAAGATTATATGTATAATTTAGGAATGCAGGACACAAGATTGTCCGGGAAGGAAGTCGGTCGTTCTCTGGAATCGTGCCGTTCTATTTCAAGCGGCCTTTCACTATCTGACGCGGCCATCCCCACCTGTGCCTCCAATCTACAATATATCAATCTCTTCCGTCCACCCCCGAGTACGTCGACAGTCGGTGCATCTAAGCATCCACACATTCCGCTATGTTTTGAACAAGAGTGGGGAGAAAAGGAATTATCGTGTGGGACTAAAGCACCCCCCGTCCTAAAATGAATCTCAAGATATATGCTCTACCAAAACCTAAACCTGTTCCATCATTGAGCAAAAGAATGAGATTGCCTAGGAGTGGGAGAGAGGTCAACTTACTCAAAAAAACTTCTAACTTAATCTTTGAACAGGCCAGAAGGGGGGCTGAAAGCAAAAATAAATCCGCATCGCAGGCCACCCCTGATTAAGCTTATTCATCCAGCACTGGTGATAATGCTAGAAAACGACGGATTCTGTGAGATGAGATCATAGGCTCTGGGGGAGCAAGCGGGGACCTAATTACCGGATGCGTCGGGAATGTCGGGGGTGTAGCAGCTGTGCGATTCGAGAGCGCCGGTTTGCGGCGGCAAGCATGAGCGGTGTTAGGCTGGATTTACTCGAACTTTTGGGGTTGACATCTTCTCCCCCGGCAGTGGCTTCACCCCCTTATGGTCACCCCCGGCAGCCCACAAGAGTGGTATTTGATCAAGAACTGTGCCTAGAGTGTCGGGGTTGATATCCCCCCGCCCGAGCAATAGCTTGACTGCTCTCTTGATCGCCACTCCGGCAGCCCGCGAGAGCGGCACTCCGCTGGGTTAATTTGGACTGTCGGGGTTGACTCTTTCTAACCCTAATAGTAACTTTACTACCCCTCTATCCTATTTCCGGTAGTTTACTGCGTCTGGGGTGTCAGGGACGGCACGGTCGCCAGATATAAGTCGAGGTGAATGCTTGGTCAGTAAAGGCTAACAGAGGAGTACGACCCCACAGAGAAAAACCAGGTATGATATTATACGGAGTACTAAATGTGTTCTTGTTTCCCTACTATGATACTAAAGTAATATTTCATTTTTCATTTCTTCATTTTTTTCTACCATTGCAATACCATTATCCGCCGGTATTCCGCAATCACCAAGACTTCTGTCTAGCCAGTCACTATATCTTCCTCCCCAGCGGTGCAGTGCATTGTTGAAGTTAAGATCTTCCGCCCCTAATCATACTCCAAGTGCATGGCGCTACTCCTCCGATCTCGGAGACGGCTCAGTGAAAGAAGTCCGCATGGCCACTCGCATTCCAAGCTTATATTTTTTTCCACCATACTATCCTATCCGATTTAATATCTTGTCGCACGCTTTCTATAAACCAAGGACCATAGTGATCCTGTAAAGTACCTGACTCTTCTAGTGAATGGTCGTCTCTGCAAAGACCACGTTCATATTGTGCGCAACAGGGGGAGTCTAGTGACCACCATTAGCTCTACATCTAGAAGTTAATACATCGTGAAACCGCATACGTCCCCGGGGCCACCCCCGGGATAATCCATAGAATATCGGCTTCGGATTCCCCATCCATTGCATCCTAAGGTATAACCCAATGTCATGCTTCCTGGGACTGATTAGCAAAATCTCAGGAATTCCGGAAACGTGTTTCCATACTTCGTTGCGTATGTGAAGCCTCCCAGTAAGGAATAACCAAGTTTTTAGGCACCTCCGCACAATCTGCTGCAAAGATTCCCAAAGCTCTAGGTGGTGTTTCGCAGGAAGCTCATCTAGGGCATCTATGTAGATAAATACCCCCCGTAGACATGACCAAGGCTTGACGAGCTCCTGGGGATATCGGGAGCAGGAGTGCGACCGCCAACCTGCCCTCCCTTCGAATTCTCAAACGCCTGCGGCACTTCACTGGGACTGGCTCCGACGCGCTGACAACCTGCCTTAACAGTGTTCTAAATAACCCCGTCGCGAATTGTTCATGCTGAGTATGGGAGCTGTAGTACTAGTACACGCATGCGATAGCCATATCGCCCGTATCTCTCCGGTCGCGTAGTATATCTACCACAAAGGAACTGTAAGTGCTACTGATTAGCCTTGCCCATACTCTCTGAGGGTAGCCGCAATCTTTACCTGATATACACGTAGCGCGGAAGTCACCCCATCGCCGGGATTCCCACAACAGAACAAGACAGGCTTGGAGCTCGGTCACTACTTTCACCCTAACGTATAAACTTGTTCGTAAGAAGAAGCCAGTCGGCCACCCCGCCACCCCGCCACCCAGCTGATGCCTATCCTGATGTCTTTCGCGAGATTCAAGGGGAGATGACCATTCCGGAACGACGCGTTCCCCATCGGCGACCGATCTGTTGCAGTTATCCTACATGTTCCCATAACCGCCACGACACTACCACGGTCGCCATCTGTCGGAATGGCGGATTTTTCACCCGGTATCGGATTCATCTCGTGTATGATAGCTATCGGCCTTGTTGTTGAAATTGGTTCTCCGGAAGGCCAGGTGGGGCATCGAAGTAAGGTGATCAACAGACTCGGTGAGGGGGTGGGAGATGGGACCCTTACAACATTACCGTAACTTATCGAGGTTTTGCACCGCCAAGCGCACTCTAGTTGCCACGGTAACAATGCGGATTGCCGTAGCGGCGGGCGAAGAAAACCTTGTAATGCGGTACTCGCACATGGCGTATGTTCCAATTTATTAGGGAAGTTTGCTTTCCCAAGAAGCCCCCTTGTCTAATGGGCCAGCCAAATACCTAGGGTGAGAACAAGTATCTGGCCGACCAAACAAAAGGTTTTATGGTACCGAGTATTAACTTACATGCGGCCATAGCCCCCTGCACCCGGGATAGCTAAAACTCTTGCATGGCAGCCGAACGCCTTTTCTCGTCCAAATTACCGGGACCCTGCCCCCTATCTCGGATCACGATAACGCTGCTCCGTTTGAATTTCTACGGGCTCTGAATTCCTGCACCGTATGCCAAAACCTGACCTGTCGCCATGGATCCCCCGCTGTGCTGGGTAGCTCTTTTCATTTTGGCTGGCCGGAATATCTGGATGCGACCGTGCACGGAACTTCCTACGAGTACGGTATATTCATGAGCAAAGTCTAAAGGCTGAATGAGGGGTGGTGGGGCCGTAGCGGGGGCGATAAGGAAGCTCAACCATACGAATCGAATAGTTTCTCCCAGTCTACTTGTAGTAATTCTATTCGCCGCATGAGGGAAATTACCCATTCTTTGCGGGCAACCCATAATGTACTGTAATTCTTTCCAACACAATGCGCAGGGGCACGAAATAATCACTTATAAAGTGCAAAAGTCTTCGTGGAGGGAGATTTCTCTTTGCTTGCGAAGTGCACCCCCCTCAGGCCACGATAATCCCCGCCAAAGACACTTTCCATCTCACGAGGACCTCTGCCGAGTGGATTTATGAACTGAGGTGGAAGCCCCTGGTTATGTATTGGCGGTGCCCACGCCCATCAACCAAGGCTCAAACCCCCAAAGAGAGGCAACAGTTAAATCTGGGAAACTGAGGCAAAAATCTTCTTTGACAACAGCCGTAGAACCAAGGTTCGTAGCTCTGTAAGTGATATAGTAATTCGGCTCAAGGCGCGAAATATGGTATGATACCTGCACGGTACTGGTTTCGCCTACTCGCTGGGAAGTGACAATTCTTGATGCCACGTAGAGCATAGGACGATATGGCACTTCCATGCAGTCCATTCTGCCACCAGCCGCTTGGGGTTTGTGCATATGGTAGGCTCCAATTACCAGTAGGTTGGTTTCATAGGTAATCTGCTTGAGTACTAGTGACTGGTCGGTTAATTGGACTACCGGTAGGCCTTTGCCCACGAAGCTTTGGGGCCCCGATTGCCCCAGCCTTTCTTCGCCCTCCAGGAATTACTTCAACCGAATCCACCGCGCAAAATTGTTCAAGAACCCACCCTCTACCTACAGCCCTCAGAACCGCGAAAAATTCAAAATGTCTCGACAGCACATCACAAACTACAATTCTTCCGAGATCACTTCTTTTAACAATGTGCGGGGTTACCCTGCTGCGGCCGACGAGAGGTCGGAGATTTTGGCCTGGCTATCGCCACTTGAACCCCAGATACGGCACCAGGAAATTCGAGCCCGCAGAGTTGGTGAGGTGGGAGACTGGCTCTTTCAAACTGAGGAATATCGGAATTGGTTCAGTGGTATTCGTGGGGGTGAATCTGATGGCCGAGCCTTGTTTTGCTACGGGGGTCCAGAAGTTGGCAAGACTTACATTAGGTGAGAGAGAAGCTACTTGAGGGAAGAAAGATGTTGCTAATGAGATGCAATGTTAGCTCCCTGGTGGTGGATACGCTATGCGAGCAGGCCGTGCAGGAAAACGCTGCCGTTGCGTGCTTCTACTTCGACTTCGGCGCTCAGGAGCAATCGCCAGCTGCTGTTCTGGGTTCGGTGCTGAAACAGGTTGTTGATGGACTTGAAGCAGTTCCGGAAGGGATAGTCAGAGCTTTCCGAGACCAAGGGAACTCTACTGGTGGCCAGAGGCTACCGCTCTCGAAAATTGCGGAGTTCTTGCAGGATATCTCGTCCTCACGATGCACATTCATATGCATCGACGCCTTGGATGAGTGTCCATCAGGGCATCGGATGGAGCTCCTCGATTTACTCAACCAGATTCTCCAGGAGTCCCCCGGCGCTCGGCTATTCATGACCGGGAGACCACATAACCTGGGTGAAGTTAAAAAGCATCTTGCGGGAAGGGCAGCGACTAGATCCATAACCCCCACCAAGAATGATATCATCACATTCCTCCGAGCGAAGCTGAAAGAGGATGCAGTGCCGGACGCGATGGATGAGAGTTTAAAGGAGGAAATTATAAAGAATATTCTCGAAACGGTTTCGGAAACGTAAGTAGGAAGGAGACACTTCCAAAAATACCTAAAACTATGTGCTCAACGATCTTGTGTTTAGATTCCTGCTTGTCTTCCTAAGCATCGAGACGATTCTACAAGAGACTACTCTATATCGAAGGAGAAAAAGGCTCGAAGCAATTAAGAATGGCTTGGGCTTGGAGGGCGTGTACGCGGCAACGCTCGAGAGGATAAGGGCTCAGGGTGGGGAGAGGACGAAACTCGGGATGGCCGTTCTGATGTGGATCTCCCATTCAAGGCGGCCCTTGCGGGTGGAGGAGATATGTCACGCCGTAGCAATCCAGATAGGGTCAAACGATCTAGCTTACGATAGTATCCCTAGGATATCGACCCTGCTAGACTGTTGCAAAGGACTTGCCACCATTGATAAAGATACCTCGACAATTAAGTTGATCCATTTCACACTCCAGGAGTATCTTTGCTCACATCCCAACCTCTTTGGCAGAGCTCACTCGACAATCGCCGAAACCTGCTTGACATATCTCAACTTCCAGCATGTCAAAGATCTTTCAGCTCTCCCGCCCCCTGGCCCGCGGGGCACACCCTTCCTTGAATATTCATCTCTGTATTGGGGAACCCACATGCGGATGGAACCCTCAGGCCACGCAAGAGCATTTGCGCTCCAGCTCCTTAGTCAGTTCGATAGTCACATATCTGCCAGACTCCTTTGGGAGTCGATCAATGAGGGGTTGCCCCTTGACTGTGACCCTGGCGATAACCCATTTTCCGCACTGCGCTGCATCTCATACTTCGGCATCACCTCACTCACATATACCTTGATAGAGATGAACAGATGGGATGTGAACGAAACAGGTGGTGCGGGGGTGACGCCACTCATATGGGCTGCAATGTACGGGCATGAAGAGGTAGTGAGGCTGCTCTTGCAAACAAAAGATATTCAACCTGATCAGCAGGACGCGAATTATGACCGAACCGCACTCTCGTGGGCTGCTGGAAATGGACATGAGGGAGTGGTGAGATTATTTCTTGAACCGCGATTTGCCAATCCTGCAAGAATAGGCAGTCAATGGGGGAGGGCGTGGCGAGAAGCCGGTCTACTACCTGGCAAGAGATATGTCAACCCCGACAGCCCAAGTAAATTCGGTCGAACGGCTCTCTCGTGGGCTGCCGAGAATGGCCATGCGGGAATAGTCAGGCTATTATTGGGGTGTAAAGAAGTCAACCCCGACACCCCTGACATGACGTATGGCCGATCACCGCTCTCGTGGGCTGCCGGGAATGGCCATGAGGGAATGGTGGAGCTCCTAATAGGGCGGAGAGATATCAACCCCGATGGCTCAAGCAAATCTGGTCGAACGCCGCTCTCGCGGGCCGCCGAGAATGGCCATGAGGGAATAGTAAGGCTACTGCTGGGGCAGAAAGATGTCAGCCCCGATTCATCGGATAGAGGAGGCCGAACACCGCTGTCATATGCTGCCTCGAGGGGGCATGGAGCAGTAGTGGAGCTGCTTCTGGGGCGCGGGGACGTCAATCCCAATTCATTGGATACCAATAATCGGCCCGCGCTATCATATGCTGCCGCTGGGGGGTATGAAGGTGTAGTGAAGTTGCTTGTGGAAAGCCCGGATATCAATCCCAATTCGTCGGATAGCGAGGGCCTAACACCCTTATCGTATGCCGCTAAGTGGGGGCGGGAGGATCTAGTGCGGCGGTTTTTAAAACGCAGGGGTACCAATCCTAATTTGCTGGATGGCAATGATCGACCCGCGCTATCGTATGCTACCGCAGGGGGACATGGGGGTGTGGTGAAGCTACTTGTGGAGAGCCACTATATCGATCCCAATTCGTCGGATAGCGATGGCCTAACACCCCTATCATATGCTGCCAAGTGGGGGCGAGAGGATCTCGTCCGGCGATTTTTAGAACATAGCAATGTCAATCCCGATTTACCGGATAACAATGGCCGAACACCCCTGTCCTTTGCTGCCTCGGGAGGACATGAAGGTATAGTGAAATCGCTTCTGGAACGCAATGATGTCAATCCCAATTCATTGGATCACAATGGCCAACCCCCATTATCATATGCTGCCGCAGAAGGACATGGAGGTGTAGTGAAGCTACTCGTGGAAAGCCGGTATATCAGTCCCAATTCATCGGATAGCGATGGCCTAACACCCTTATCGTATGCTGCCAACTGGGGGCGAGAGGATCTAGTGGAGCGGTTTTTAGAACATAGCGATGTCAACCCCGATTTACCGGATAAGAATGGCAGAACACCCCTATCTTATGCTGCCTCAACAGGACACGAAGGTGTAGTGGAGCTGCTTCTAGGACGCGAGGATGTTAACCCTAATTCATTGGATCGCAATAGCCAACACCCACTATCATATGCTGCCGCCGGGGGACATCGAGGTGTAGTGAAGCTACTTGTGGAAAGCCCAAATATCGATCCTAATTCATCAGATAGCGATGGCCTAACACCCCTATCGTATGCTGCCAACTGGGGGCGGGAGGATCTAGTGAAGCTATTCTTAGAGCATAGCGATGTCGATCCCGATTTACCAGATCACAATAACCGAACACCCCTATCACATGCTGCCTCGAGAAGACATGAGGGTGTAGTGGAGCTGCTTTTGGGGCGCGGGGATGTCAATCCCAATTCATTGGATAGCAATAGTCGGCCCCCGCTATCGTATGCTGCTGCCGGGGGGCATGAAGGTGTAGTGAGGCTCTTCTTCAAACGCGGGGATGTCAATCCCGATCCTTCCGATAGCAATGGTCGGACCCCTTTATCATATGCCGCCATCTCGGGTTCTAGGGGTGCTGTGAAGCTTTTCCTCGACCGTGGGGATATCAATCCCGATTCCTCGGATAGCCGTGGTCGGACACCTTTATCATATGCTGTCATTTCAGAGGATGAGGGTGTAGTGAGGCTCTTTCTCGAACGCGAGGATATTAGTCCTGATTTGTCGGATAGAGAAGGCCGAACACCCCTATCATACGCTGTATCGATAGGATGCGAAGGCGTGGTGGAGCTGCTTCTGGGACGCGGAGATGTCAACCCCAATTCACTGGATAGTTTTGGCCAGCCCTTACTGTCATATGCTGCCACAGGGGGGCACGGAGGTGTGGTGAAGCTGCTTGTGGAAAGCCCAAATATCGATCCCAATTTACCAGATAGCGATGGTCTAACACCCCTATCGTATGCTGCCCAGTGGGGGCGAGAGGATCTAGTGCAGCTGTATTTAGGGCGCTGGGGCGTCAATCCCGATTTACCAGATAGAAATGGCCGAACGCCCCTGTCATTTGCTGCCTCAGAGGGACACGAGGGTGTAGTGAAGCTGCTCCTAGGATGCGAGGATGTCGATCCCAATTCACCGGATCTCCACGATCTGACACCGCTATCATATGCTTCCATTTTCGGGGCTCCGGATGTGGTGAAGCTGCTTCTTGACTCCCACGGTGTCAATCCCAATTCACCAGATACCAGCGGCAGAACACCCCTGTCGTTTGCTGCCTCGAGAGGACATGAAGGTGTAGTGAAGGTGCTTCTGGGGTGCGGAGATACAAAACCCAATTCATCTGATGGCAATGGTCTGACACCGCTATCATACGCTGCCATTAACGGGGCTCATGGTGCAGTGAAGCTGCTTCTGGAGTCCGATGGTGTCAATCCCAATTCACCGGATGCCCGCGGCCGAACACCCCTATCATTTGCTGCCTTTAGAGGGCATGAGGGAGTAGTGAAGGTGCTTCTGGGACGCAAGGATGTCAACCCCGACACACAGGACTTAAATGATCATACACCTTTGTCATATGCTACCACGATGTGGCGAGAGGGTGTGGTGAAGTTATTATCGGACGCTAGAAACTCTCGTTCTAAATTGTTGGAAACCCCCAATCGATCGTACTTGTACGTAGCTCTACTGGCTATTATCTCTGCTTTTGGTGCTGGTTTAGGCCCCCCCTTTTTCCTTTTGGCTTCGTTGTTGTTTATTTTTCTATTCTCCTATTCTCGCTTTTGTAGAGTACCATAGGTATGCGGATTCTTGTGAATTAGCTTCACGCATCCACAGCACTTGGTGGTAATTGGTATTTCAGTTTGGTTATGTTCGGGGCTCCTAATACCGGGAATCTTGTCTGTGCAACCCTTATGTTTCTTTTCCCGCTCAGTTTTTATTGAGATTCTCTTTGTGCAGTGCCCCTGGAGTATGATACCGTAAAAACTTGAATAATTGGACGGTGTGCTATGAAGTCAAGAATTGCCTTCTCTGGAAAGGGGGCAAAAACACAGCAAAAACACGGCCCCTTTCCCCCCTCCGAGACAGAAAAAAAAACAAAAATTTCTTGACCTTGCTCGGAGAGGAAAGTCCAACGACATAGCACACCGTCCAATTATTCAAGTTTTTACGGTATTAGTAGAGGTATTCAAGCATAATGCACATATTGTTGCTAGCAACAGGCCCTGCGTGCCAAAAGTGCGTTACAGGGCTGATAGCTCCCTCTGATAAAACTTATGGAAAGCACAAAAGCTGAAGGAAACGAAAGCGCGATCACAAGAGACTCTAAGCGGAGCGATCAAGGAGGGAGGAACGGTTGTCTAGATGGCTGCTATCTCTCTAGCTACGGACAAGCCAGGAGATATATCTCTCCGTCTAACTAACAACAACAAAGCACTCCCGAAACTCAACGCACTCTAAAGAAACACACGCAACTAACTCAACCTGATCTATCTCTAATGATCACAAACAATCTAGACCCATCCTGATACCCCATGATCCTCCATGACGTGCCCTTCCTAAGGCATATGTCATGCTCGTGTGCCAACTCCCGTATGCCTAGTGACAAAGGGTATAAAAGAAACAATAAAATCAAATACCCGATACCTCATACCCTATGGCTAAACACATCAACAAACCCATGAAAGGAATATCCTATGCCTAGCGGCATAGGATGTGAGAACAACAACCCGTGGGAGAATACCTGACCGCCGGAAGTCCAAGAAACCGCCTGCCCTAAACTACTTCTCTCCTAGCCTCATATCCGCATACATGCATATCCGCACAACATTCTAACTGCATGCCCTATAGGCAATCCAACACCCTCGGCATATAATCCCCCCCCCCCCCCCCCTCCCTCTATCTCCCTTGCCCGCAGCTTTTAACTCGGGGCCCGAAGATTACAGCGCTGAAGGAGATACTATAGCAGATTTCAAGAGATTTTAGGGTACCGGAAACACAAAGCCCGGAGCTGATGGTCTGCCCCGTGGGGCACAGGAACCACCAACTGTGGATCAGGAACCCCCCCCCGGATCAAAGAATACCCCACAAGCCACAATTAATTCAATCCAATGTAAACTAAATACTAAGGGGCTGTTTGGCGTGACAATTTTGGGATGGCAAACCATGGTTTCCATCCAAACCGTGGTTTGTAACTACGGGACTGTTTGGTTGAAGTGAATTACAATTTACAAACCATGGTTTGCAGCAACCAGCACCAAATTTTTGACTATTTCTGACATAGGGTATGAGGTTCTTCCAACCATGGTTGTGGAACCATGGTTTGTAGTAGCCAAACTTTGCAAAATTGTCACGCCAAACAGCCCCTAGCTTTCCAACCCAGCCTAATGCCACAAGGAAAGACAGGAAAGAACTCGAAGCGTAAGGAAAATTCCAACAGATCCTAGTCTCTGAACTATCTATGCTCTGATAACCCTTAGTAATCCTCTAAAACTAGTCCTGTTGCCTCTCTGGTCCCCCATGATGGATTCTCCACCGGTGAACTAAATTTACAAGGCTTTTGTAAGACAAAAAGAGAATTGTATATAACAACCAGTCGCAAACCTAGCACACAACAGCTCTTGTAGCAAACATAGCGCATTCTCCTGGGTTCATTAAGCCGGCCAAGAAAGCACTCTCCAGGTCTGCTCATAACTGGACACTGTCAATTCCTTTAATATCCACCGCCATTAGAAAAAGGTTAATACGAGGAGTGACAACCACACCCCGCCTTCTGTACATTCATTTCTTAAGGGATAACTATCTTTTATATACGTTTTCAGCAAATCCTATCCCTGTTGTTATACTTAGAAAAGCTGAGGGAAGGTATTTCTCAGGATACAAAAACTGAAAAAGGTTAGACAAAGCTGCTATCCACAGGTGCTGGAAGCACAGGACAAAGGCATATCAATGGTTAATGGTGTGTATTAGGGATATAATATACTGGATATGTGTAGAGATACGGCCACTCACCGAGGTAATGTCTTTGGGTTAAAATAAGCTCTTACAATGGGTTCAGGCTGGTTGTACGAGATTGGGCTTGGCACGTTGAAGTACTGTACGTTTCCTACTTATCTAGCTTCCTCGCTTACAGAGTATGATACTACTAGACAACAACGAACAAAACTTCCTACACAACATACAAGGTAATTTATTTTGCTTTTATTGCGCTCTGATGTTTTATCTGCCATGGGCCCTTTCCCGATTGCAGCGGCTCTATCCTAGGGAAGTGCTTGTCATGAACCTAAAACCATACCACGGATTTAAAAATAATAAAAAGAAGTAAACCCCAGTGTTGAAAATGGTACTGCTCGCCATACTCACGATACTTCCTTTGTTTAGATAGCTTCGGGGAGCGCGCTTGTTTGTGGCTTCGGATATGCGCTGAGGATTCGGGCATATGCCTTCGGCTTTGGGCGTTTGGTTTATACGTTCGGGAAAGCATTGCGAATGCAGGAATGCTCGATAGTTTTGGGATCGTGCAGCTTTTGGGAAAGCCGGGAGAAAAGGGGAAGCACTGTAGGGCCAGCGTGAAAGAGCTGAAAGCCCGGAGGTGGGAAAAGTGTTTGTTTTTCCCCTAGTTAGCTGGGAGTACTCACGGGGGAAGGGGAGACCCATGATAGATATGATGTCCCCGCGATTGATATATACTCTTGTGATCGCTCTTAGTTAGATAGAGGATAGAGCATTGAGCATCGAGGTGTCATTGCCCGAGAGACTGTGGTTGTTAGGTAGTGAAGAGTTTTTCCCCGCTCCTGAGTGTGATCGTTTAGGTGTGAGCTCCTTGACATTCATCGTTTCGTTTCGTTGTCGCCATACTATCGTTTCGCCGTGTATCGTTTCTCCGTCCAAGTCTAAAACCCAGGTCTGTCAAGAAGTGGACTGTTGTGTTGTGCAGCGGAAGATTGTTGATTAAGTTCTCTAGCTAGCTAAGCGGAACATAAATGGTATAAGCATACCCTATCGTGATGATGCAACCCATGATGTAGAATACACACATCTACGTACGGCCTCTCATACGCAATAGTGAGTAGGAAGCCTTAAGCAAATCGCTTGTAGTTCCGCCTGGAGGATCATATCTCAACACATATCTCAACACTCCCACCCTTCCTCTCACTATCCATGCCAGATCCCATGAAACACAAGAAGCCTGTCCCAAGCATAAAGTAGAAAAAACAGTGAATATGGCTAGCCTCATTAAAAACCTATCGTGCTGCTCGCAATAGGGAAAAAGAGTACTGCCTACAAAAATAAGAATGAGAGAAAAGATATAAGAAATACAAAAGGTAGACAAGGCTACTAGTAGATAAGAAGGCAAATTCAGGAGGTCTGTGTCAAAGAAGTCCTAAGGCCTTAACATGCTTCTAGTGTAAATCCCTGGTAAGCGGCTTGGTAAGAATATCTGCAGTCATGTCAATAGACGGAAGGTATTCCAGAGAGATAAGGCCATTCCGAAAGGAATCCTGGACATGATGATACTGAATACTGATATGTTTAGACCTCTCATTAAACCTTGGTTGTTTGACTAGTTGTAAAGCACTCTTGTTGTCGCAAAAAAGCCCTTGTGGTTTGTAGACAGTACAGGTAATCTCATGGTAAAGCCATTTGAGCCAAATGGCTTTCCTGGAGGCCTCTGAGTATCCAATATATTCCGACTCGGTAGATGAGAGTGCAACCAGACTTTGTTTCTTTGACTTTCAGGAAATAGATCCTCCTGCAAGGATGAAGACATAGCCGGAAGTTGTCTTAGAATCCTGCGAGTCCCAAGCAAAGTCTGAACCGCAGAATCCCTCGATATCCAGAGTGCAGCCAGAATGATAGTAGAGCCCTAAATGTATTGTACCCTTGATATAACGCAGTAGTCTTTTCACAGCAGCAAGATGGACAGCGCTCAGGTTGATACTAAACTTACTAAGCATGCCAAGAGCATAAGAAATGTCTGGCCTAGAGCCAATAGCAAGATACATCAAGGACCCAACAATTGACTGGTGTTTGGCTTGATTGCCTTTGTCACATTCCGGAGTTGTAGGGCCAAAGGGCTTAACTTCCAGTGGAGTAGAAACACTATTGCAGTCGGCCATTCCAAACTGGTTGAGTACCGTCTGGATAAAGCGCTTCTGGTTTAGAAAGAGATAGTCCGAGCCAGTGGTAATCTCTAAGCCCAGAAACTGGCCAGCGTGTCCAAGATCATTCAACTTGTACTCTCCAGCTAGCTTGACCTTAAACCTGCCAATAAGATCTGAGAACTTCGACAGAAGCAGAATGTCATTGTCACAAATTCTGACTTAGCCAAATTGTTTTCACATGACTAATCAGTTATTACTCATCCCCTGTTTATGTTTTACGCTATGATGTCAGTTGACTCATAGTTCTCACATGATGGCGCACTTGCAAGTCATCATTATATTATGATTGGTTGATGGTTTCATGACTTACGATTGTGACGTCATATGATGTAATGATTTTCACACATGACTCATATTATGAGTCATGGGTTTCACGCATGTGACTCATTTGAGCACATAACTTAATTTATGAGTTTTGATTAGTTAATGGAATTGTAACCGGTACAGGTACTATGATTACTGATGGATTTTCTTTAGGATTAGTTTGGTTTCAGGATATGAGTCTTGTGGCTGTAGCCTTGGTATGCAGGAGGTATTGTTTGATACCTAGTTTGTTTTATGTTTGGTTTCGGGATACCAGGTTGTGCCTCTCCCTGATTGTGTTTCTGAAGTATTATTTGATACTTCAGTTGTTTGAAGTTTTGTTTCAAGGGATCGCTTGATATCTTGACTGTTTTATGTACTGTTTCATGGTATCGATTTGATACCATAGCTGTTTTAGGATACGAGCTGTGCTCCTAGGAGTAAGGCTTTAGGAAAAGCCAGCCATGTATTAAAAGGCTATATCTTTCAGACTTGGAAAGAGCAGACTTCGACAGACAGAGTTTTCAATATACTTGGTTGGATAGTTACCTCTGTAGTTCGCCACGATAGTGACAAGCTGCCAAACACTTCAAGACCTTAGCGATATGGTAAAAGGTTTTTTCTAATAATCTTTCGGAGCCTCCACTGGATCAATCCGCTTAGGCCACTCCTTGGCTAGGATTTTAAGTGCACAACCTGGGACGGTTTCTTAAAGGTTCTCAGTGTACCGAGAACCAATAAGGAAACGTTACACCATGTAAAGAACTATCTCTATATCAAATATTAGTTTATTATATATTCTACAATGAATTTATATTTTTTGATTTGTTTTTTGTGAGTTTTCATGATATTGGGGTAGGTGGGAAAGTGCTGTTACAGGAACAGAATATACCGTTTCACCCAGAACAAGGAATGCGAAGGTACAAGTACAACGGGGTGGAGTTACACATTTACTTGTAGTATCATGACGTTTGTGAAATGGACTGGGCTTCCACGACTCGGACACAACGAGTATATAGTAAAGCACCTCCCCAAAAGTCTTGGTGAAATGCACTTTTTGCACACACAACTGGCCATGTTTAACCAACCCACCCCCATACCTGGAACTACTTCATATAATGTTCATGACTTACCTAACCATTTTACAGCTTTCATTTGATGCCACTTATCAGGTGGATTTAGGCTATCGGTCTGATTTACAAGCCTTCAAAGTGGATCATATGATACCTGTTGCAATGCCAATTTTGTGTCTAAAATGGCACTTTTTCACCGACTCAAAACTTTAGAACTCTAATTTCATTAATAGTTGTTTAGAAGTCGGAGAAAGATATTGTAACTATATATGAGAAATTAGGTTGGAAAATAGTGTGTGGTTTAGGAGCTACAAGCAGCTAAAAATCGCTGTTTTTGGTGTGAAAAACACGTTTCACCAACACTTTTGCGGAGGTATGCTATTGTATAATGTAGAACCGAGGATTGAGGTATCGGATTGCAGTATACTCGAGTACCGGTAGGGTGCCAGGATTCTAGGTCAACCTTTTTGGTTCATTTCGGCAGGTCAGTTTTCCAATGTGGATAAATATTGGGAGTCTGCAAAAGGTGGAGTTGTTTTGGGACACAAACTCTCTAGTACAAGCTACAGCCAGGGCCAACGATTCTGAAATTAGGGCAGGAAAGAAGGGATATTGATGTAGTTCAGATTATGGCATACCCCAAGTACTTGGCAAGACCTGGTGTAGTGGAAAAGGGATGGAATTGGAGAAGTTAACAGCTGGACGGGAAATGTCCAAGGTACACGATCAAGAGGGGACAGGAAACAGGAACTTAGGAAAGAATAGTTTGCAATTCTGTGGAAGGTACAGGAGG